>Ga0255752_10000077_pt1 | contig 107995 bp, 82 predicted proteins | sample 011ome_25_FD_179952 | JGI IMG/M metagenome (GOLD analysis project Ga0255752, IMG submission 179952) | Coastal salt marsh microbial communities from the Groves Creek Marsh, Skidaway Island, Georgia - 011512CT metaG (version 2) | ecosystem: Environmental > Aquatic > Marine > Intertidal zone >...
ATCGGCAACTTCAAACTCAAAGCCTTTGATAATAGTTAAGGGCTCTAAAGTGGCTCTATCATATACCAATATGTTTTTTCTGAAACCAATGAACACATAAGCGTCATGCTCAGAAACACATATGGATTTTTCAGTAGAACAATCAATTTCAAATTCCTGCTTTTGTAATACAGAGAGCGTTTTCCCGTCGAGGTTATAAATCTTTCCACATTTGTCTATGATGGTAACGGTTTCTCCATTATTGGCATACTTTAAAAATATTATAGACTCTCCACTGGGGGATTTTATCTGATGTTTTAATCCCGATTTACTCAGGTTTATAACATTTACGCGTTTGTCATTACTAGACGAAATAACATCCTGTCCATCAATACTCCAATCCAAAGAAGTAATTCTTCTTCGATGCTCGTCTACATTTAAGATGATCTTTTGTTTGAGTAGATCAATAACATACACTGAACCTTTTTTGGTGCCTGCAGCAAGTTTATGCCCATCGTCACTTAAAGAAAGTGCCGTAATTGACTCTTCTTTAGGAAAAGGATTAAAACTGCGCTCAGTCTCTCCGCTAATTGCGTCTATGACCGAAAACTTTGCATTTTTATGGGCGCAATAAATCCTTGTTCCTTTGTCATTCCAGACAAAATCTATCATAGGGTTTTCCTGAGAATTTGGGAAAGTGATGATAGTGTCACCATGAAGAATATCGAAGATGGTGGCCCGCTCAGAATTGGCATTTAAAATGAATTGACCATTGGGAGATGGAAAGGTTTTAAAGTCCTTTTTCCCTGATATAAATGTTCTGTTCTCTGAAACAAAACTAGTTGCATACTTCGCATTAATTGCGAATTCAACATACCCTAAATCCTGCGCTTTTAAAAGGAATGTCGAAATGCCGAAAATTAAGGACCACAAGATCTTTTTCATCGTGTCTTGAATTCTTGGTTGGTTGTACGTAAGATCTTTAAACTTCTAAATTAAGCATTTAGTTTTTGATTTAGGTAAAAAGGTCAGTTGTAATCCTGTAACTAGCTCAAGCAGGTCCCAGCTGCATTAAGGTTACTTGATTAAATAGTCATATACTAAAGTGAAACCTGAGCCATAGCATATGGTATAGATGAAGGCTTTTTTAACTATATCTTTTTTAGAGGTTTCTTTTGGAGATGTAGCTATTGATAAAATTATCATGGTATCCCTGAGGCTTCTACTCGCATGATAACCATCTGTCAATCCAACAAGAAAAGTTGTGCTCCCAAAAAACTTAGCCCCATTTTCGGGGTCACCATCTTTATACTTATTTCTCCAACTTAACTCTGGATTCCAGTATTGTTCATTAGTCGCTCCTGTTGAACGTGTAAATTCTGGATAATGAAACAGCAAGTCTTGCGACAATCCATCCGCTGCACCCGCGACAAAAAGCATTAGGTAGATTGGTGCCTCCTTTTTCATTTCCAACCTTTTCCAGAATGACTTTTTTTGATTCTGAGAAAGTTGCACCAAAGCGGTATCAGATTGTGCAGCAACTGAAATTGGTGAAGCACACAATACTCCAAGGATAAATAGTTTTGCTAATACGCGTTGGTTGAACATATCTTACTAAAAATAAGATTTTCAGATCAATTCCAATCATACCTCGTACAGCTGTTTAAATCCTGTTAACCGTGGCTCATGTTCATCCCTTGGTTAAACACTAATCGCAAGATTGTTAGGGTTGGAACCTTCATGTTACATGATGCTAATACAAATAGAGTGGCTTAAGATTTTACGAAAAGTCAATTTTAAAAATCTACTTTTTGGCATAGCAGTTAACATTTAAAATAAAAAACACCTACACATTTCTGCGTAAGTGCTTGATTTTCTAAGTGGAGAAGATGGGATTCGAACCCACGACCTCTTGACTGCCAGTCAAGCGCTCTAGCCAACTGAGCTACATCCCCAAATCATTAATAAGTTCATTTCTAAGCTCTTACTGATTCTTTACCAGTATTATCATTAAAGTGAACGGCGCAAATTTAACTAAATACACATTCAGCTGGCAGTTTACTGGCAGTAAATAGACAGTTAATTTGACTCATGCTCAAAAACCTCCTTTAGACAACTTTGCATAAGCTGTTCAATTTGGGTTTGACTGTTGTCTATTTGTTGCTCTAGCTCATCACATAAAGCCATTAGTGAGTTTACTTTTTCAACTATTGCTTGTTGTTCCGGTAATGGTGGTAGAGGGAAAACAAACTTGTTCAGAAAGCCAAAATTAATAGCTGGCATAGCCCCACCTTTGGTATTAAGTTTTAATTCTGTTTCAAAGTATGGACTTTTAAATACTAATCTGACATAGTTCTTTACAAGTAGGCCATAGTGTATTTTAAAAAGGTTATTAGCTAAAACACCACTTAGATCAGTACCGATAAAACCTGCACTAGCACCATACCTTACCATTACAACGTTGTCTTCATCAATGATATACTTTTCCCCTGGATGCTTAACATATCTTATATCATCTGTATTCTGTGTAAAATCAACAATTCTTAAAAATCTTACATATCCTTCTTTAGATGATGTTAATTGTAAATTTTTGTCAATTTGGATACCTTGTTCATACTTAAACAACCCCTTAGATCTTACACCATACCCACCCATCTGGCAACTCATAAGGGATCTCATCATTTTCTACGGAAGGTAGAGTTTTCTCTTTCTTAATCTTCTTCTCTGCTATGAGCTTTTTCTTTTCAGCTTCATTTCTTTTAAGGAGTTCTGAAGCAGGCTCTAAATTGGGATTATTTGCTCTCCAACTTTCAGTGAGTTTGCCTTGGACAGCTAGTTGTAGTATGGTTTCTCTTAAACTTTTAATGTTTTTCTTTTCTGTAAAAAAACTTGAGAAGTGTTGTTGAAGGAAATTCCATTCTTGTTGAGTGTTTTCTGCCTCTGTGAGTCTAGTTAATGCTGAAATCACAAAGCTTTCTTTTAGCTGTATCCTTTCTTTAGTCAGAGATTCTAATTGCTCTACTTCTGTGAACAACTGCTTGACTACCTCCACTATTACTTTTTGTTCTTTTAGTGGGGGAAATCCAACATCCGTAGCTAATAAGACATTTGTATCAAGGTGTGGAATGGCGGCGCCTTTCATATTAGCATTAGCCCTTTTGTAATCTTGAAGAAATAGAATTTTTACATACTCTTGAATAAACTTTGGAGTTTCAATGATAGCAAGTGTTGACCTGAAATTCAGCCGCAATCATCTCTGCTTGATGCATAACGGTTTCAGTGGCTAGCTTTTGCATATCAGGCAGATATCCGAATTAAAAATAGGTCTTTTAGATTACAACCATTGCAACTTCTGATAGACTCGGATAAGTTGAAAATCTTAGAGAAATAGCACACTATTTTTCTTGATTTACCTATCGGCAGTTATAGGTAAATGTTCCATCTGCCGATTTTAATATTCCATTTGAATAAAGATAATAGTCTCCTGGTCCAATACTAGGAAAATCAACACTTATTCTAGCTCTAGAATATCCTGGTGTAATCCTAACGTTGATGCCTTTTACAACCGTGCCATTATCAAACCTGACTTCCAACCCTACTGTGTTCCATTCCCACAGAGTTTTGTAAGTGATTACAGAACCTCCATTTCCTTCTGTTCTTAATCCTTTTTCAAGGTATCTTTGAATTTCATATTCAGACTGTATGTTTACCGAACAGTTAGGTGATGATGACCAATTTCCATAGTTATAGATCGAAGAACTTCTTTCAGCCATCCTATTTCTCTCAATCTCTTCCGCTCTTCTCTTTCTCTGGAGTTCTTCCCTTCTACCTTCGTCATAAAATCGTTTTATATTGCTGTAATTACGTTCATACCCGAGACTTCCTAGCATTAAATCAACGTCTGGTTGAGATACCTCTCTGGAAGATGTTATCTCGTTTTCACTAATTGAATCGATTCTAGATCTCTCAAATCTAGTTAAGAATAAAGTATCATCATTTAAATAATAATCCCCAGTCCAATCATAGTTAGCGGGAAAAAAATCTAAATATATATCGTATTTTTTGTTTAAATTATTAAGCTCACTTAATCCTATCATTTTATCGAGAAACTCTTTTGGCAACTCTCTTTTGGTAACAGAATATGAATTCGATTGAACGCTAGTTAGACTATAAATTTCATCATTATTGATTGTATCTTTTCCTACATATTTGTTTTGGTACGTCATCAATCTTATTACAGTATTATTTGAATCAAAGACGGCATACGGCAAAACGGAGTTTAAACTAGGATTATAGATGAACATGGTATCAATATAACATTCGTTAAATACCGTCGGAGTGCAATTTCCTAATGTATACAATCGATGTAAACTGTAAGATGTTACCGAATCGAAGTCTACTTGTTGATAAATTGCTTTAGTTGTAGAATCAATATAAATGTATTCGCGTACAATACCTTTTGGCACACCCTGGTCATACTCTATTAGACGATAATAATCCTTACCGTTCGATGAGTCATTATGCCATTTTATATTTTTGAAAATACGCCTTTGTACTCTATCAGAACCCGTACCAACAAATATTTTCGCATACGAATCGGACGTATATTTCTCGTCTTCACTGCCATATTCGATCCAACGACCATGCTTTTGATTAAACTTGTTAAACTCATTCTTTGCTTGTGATATTTCGGTAAATGGAGCTTCCGTGCATGAAACTAAGAGCAACGCACAAAATAAAAACCATGAATACTTCATAATTGTAGAATATTTAGCTTGAAAATAAAAAAAAAACCACTTCACCACAAAAAACCTCAATTGAGTAGAAGTGAATTAGTACAAATAGTTAATCAGGAAACGCCCTACTCCTTCCCAAAAGACTCACTGGTTCTTTTGATCACTTGATCCACACCATCATTCTTAAATCCTGTTTTAAGGTATTCATGGGTCATGCTAATAGAGGAGTGACCAAGAGTATTCGATATATCACGGTGGTTGACATCTCCCATCATCATAATATTGGTAAAAGAAGTTCTTGACAAATGCGACTTCAGGTTTTTTTCAAATCACGATTATAAACAATGGCGGTCTTGTTGATTCTTTGATAAAGGTGATCGGGGATGTGGCTGAAGTCTTCACGATCCAAGAATCCCACGAACTCCATCTGATTCAATTTATTACACATAAAGTTGTTTCGTGTCTCGCTATTTGTCCCCAATTCCGTCAGTCTATCGATTAAACCTCTGTAATACTCACCCTTTATGTGATCCAATCGATTTTGTATTTTCTCTCTCAACCGTTCCATTACGGGCAACTTTTCCTTAGTTAGAGAAGTCGAAACCGCCGTTGTCCTTGAAATCCATGATTTACCCTTGTTATCAATGAACTTTTGGACTTCTGAAAGTTTTCTTTTCAACTCTTTTTCTGAAAGAGACTCAAGAAATGAATCAATCCTTGGTGGCAACATTAAAAACGGCTCCAAGTCTTCATCTTTTACAAAGACTATTTCATCAGGAACAAGAGCTGAACTTTTTACACTATAAGGAGGACTATTTCGATCTTCATAATATTCCTTGAAGTTTTGCTGTCGCTCTTTTAATTCTTGTCCGAAGTTTAACTCATCAGGTTTTATCTCAATGCCAGGGAACTCATACGATATAAGAATCGAAATCAGAGATAACAGAGTTTCCGTGAGTTCGAATTCAATCAAGAAGTTTGTTTTAAACATCCGATAGACCAATCGACCATTGGTGAGATTCCTAAAGCGCAAGGTTAAAAGGTCTGAAACCCTCATTCCCCCTGAGAAAAACTGAAATAAGAACATGGCTCTTACATAGTTTAAACCGCTATCCTCGATGGGAGCGTTCATAAGAAACTGAATCTCTTCCCTATTAAGGGTTTCCTTCAGTTTAACTTCCTTTTTTTCGAACTTAAAATTCAGGAAAGGGTCATTGGTATTTAAAACATCACGGTCTTTAAAACTTCTGCGGACGAAGGATTGGATGATTTTCAGATAGTGTGTTGCGCTATTTTGAGTCATTCCTGTATCCAACATATAGGATTGGAAGTCATAGAGCACATCTACATCTAATTCATAAAAGGTCAAATCGGTAAGATTCCGATCCACAATGAAACCCTTCAACTTTTTTAATACGGTTAAGTATTTGGCCCTTGTTCCATGTTTATCTTTGAATTGAGGTCCAGAAATCGTTCTCTCCATGTAGTCCAAGAAAGATGAAGAATTTTTTAGTCCTGCTAATTCTTTCACTTTACCTGGACGGTTCAAGTAATTTCTTTTGTAATCATCGATGACTCGATTGAATTTCACCGAATCAACTCCTGATACTTTTCGGACTTTCTGTTTGATCGGATCCCAATGACTTTTACGGATCCGGGGTAATTAAATAGATTTATAGGACTTTTTTCGCTTATGGATGATCAGACTGTAGATCCGACCCCAAGGATCTTTACTTTGATCTCCATTACTTTTTCTAAAGACGAATTTGAAACTTGTAGTCATCGGTTAAAGTGCGGAACTTGTGCTGACCAAGATAGGGTTTTTTACCGATGTGTAGAACAAATGTTCTACACATTTTTTCTTATAACTTATTGAATTACAATGTTTTAAGTTAAACAAGTGAGAAAAGTCAAGACTATAGCGTTCCCGGTAAAAGAAGTGAGAAGATGAAGAATGTTTTAATTAAGGTAGTTGGATTGTACATAAGGCGAATAGCTCTAAAGTTTGGATTGATTTTAATAGATATAAGTTATAAAAGCTCATCATATAAATCAACTGATAGGTTTGTAATTCCATAGTTATTTATTCTAATATTTTTTACCTTAATCAGGTCTATTAAAACCATAAACCATGAAAAAGCTTTGCAAAATCTTCTTAACCGCCTTAACAGTTCTAATGCTAATGCCCGAACTAAAGGCTTCCCATAATGCAGGTGGAGATATTCAATACGAATATATCAGTTCAACTTCAGGAACGCATAAATACAAGATAATCATGCGTTTATACCGTGATGCTACGGGAATAACTCTTCCTTCATCCGCTACGGTTTATGCATGTTCGTCAATTTACAGTACTATCAGTACCAATTTGTCTGAGGTAGGCTCAACTTCTGGTGCTGGAGTGGTGGCTCCAACTTTTTTTGATTGCGTGAGTAGCACCCTCGCTGGTGTAACTATTAATGTTGCCTATTACGAAGGTGAAATAACTTTACCTGGTAACGCCCCAGATTGGACTTTTGCGTTCAGTACTTGCTGTAGAAATCCAGCGGTAGACAACATAACTAATCCTTCTTCGCAAGGCTTTTATATCGAGGCTAAGTTGAATAACCAGATTGGACAAAACACATCGCCTGAATTTGTCTCCGAGCCTGTTCGCGCATTCTGTATTGGGCGGACTTTTAATTGGAAACAGGGAGCCGTTGAACCGGATGGGGACTCCCTTTATTTTAGAATGTCCTACGTAAAAGATGGAAGTGCAGGAACCTGTTCGTCGCCATCTAATCTTTCTTATGCAACAGGGTGGACTTATGATCAGCCTATTTCTACATCAGCCACCGATTCATTGTCCATAGATCATGCTACCGGTATCATCACCTTTAAGCCATCAACAGTTGAGATAGATGTAATGGCAGTAATTGTGGATGAATACCGTCTAGACACGACCCTGAATGTTTGGCAAAAGATTGGAGAAATCAATCGGGATATGCAAATTGCAATTGCCACAGCGTGTACACCTCTTGCTCAAGCAGGGGTTCAATTGGACATACAAGCACCAGGGTTTTCAATAGATTCTATAACGGGCATTCCCCACATAGAGGTGAATTGCTGGAGTGATTCTGCTTTTGCTTTCCCATTCAGCTTCAAATTAGATTGTTCTACAATAGCAGCAGACGGGAGCGATTTTGCAGTGTATAATTCAAGTGGCGCCCTTTTATCTTTCGATAGCGTATACATCATGTGTGATGTAAACAATGAAGCTTTTGATTTAGCCATCTACAGCGATACAACATTTTATAATGGGTCTTATTATATAGTTTATCAGCAAGGATCTGATAGCAATGTTGTAACCAATAAGTGCGGTTTTGGGCCAGAGCATGGTGATACACTTTGTTCAGTAGATGTAAATCTCCCCATTGTCGGGGCCATTTTAGGCGTACAACAGGGGATCGATACAAGTAGTATTTATAATTATACCACGCTTTTAAATTCTTCTGATTCTACTTTTTGGACAATCAGCAATGGAGTTATTCTCTCGGGTCAAGGCACAGATACCGTTTCTGTTAAATGGTCAGGACCTTCCAATGGATCTTTGAGCGCTTGGAGGAATTCTGCATTAGGGTGTGGAGATACCGCCCATATGATAATTCAAACCAATATATCCGTTTCGGAAATTGACTTAAAAAATGAAATCAAACTATATCCTAACCCGAATAAAGGGAGTGCTACTTTAGAATTAGGGGAATTAAAAGTGGAACGTATAGAAGTCTATGATTCACGCGGAAAATGCATCCTGTTAGAGAATCAGCCTCAGCGTAAGACAGTGCTCAATCTAAATAAGGTGCCCAATGGGCTGTACTTGGTGAATATTTACACCAAGAACGGCGAGTTATTAGATGTACGCCTTGTCAAACAGTAGCCTTTGCTATAAAAAGTACCCTGGTGAAACTAACGTTTGCTGCGATGATTTAAGATCAATTCCAATACCCAAGACATGGCTTTGTTTTGTAACGTAAACAAGATCTGATAGCGGGTAATTGTACTGATAAAACAATTGCCAGCCTTCAAAAACGTTCAACTTAAAGAACATTCCAGCCTCGTCCTTTGGACTAAAATTGATACCCCCGCCTAGATTGTCCTTATACTCAAAAAAGAGGTGGAAATTAGGATCTAATGGAGCATTTGCGCTAAAATTTAATAGGAACGAGGAACTCAACATCCACTCATCGTTTAGCTCATGCTTGTATCCTCCAAAAATATGAGCAACTCTTGATGTGAAGTTGTTGTTGTACATCTCCTGCTTCACCATATTTTTCATCGTCGCTCCAAAATACCATTGGTTGTTATACACCGCACCAGAAAGGTCAACGTTTTGAATCCATGGACCGTCTATATCATAGATTGCTTGGTCGATTTTATCCACATAAAATTCATCCGTAATATCTACCTCAGTGTGTGTTAGTGTGTATCGAACACCAGTGGCAAAATAAACTTCATCAGCAATTTGAAGATGATAAGCGGTCGTAACACCTATACTTTGAGTGGTCATCGGACCAACTTGATCATCAATAATCCCAAGGTTGAAGCCAAATCTATTCGGAGTAAGATGATCATAGTATATCGCTCCCGTTCTAGGCGCTCCTTTTAATCCTACCCATTGTGCGTCATAGATACTCTGCACTTGACCATCTTGGTGACCCGCGTAGGCCGGTGAGATAGTAATAGGGTTGAACAAGTAGTTGTCCATCGTAGGATTCTGTTGGGCTGCACCCTGCAAGCCCAACAGAATCGTTATAGTCAATAGTAGTTTCTTCATCTTATTTCGTGATGTATACATATCCTGTGTAAGTATCTCCTGTTTCGTAAACCTTGACAACGTAGTAGTAGGTACCTGTTGGCAATAAACCATCACCGCCATTCATCTGAGTTCTGGTGTTTGCGCGGCCGTTGAACTCGTTGTTGTACCCTTCTTTGAAGTACACCATCTCTCCCCAACGATTGAATACCTGTACATTGTTATCTGGGAAAGCACCTATGCCCATAATCTCCCAATAGTCGTTATCACCATCACCGTTCGGTGTGAATACTGCAGGGACTAAAAGATCACATAGATCAGGATCCAGGAAGTTCGGGATGCCGTCGCCATCACAATCGTCAAATCCAACACCGTCATTGTCGTAATCGAATTCTTCAGAGTCTAACAGACCATCTCCGTCACTATCTTCATCTTCTTCGTTTGGAATACCATCACCATCGAGATCGCCATTTCCACCGCCACCGTTCGGAGTTCCTCCTTCGTCAACGTTGTAAATACCGTCACAGTCGTAATCTAAAGCATCCACCAAGACCGTATCCGTTGCTGTCGCACCATTGGTATCTGTAACCGTTACTGTATAAATACCGTAGGTAAGACCCGTATTGTAATCCGTTGTTGATCCAAAGTCCCAACTATAAGAGTATGGTGGCACAGCTCCTGATGCTGCAGCCAATACAATACCAGTAGTGTCGTCTGGACAAATCACAGATTGTAGAGAGGTTGCCGTGGCCACTAATCTCGTCGGCTCGGTTAAGGTATCCGAAAGATTGTATACACAACCGTTAGAGTCCGTCATAACCAATGCATACACACCGGCTGGAATACCCGTTAAGTTTTGCGTAGAAAACGCACCGTTGTTCCAATCAAATGTGTACGGCATTATTCCACCAGAAGCCGTGGTTGTAATAGAACCGTCACTTGTTCCATTGATGCTTACGTTATACCCCCCTGGGTAGATGCTCTTCACTGTGCTCGCTGTAAGAGGAGCAGGTTCGTTGACCAGTAAAGTATCCGTAGTGTAACAACCGTTAGTATCCGTTACCTCGTACCAATAAGTACCAATCGAAAGATTCGTAGCATCAAAGGTTGTTGAACCGTTACTCCAATTGTAAGTATAAGGTGCAACACCACCGCTCACAGATGCCTGGATAGATCCAGTTGCTTCACCATAACATAAAACATCGTTGATTGTAGGAAGTACGGAAAGTACCGGAGTGGCAGGTAAACTTACCTGTAAAGACACTAAAGCACTGTCTTTATTTCCATGAATGTCTTCAACAACCAACCAAGTAGTCGCTGATGGCACATCATTACAGTTAAAGAACGATTTGCTCAAGTATTTGACCGTAATACCACAGTTGTCATACGATGCACTATCGACATCATTCACCGCCAATGTGTACATACCGTCCGTTCCCAATGTAATCGCCACATTATTGTACGGTAGAACATTTGGTATTTGATTATCCGTTACTACTACATCAAACTCACAAACCGAAGTATTGCCTGAGCTATCCGCCACAGTAATAGCTACTGTTGTCGTACCCACAGGGAAGTAATCACCTGATGTGTGAGATGCCGTTACGGTGAAGTAACCCGAATTATCGTAATACGATGGAGAAGACCATACTACCTGAGCGCCACAAGAATCAATATCATTGTTCTGAGAGATAGGGCTTGGGCAACTTGTAATTACTGGGCTAACCGTATCAACAACAGAGATATCGAATGAACAAGTATCTGAATTGCCACTACCATCTATTGCTACATACGTTACAACAGTAGTTCCAAGTGGTAAGAATGTACCAATCTGTACATCGCTAAATACCGTATCAAGAGAACAGTTGTCCGTTGCTGTCGCTGCCGACCAGCTCACAGAAGTTAATGTGCTATCTGCAGCGCCATAGACCACCATGTTACTCGGACACGAAAGTACAGGGGCAAGGTTGTCCACAACAGTCACTACCTGACTAGCCGTAGCGGTATTTCCTGAGCCGTCCGTCACCGTCCAGGTCACCGTCGTTGCACCCAATGGGAAGCTCGTCGGCGCATCGTTCGTCGTGCTCGCTACACTACAGTTGTCCGCAGTAGTTGGCGTGCCCAACGTAACGTTCGTCAATGCCGTGCTACACGCACCCGCATCCACATTCACCGTCACCGCAGCCGGTGCAGCAATCGTTGGATCAATGTTGTCCTCTACCGTCACTATCTGCGTAGCCGTAGCGGTATTTCCTGAACCGTCCGTTACCGTCCAGGTCACCGTCGTTGCACCCAATGGGAAGCTCGTCGGCGCATCGTTCGTCGTGCTCGCTATACTACAGTTGTCTGCAGTCGTTGGCGTGCCCAACGTAACGTTCGTCAATGCCGTGCTACACGCACCCGCATCCACATTCACCGTCACCGCAGCCGGTGCAGCAATCGTTGGAACAGTATTGTCCACCACAGTTACTGTGGCAGTAGCAGATGAAGTGTTACCACTTGCGTCCGTTGCAGTGAGTGTAACCGTGTTTGCGCCTAGATCTGCACACGTGAATGAAGTAATGTCCAAAGACAACGTGAAACTTCCGCTATTATCGGTGGTTCCATTATCAACATCAGAGGTTGTAATTGATCCGTTCCCGGTCGCATCTAACGGAAGAGTTATGTCTTGAGCCAGCACTACAGGTGCCACTGCATCCGACGTAAACGTAACTTCATTGGTAGTTTCGTCAGTAACGGTGGTTCCACTCCTAGTAACAGAAACCGCTACATCATAGCTTCCGGAATTCACCAGTGCATTTGCAGAGGTTAATGTAATAGACCACGCATTGTTATTCAATGTCAATTCTGGACTGCTAGTTGTGTACGTTATTCCATTGAAAACAATTGAGATTACGTCGCCACCACCTTGATCTCCACCCCAGTATCCTGAAATAGTAGGTGTTGCATTTGTAGTAGAAAGAGATGTTACTGTTGGTGTTATTATTTCACCAGAACTAACACTATTTAGGGATGCATAAATAACAATTCCCAAATCTGACCAGGAAGAGGTTAAATCTGCTGTATTATCATCTATACCCGCAATGTCACCATTAGCTGTTTGACTTGTAGAGGTAAATAAGAACAAGGCAATTGCAGAATTTCCGTCGATATTCAACGATAAGGCATTAGACGCAAAAGACTTTAAACTTTCTTCGCTAAATGCCCATTCAACCCAATCGTCATCGTCCGATTGATTGGAGTTTTCCATATCAGCCCCAGTAGTATATCTTGTGATTTGTGATTCGCTACCAGTCAATTGGAGCTCCACGTTTGTATTATTGGTGCTATTCAACCAGCCGGTCTGTGATGGTGAAACTCCAGATTTTGTTGGGTCTGCAATGTGATACGCTACATATGGTGTTTGGGCTTTGTTGTTTGCTTCCACAAAAACCTCCGCTAGGTTATCACCATCTAAATCTAAACCTAAATAGATGGATGTATTAGGGTCGGCTTCACCCATTCTTGTTCGGAAGTAATAATAATCGTCCAATGCTTGACCATTGATAATCATTTTACTAGAGCCAACCTGTGTGAGTACATTATTGGCATCACCAACCAAGTCTGTTTCTGCAACAGCCTGTTGGTCATCCAATGGATCCCAATTACTTCCAAACATTAAATCGTGCCATGTTATTCCTTCTACACTTGCGGTCGGAACAGAAGAGGCAGTAGTTGCAACGAGATAAGTAAAACCAGAAAGCGATGCACTCGAAACACCGTCACTTACGACGATGGAGCCAGTAGAATTCTGAGGAACTTCAAAGACAATTTCCGTTGAACTATTTACAGTAAATGTTGCAGATTGTCCCCCAACTAGAACCGAAGTAATGTAGGATAAGTTTGTACCGGTTAAGGTGATTTCCTCGGTGACATAGCCTGAAAGAGAGCTCGCCGAAGATAAAGTTGGAACTGGATTTACCGTAACCGTAAGCGTAAATGGAGTTCCAGGACACGATCCCGGAGTTTCAGTGTAAGGGGTTACTGTATAAGTGACTTGTTCTTGAACGGCTGTTGTACTTGTCAATGTAGCATCGAAAGTGTACGAAGGAGTAGAATTTGCTACCTCTCCTGTCACATTACTATTGGCAGAGGCTACGGTCCACGTGTACATAGCATTTGACACTCCATTTGTTACGGTTGGAGTATATGAAATAGCTGTACCTGAAGGCGTCGAAATTGTGGCATTAGCTACGGCAGGGGGCGTTAGAACATCAATCTCATAACTTACTGCCACTGATGTTGCACCGGTAGAAGAAATACTAAAGGATGTTGCAGACACATCTGAATTCACAGCTGATTTTGCACGAACTAATAAAGTTTCGCTCACTGAACCAGATGATGGAGCAATAGATAAAGATGTATTCCAAGTAGAGCCCCCATCAATTGAATACTCGAGGTGAGAATTTGAAGGAACCGAAACATTGGCCGTTAGGTTAGAACCAGAAAGTGTTAAAGTTTGATCCGATGAAGCAGCATTCTGACATTTCTCTATTATTGAAAGTGAGCCAGAAATAGAAATAGAAGGCATCGGCTGCATTTCATTCTGTGTGATGACAAACTTTGTAAAAGTTCTCATTGATGAAACAGCATCAACCTTGTTGTCACCATCAACATCTACCCCTAAGCCATTACCACAAGAGCCACAATATAGATTTTGACGCGGATACCAGCGGCTTGAAATAGTAGAAGCACTCACTGCATTTCCGGATGCCGAGTTCACATAAACCCACATCTTATCCCAGGTAGTTCCTGAAACAACTTCGGGGTATCCATCGCCATTAAAGTCTGCTGGTGTTAATCCAAGATTATCTCCATCTGTACCATATGTATTCGTAAAATTGCTAAAATCAGTAGATGATAGTGATCCTGATTGATAATTGTTGTTCACCACCGTATGGTAAAGGAACAAGTCATTATCTCCATCAACATCCAAATCAACAACAGACACATAACTATGACCGTAGGACAATGACACCGGAGTACTAAAACTTATAGTTCCAGAAGAACTACCGTTCACAAGAATGTTCGTCGTACCTGATTTAGTAGCGACAATATCATATAAACCATCACCATCCATATCGCCCACATCCAAACCATTGAACCCAGTAGTTGATAATGAAACAACATTAGCCGACCCAAAAGATGTCGTATTTGAGGTCGATTGGTTCAAAAAGATGTTCACCTGTGAACTATTAATAGCAGCAATATCTAATTTACCGTCTGAATCGAAATCTGCGACTCTTATCGCTGTGTTCCCGGAGGAAATATCATATTTCGTTGCGAATGATAGCGTACCACCGGTTGTGGTATTGATAAGTATACTTACTCCACTTGAGCTACCTGTTACAATATCAAGTTTACCATCACCATTAATGTCGTCTACTACAACTGAGCGAGCTGAGCCTAGAACTGAGAAATTTGTACCGGCATCGAATGCAGCTGAAGTAATAGTACCAGAAGTTGTCAATTGGTTTATATGAACTCGAGCATTTCCAGAACCTACCTTAACAAGATCAACCATTCCGTCGAGGTCAAAATCTGCTGCTGCCATCATCAAATCTCCCGTAACACCACCGATAGATGAAAACTCAATATTGTTTCCAAAATTGGAACCAGTAATCGATCTTCCTGATATATCAGAATTAGTGACCCTGAATGCAGTAGGAGTCTTTGAAACACCGCCGCTAGATACCACGGTTATGGGTGAATGCGTGGCACTCTTGGGTACTACAACTTGCAATTGCGTCGTAGTTGCTGAATTTACTACAGCGAAGACAGAGCCAAAATAAACTTTATTATTCGATGCTGTTAAATCAAAATTTGAACCAGTAATGGTAACCACATCACCAACCTCACCCGAAGCTGGTGAGAAGGAGGTAATCGCCGGTGCTGGAGGAGCCGGCGCTGGGGCTACTGCCAACAACAAAGGCGATGTAAAATCTTCCGTAACACCAGAAATGGAAAGTGTCTTGGTTGACCCACTGGTCTGAACAGATCCCAAATTTCCGTTAAGTCGTGCCCATGAATTCTGTTGCTCGTTATAGACTACAACGTCATAAGAAGATGGGGTTCCAACCTCATCTGAAGCGTCCCATGTGAGTTCTAAATCAATTCCGGAACCACTATTTGTAGCACTCGAAGATTGAACAATCCAAGTTTTACCTACATGGTTATCGGTAATTGTGGTACCCGTTAGGCCACCGTCCAACACATCATTCATGAGCATTACACTAAAGGTAGATGTCACAGAAGTGTTGTTAGTGATATTGATAGGAGCAGCCATAACTGTCGAGATGGACTCGCCATCATACAAAGTAAAAAACGTCTTTTTGAAGTCATTTTTCGCAGGGGATGCGACCATCAGAAAGGACAGACTGAATGCGGAGAAGGCAAAAGCGAATTTTAGTTTCTTACTGAAATTCATAGAGGAGAGTGTTAAATAGTATGGTTTATGCCAAAGACTAGCTAATAGTCAAAAAAGGTCTGGAAACATTAGTGATTTCGTAAGCGTTGAAAACGGTCAATGGAGATGTAGCAGGTAAAAAAGGCATTATCTAAACGGTCTGGTTTATTGGGTTTTAATAGATAAAATTTGTGGAGTAAAAATAATGTAGTTGGATTTTAGGGGAGAAACTAGAAAGGAAGGATTTTAGTAACAATGAATAACGTCTTCTTAGAATCGCAAAAAAGGTCTTTCTAATCGGGGTTATAGGGAGTTGTCAATTATTTATTTTTACAAATTACTGATTGTCAGTGTTTTATTGTTTGTTTAACTGTATTTACCGCGCTATATAATTATCAATTATTATTATACTTTTGACTAACAATCAATAACCTAGCTAATTGTGAGAATTTGTTTTCTCTTGTCATTGTTAATGTTTTCTCCGGCACTATTTGGTCAAGAAAATAGTCATCCTGTTGATAGCCTTTCTAACGAGGTCAATACAATATCCGGAGAGTTTGAAAAAGCGCTCGCTTTAGAAAAGGCATTAAATCAGATTGTCATTGACGATTTAGATTTCCAACGGTTTAAGTCAAATCTACAAGTAGCCTACTTTACTCCTCGTATGTTGTTAACCTTGGAAGCCCAAGAATTTCGTACTGCAGTACTCAGGGGCCAAGAGCCAAGTCGCATTAATGAAGAAAATGAGTCAAATCCCTACAAAGGATATTTTCTCGCTAATTCATATTTCTTTTTTGGAGAGGAGCAAAAAGCATTGATGCTCTTTAATGAGATTGCCCCACAGTTCCAGACACTGCAGGATACTTTTTATACGGCCAGTACATACAATAACATTGGTACAATACATTACGTTAATAACCGTCTGGATAGCGGCCTAACCTACTTTTTACTTGCCAAACAATATACCTATTGGTTCAACGAAATGCTTGAAGCGAACATATTGGCTGTTTCTAATGCTCTAAACAACAGAGAGTTATCTGAAGAGCAAATCGAAACGATTCGCAAGAACAATCCCAATAGTGCCAACGGTGTTTATTATAACAACGCCTATGAATTCTTTGATAAATACAACCCGGAGAAACGTGACTCACTTGTAGAAAGAATGAATGAGGTCTTCACAAGTTTGGGTGACGTCCCCGATCCGCTCTATAGGGTGTTCATTAGAGAAGAGTTACGATGTGATAGCATGGCTAACGAGCTGTTAAAAATGCCATCACATATTTATTACGAAAATGCATTAGATGAGTTGCTGCGATCTCCGATCATTCATGGGAAATCATTCTCAAGTGATGTAATAGATAGTCTTTGGAGAAAAAGTTCTTTGACTAAAAATGTATACAGGTTTCAGATTTATAACAATTTAGATTCGTTAAGTAAATGGCGTTTTATTGAATTGAATCAAACCATCCCTGATCAATACGCTGAGATAAAACAAGACGAGTTGAACGCATTAATTGACACCTACAAAATCGACCTACAGAACTCCGAAAAAAACGCAAAGAACATATTGATTACCAGTGTCTTAGCCCTACTTGTTTTCCTGTTACTAGTAACCACTATTTATTTCCGTCAAAAAGCAATAGTCTCTAAATCATTAAATGAGGCGTTGGAAAAAAACCAAGAACTTGAATTGGCTAAAGTGCAGTTGGAAAGCCAGATGAACGAAACCCGTTCAAAAATCACAAGTATTTCGCGAGAAAATCTTTCTAAACTTCAAGAGCTAAAACATCTCATTCAAAATCTCGATAGTATAGAAATGAATGAGGAATTGTTAAAAGACCTAAATATCATCAGGATACACCAAGATGGTATTACAAGATTTAAAATCAACAGATTCTGTGAAGATTTAAATTCAGAGAAATTTATTCCATTAGCGGTTTTTCTCTCCACTAAAGAACTGCAGGTATTTAAACTGATGGTATTGGGTTTTAGATCCAAAGAGATTGCAAACCTTATTGACGTTTCCCATCAGTATGTAAATAATCAAAGACATAAAATACGTTCAGTACTTCAAGAACATGGCTATGAATTCCAAGCTTTAATAGAAGATCTGCGGTCAAATCTGTACCATACTTAGAATACTTGAACTTTCAGTAGTACATAGAACTGCCCTCATTTGTATAAACTACTAAACAACAAGTGTGAATTATTTGCTTTAATTGCCTTTAGGATTAGGCAAAGCTTCGTACAAGAGTCTGTTTTTGGACTTTTCCTTCTTGCGATCTTCGCGTGGTTTGCGATCCTTGCGATCCCCACGAGGTTTATCGCTACGTGATTTGTCTTTGCGCGGTCTATCCTCGCTTTTGTTGTGCGAATTTGAAGTTTTGCGCCCTTTGCCCTTTGCACTTGGGCCACGCCATTGTGGACCTTCACCAATATTCTTTGGTGGCTGCTCTTTGTCCAATTCCCGTTCAATCAATCGCTCAATTTTAGAAAATTTAAACATATCATCCGGACAAACAAGCGTCACGGCCATCCCTTCGGTTTTCGCACGGGCTGTGCGGCCAATACGGTGTACGTAATCCTCGGCATCGCCAGGCACATCGTAATTGACAACCAAATCAATGCCCTTAATATCTATACCGCGCGACATCACATCCGTCGCCACCATGATTCGTGTCTTACCGCTTCGAAAGTCTCTCAAAGCTTCCTCGCGCGCATCCTGCTCGTAGTCCGAACTAATGCCTTGAACCGCATACCGCTTTTGCTTCAGGGTACGTGCTAGCTTTTCAACTTTCTTCTTCGTGGAACAGAAGATGATGATGGAATTAAAGTCATCTTTATCACCAAGGACGTGCTGTACGAGCTTTACTTTCTGTTCTTCGTGTGCCATGATGACTTTTTGAGTCACCCCCTCTGCAGGTTTTGAAATAGCGACGGAAATCTCCTCAGGATCTTTCAGAATTTTTTTAGCGAGCTGGCGAATTTTAGGCGCCATGGTTGCCGAAAACATGAGACTTTGGCGCTCCTCAGGAAGCTGCTTGATGATTTTTATGATGTCGTCAAAGAAACCGATGTCTAGCATGCGGTCTGCCTCGTCCAAAATGAGGTGTTTTACTGTATCAAACTTCACATAGCCACGGGCGATGTGCGCAAGCAATCGACCAGGAGTAGCTACTATAATGTCTGCACCGCCCTTGAGCGCATCCGCCTCACCTTCCCAGCTCACTCCGTCGCCACCGCCATATACGGCATAGCAAGAAGCATTCGTGAAATATGCAATCCCTTGGATCTGCTGTTCAATCTGGATGGCCAACTCACGCGTTGGACACAGGATAAGTACCTGGACACCGTCGCTTTCTTCTTCGGCAACTTGATTCAATGTGGGCAAGACAAAGGCTGCAGTTTTTCCTGTACCTGTTTGGGCACAACCAATTAAATCTTTGCCTTCTAATATGGTGGGAATGGCCTTTACCTGAATCTCTGTAGCCTCTTCAAAGTTCATATAGAACAGGGCATCTAAGAGCGTATCGTTTAGACCAAAATCTGTGAATTTCTTCATCTATTTATTCTAGGTGGATATCCACCCTTACCTCAATGTCTCGTGCAATTATTGTTTTGGACCAGCCATCGCCAAGACCCCAAAGGTCTCTATTCACGGTAAAGGTGCTTACCAAATGATTGGCCGAAGTTTCCTCTACTTCGATCTCAATATCATTCGATATTCCCCGCAAGGTAAGGGAGCCGCTGAGTTTATAAGTGATTACCCCTGAGGATTTTCCAACAAATACGACTTCCTTGGCCGTAAAGTCAATTCTAGGAGTCGCCTTGATATTGAAGAATTCTTCCTTATCCTTCAGGTGAGAATCACGGGTGGTGTTTCCACTTTTAATCGTGTTGGCATCCAATGTTCCGGCAATGGCCACAAGAATACCCTCATCGTATTCTGCAGTACCTCTTGCTCCAGCAATAGTTCCTTCAACGGTATTGAAAATCATGTTTCCAACCTCAAAGGTGGCTTTGGATGACGTTGCAAATGATTTGGTTTGGGCGTAGGCGCTTCCTGCAAAGAGCACAGCAAGCAGTAGGGATAGTTTTTTCATAGCTAAGGTGAGGGTCCTCGAAATTTATGGAAGGAGTCCCAACTCCTTTAATAACTCGTGCCTATTGCCGTGGTTCGTGAATGCTTCAGAAATCTTCCTTTTGACAAGTTTCACTTCCAGATCTTGATCGGCAACAAGGCCTGCTACGGCACCAAAAAAGCCTCCTGTTCCTAGACCCTCTTCAAGTACTAAAACATTGGTATAGTCTTTAAGGATTTCAGCTAAATCTCGGGGTAGTGGTTTAACCTGACCTACATGTAAGTGATCAAAAACGCCAGATGCTACGAAGGAAGAGAGTGCACCCGTAGAAAGCAGTAACGAATTTGACCCTTGTCGTGAAATCCACCTCTTAGGTTCAAATTTCTCCTCAGTGCCACAAACCGTTTTGGCTTTTGGATACCGAATAAATACCGGCCCTTCCAGCAAATCTTGCCTCGAATAGGCTTCTGCCATCATGGCTTGAAGTTCATCGCCATTACGAGGATTCCAGACGGTTGCATTCGGTACATCCGCTAGAAAACCTGCATCAAATACACCGTGATGCGTAGGACCATCCGCACCGACCAAGCCGGCTCTATCAACCAAGAAGACGACCGGTAGGTTTTGAAGCGCTATATCGTGAATGACTTGGTCCAAGGCACGCTGTAAAAAGGTACTGTAGATGTGTACCCAAGCTCGTCCACCGGCAGCGGCCATACCAGCCGCCGAGGTCACTGTATGGGGCTCATTAATTCCTGTATCAATAAACTGCTCCGGGAATTCAGCGCGCAATGGACCAAACCCGCTGCTTGCAAACATCGCCGGAGAGAATACCCGCAATTTGTCGTTCGACTTTAATATCGAACGCATTTGCTCCGCAGCCCACCACTGGAAGGTTGTTCCTGGTTCGTAGGATTTACTCTTGCTTAAATGCGGCTTTGTGGTACGTATGTGAAGCACCTGCTTTCCACCACGATCAATGACCGATTTCAAGGACTCATGTAGCGCTAAAACATCATTACCCTCAGCAAGGTAGCTGTATTCCCAGCCTAGACTTTGGATATAACTGCTATAACGATTACTCTCGTGCAATGATCCTACTGTTGGGTCTATGCTGCCGTCGTTGTCGTTGAGAACAACCACCGCATCTCCTGCTAGAGTGGCTAAATGATTCAATGCCTCAAAGCTTTGACCGCCTGTCATAGAACCGTCTCCAATCACCGCTACGCGCTTGCGCTCACGGCCCGAAGCTGCATCGGCAATACATGCTCCTGTAAGCACACTTAATGAGGTAGATGCATGTCCAGCCCCAAAGAAATCATACGGGCTTTCATCGCGTTTCAAGAACCCGCTTATCCCATCTTTGGTGCGTTGCGTAGCTAAGGCTTCCAAGCGTCCAGTAAGTGCTTTATGGACGTAGCCTTGATGTCCAACATCCCAAATAAGCAAGTCTTCAGGAGTGTTCAATAGGTAATGCAGTGCCACCGTTAATTCCGCCACAGCAAGGGAAGATTCTAAGTGAGGAATCTTATCCGTTACACGTGCTACGATCTCTTCTTTGAGTTCGTTGGTAAAGGTGGTTAACTCGACAGGTTCTATGTTGCGCAAGCGCTTAATCATTGGATAAAATTAGCGCAAAAAATCGGGTGAAAAATAAAAATTCCAGCGGCGCTGTGCGCCGCTGGAATTGTAGCTTAATCTAGAGCTTAGGCCGGGTATTTTAAGCTATTAATCTCGCAAAGAAGCGCTGCATTCTTTCAAACAAGAAGTACATCACTGGTACAATCACGAGTGTTAAGAAGGTTGCAAAAGTCAGTCCAAAGATGACCGTCCATGACATTGGTCCCCAGAACACGACGTTATCACCTCCAAAGAAGATGTTCGGATCGTTCTCGCTGAAGAGCGTGTAGAAGTTAATGTTCATACCGGTAGCCAGTGGGATCAAACCAAGGATGGTTGTGATGGCCGTCAACAGTACTGGACGTAAACGCGTACGGCCCGCTTCAACGATGACCTCGATAAGCTCAGGATTGGCGAGCTTGTCGCTTTCCTCCATTCCCAACTCTTCTTTTTTACGTGCGGTCAACTGCTTGATGAAATCGATCAAAACGATGGCATTATTTACTACAATACCCGCAAGTGAAATGATACCAATCATCGTCATCATGATAACAAATTCCATGCGGAAGATGACCAAACCAAGGAATACCCCGATAAGAGAGAATACCACGGTCACCAAGATGATAAAGGGCGTTGAAGCAGAATTGAATTGGCTCACAAGGATGAGGAAAATCAAAAATACTGCGATGAGTAAGGCTCCAGAAAGGAAGCTCAATTCCTTCGCTTGTTCCTCTTGCTCACCCGTAAAGTCCACCTTAATTCCACGCGGCAGTTCGTAATCATTCATCACCTCTTTGATGGCGTTTACCACCTCGGTTGGGTTGGCACCCTCAAGCACATTGGATTGTACGGAGATCACGCGCTTAAGGTCAATACGCTTCACCGAAGAGAACGTCGAAGTTTTCTTTGCCTTAGCTACTGCGGAGATAGGCACTTGCTTGATGCGGCCGGTCGCTTGGTCACGGAAGGTGATTTTTTGGTTCATCAAATCTTCCACATTGTAGCGGTACTCGTCCGTCATACGAACGTTGATTGGGTAATCGTCCTCGCCGTCTTTGAATCGGCTTACTTCTTTACCGAAAAGTGCAGTACGCATCGCATCACCAATCTGTGCAGAGCTCAAGCCCAGCGCACGCGCCTTAATACGGTCAACTTCAATTGGCATTTCCGGCTTGCCCGTTTCAACATCGAGCTTCAACTCTTCGATACCAGCGATACCCTGGGAGTTAATGAACGTACGAATCTCATCGGCCGTTTGGACCAATTCATAGTAGTCGTCCCCTGCAATCTCAATGTTTACTGGAGGCCCTGTTGGCGGCCCATTGCTGTCTTTGGCTACACTCACGACCACACCCGGGTAGTTGCTCAACGTAGCACGAATCTTATTAAGTACGTCGGCACTATTCACGCGATTGCCTTCTGTATCTAAACGCTCGGCAAACGGGTGGAACTGCACTGTAATCTTCGCTTTGTTTGGCGTCTGTGCCATCGAAGGACCGGCATTTGGATCCGAAGTCCCCTCACCTACCTGGGCAATCACAGACTCTACCATGTAGTTCTGAAGGACGCCGTTTTCGTCGGTAAAATTGAACTCGTTTACAATGGCCATCACCTCTTTCTCGAGCTCCAAAGTCACAGCATTGGTTTCCTCGATGTCCGTTCCAATAGGCATCTGTATATATACCATAGCCTGGTTTGGCATGTTTTCCGGGAAGAATAACGTCTTTGGTGGGAATGCGCCTAAGAGCATACCTGAGAATACAAGAAGCACAAAGGTTCCGATAAAGAATACCATAGGTTTTCTTCCATTCAACGCGTAATTCAACACACCTTTATAGCCACCTTCTAGTGCTGGAAGCGCTCTGCCTTGGAACCACGCTGTAGCAGGAACTACCAGATACGCATAGATGAGGGCAAATACACCGCTGTAAATGAACAAGTTTCCGAGAGCCATGGCACCTGCGCCATAGGCAATGAGCGCACCTAATACGATAGCTGCAAGCGAAATCATGTTTAATCTTTTCTTGTTCAATGGCGCTTCCTCGACTTTCATCAGCGCTGAAGTAAGTCCTGGGTTGATCACCAAGGCAACGAACAACGAAGAAGAAAGTACAGTGATGAGCGTCAGCGGTAAATACTTCATGAATTCGCCGAAGAGACCTGGCCAGAAGGCCAGTGGCAGGAAGGCTGCCAATGTGGTTGCTGTCGAAGCGATGATCGGCAAAGCTACCTCTCCGGCACCCAGTTTCGCTGCTTCGATGCGCGAATATCCTTCGTCCATGAATCGGTAGATGTTCTCAACGACTACAATACCATTATCTACCAGCATACCCAACGCCAAAACGAGGGCAAAGAGCACGATAGTATTCAATGTGATGCCCATCGCGTTCAGTATCACAAAGCTCATGAGCATAGACATTGGAATGGCAATCCCTACGAAGAGTGCATTGCGCAATCCAAGGAAGAACATTAATACCAATACCACCAAGAGCATCCCAAAAATGATGGAGTTTTCTAGATCAGCCACCTGAGTTTTGGTTTGCTCAGAGGTATCATTGGTCACCGAAATACTCAAGTTATCCGGAAAGTAATCGTCCTTTGAACCCTCAAGCAGGTCTGCTATTTTTTCACTTACAATGATTTGGTTTTCACCCGAGCGCTTGAATACATCAAGCATAACTACCGAAGCACCGTATTGACGCGCATAGGATTCACGCTCTACCTCATCAAATTCGATTTCTGCCACATCTGCAAGACGTACAAGCTGCATCTTCTCGCTCTTGATGATCACATTGCGCAATTCGTCGAGCTCACGAATCTCACCAACCACGCGAACGTTCCGGCGGTAGCCGTCGACCAAAAGGTTACCCCCAGAAATGGTCATGTTCTCGTTTTGGATGGCCCCAGCGATGTCGCGAAAGCTCAGTTCGAGGCTCTCCAACTTTTTCGTGTCTACCAACACGCGCACTTCCTTGTCGTCGATACCGCGGATGTCGACTTTAGAAATCTCGGTCAGATCTTCAATGCGCTCCTCGAGGTATTCGCCATAGTCCTTGAGTTGGTCTAGGGAAAATTCGCCCGACATATTGATGTTCATAATCGGCATCAATTCCGAGAAGTTCAGCTCAAATACATTAGGGTCTGCCGGTAGATCTGTAGGGAAGTCCGGCTGGCCCATGGCCGCGTCCACCTTGTCTTTTACCTTTCTAAGGGCATCCTCTGGCGTGACATCAAAGTTGAATTTTACTTGGATGGTCGAATACCCCTCTACCGAAGTAGAATTGATCTCATCCACGCCCGAGATACCATTAATTTCCTTCTCTAGAGGACGGGTAATCAGCTTCTCAATATCCACTGGAGAGTTTCCGGGGTAAGGAGTACCTACGTAGATTTCTGGCGTTACAATTTCAGGGAATGCCTCAGAAGGCATCGAGGTGTAACTAAAAATACCTGCCGCAAAGATGATTACGGTCAGTACATAGACCGTCATTCGGTTCTTCACCGAGAAGGTGGAGGGCCCGAACTGCTTGATTAAACTCTTTTTCTCTTCCATGTTGTTTGGATGGATTTAGGTATTAACCCAATACTACTTCTTGACCCGTACGAACGCTACGCGATCCTTTATCTACAACCATCATTCCTGCCTCTAGACCTGAAACGATTTCCGTTTGGTCCTCAAATGTTAGGCCTGTTGTCACCCATGTTTTTACCACCTGGTAACGGTCAGTTCCTTCAATATTTTTCAAGGTGTAGATGAAGTCGTTGCCTGCGACATCTTGTTGAACTAGGCTCGCTGGAACCGTCAAAGCTTCGTCGTTTCTGTAATCCTGAAGTGCAACATGTACCATCTGATTTGGCTTCACCCCGTTTGCCTCAGGCAAGCTTACATTGATGGAGAATGTGCGGTTACCTTCTTGAATGAATTGACCCACCTGTAGCACCTCTGCAGCCACTTCATAATCCATAGAAGTAAAGGCTACACTCGCTGGAGTTCCGACATACACGCGATTTGCATAGCTTTCAGGAACATCGGCTTTTACATAAACACCTGATGTGTTCACCAAACGAATGGCAGGCATCTGTGGACCCGCCAACTGACCTTCCTTTGCAAAGATGTTGTCGATAGACCCGGCAAACGGCGCACGAATTTCACTCAGCTCAATCTGCTCCTTCAAGGTTTTCACCTTTTGCACCAAACCGTCATAGTTGTTCTTGGCTTGCAAGTATTGAATTTCAGAACCAATCTGCTGGTCCATCCAAAGACGCTGTTGTTTTTCAAAAACCGTCTTGGCCAATTCCAATCCAGTCTCCAACTCTGCCAACGAAGACATCATGATATCTGTATCTAGAGACAATAGCAATTGGCCCTTCCTCACAGACTGACCGTTCTTCACGTAAATCTTCTTTACAGAACCGCTGGCTGTCGTGTATAAATTGATGCTCTTATCTGCCTCGACCATACCGAAGACATCAAAGTAATGCAAGAACATGCTTGGCTCTACCGACTTCGAAGTCACTACGTCGTATACTTTGTTAGTATCGAGTGCGGCCAATTGAAGCTCAACTTCAGAAATAAGCGCGCTGATGCTATCGCGTGAAGAAACCAATGCCTCCTTCTTTGCTTTTAGCTCATCCATGGTGCCCATCTCCTCTGGCTCCCCACATGCTACAAGTGCAATACTGCTTAAAATGAATACTACTTTTTTCATGTCCTATTCTTATTTCTGTGTTTGTTTAGTCATTAAGTATTCCAGTTCGGACTTCTTGTCCAAGGCATTCTGGGCAGCCATAAATTTGGCCTGCAACGCCTCTTGGTATTGTGCTTCACTCTGAGTCAATTCCATCGAAGATGTCATCCCCTCTTTGTATTCCAACCTTCTCTGATCACGAATACGCTTCGCAAGCGCTGCGCTCTCTTTCTGGGCGAGATAATCTGCAATACCTTGATAGAAGTCATTCACTAGCGCTGCATGCTGCATCACCAAACCGTCTTCCATTTGCTGTAATCCAATCTTTGCTTGATCGCGCTGAATTTTTGCTTCCTGTACCTTGGCACGTCCGTTGCCCGAGGTGAATAATGGGATGCTAATGTTCCCAGCCACCAAACTGCTCGGAATATCTACAGCCTCATCGCCGAAAATATTGGCCGCACCACTCATGTATTGGATGTTGTTCTGGTAGCTCACACCTATAGAAGGCAGATACCCCAATTTCTGATTGAGCAATTGAAGCTCTGCACCCTCTACCTGGTTTTCCATACCCAAGTAGTCAACGGTTTTCGTAGGGTCAAAAGCTATATCGGCCATTGCTGAGGCTGCTGCTGCATCTACTACTAAAGCTTCCATGTTGTCTGCCAAAAGAATCTCCTGCTGAACTGGAAAGCCCATCTGTAGCTTGAGAAGCATCTTCGCCACTTTCGCTTGACCTTCTGCATAGCGCACAGCATTCTTGATGTTGTTGTAGTTGAGCATCATTTGATCAGCATCCGCTTTAGACACTAAACCCGCCTCGTTCATTTTTTGCATTTCAAATGCGAGATCTTGCAAATAGCCTTCGTTCGCCTTCAATACGCCAATGCTCTCCTCGCTCAACAACGCCAGATGGTAGGCCTTCGCCACTTCTCTTTTCAGTTCGGCTTTGCTTTGCTCCATACCGATAGAAGCACCGTCTTTGAGAACTTTCGCTGCCATTAGTCCAACGACATAAGATCCGTCGAAAATCAACTGGTTCACCGCTAAACCGGCCTGTGCTTGGTAGTCCGTACCGAATACTAACTCGTCCAAAACACCATCGCCGTTAAAATCTGTCACCAAAGCACCAAGCTCGACATTGTAGATGTATTGTCCACTGGCCGATGCCTGAGGCAAACCGTAAGCGAGGTTCTGACGGTAAATTTGTTTGGCACGCTCTATCTCAAGCTTGGCAATCTGTACACCATAGGCATGATCAAGCGCATACTCCTGGGCCAAAGCCAAGGTGAATTTCTCTTGAGCACTTGCAGTGCTAGACAAGCACAAAGACAGAAAGAGCAATCCTAGTTTTCTCATTCTTCGTTGTTTGTTATTTGATTTAAATATTGAATTCCTTTGTCGGAGGCTATCCCTCGGATGTGGTACCTGAGGCTTGTTTGACGTAACTCGTCAAGGTCCGCCGGTCGCTCTGCAATGTTGTTTTCGTGGGTCGCCAAAATGTGTCCGTAATACAGGATAGTGATGTGATCTACTGCAATGTCTTGACGGTACAAGCCTTCTTCGATTCCCTTTTTCAGGTTGTCTTGCGTAATCTTAAATACCACTTCTTCACGCTTCTTTTTCAATCTCGGGGCCAATTCCGGATAGTACTGCTCCAGCTGTACTATCAATCGGTCTTCATCGCCACGCATATGCTTCTCAGCAAAGCGCTCAATAGCAAAGAGGTCATCTATAGCATTGCCCCCGTTTTTCTCAAGCACCTCATACAAGACGCCTTCCATGCTTTGGGCAAAAAAGCTGAACGATTGAAAGAGAAAATCGGGTTTGTTCGACACGAATTTGTAGAGCGTCTTTTTAGAAATTCCACAAGCACTGGAAATTTGTTCCATAGTAACTGCCTTGATTCCAAACTTTTTAAAAAGCTCGAATCCAGTGGTAAAAATTTTTACAGCGTCTGCAGTAATGCTCATTCGTCGTTAGGGTAGGTACGGAGGCCGTTTCACTTCATGTCGGAAACGAAATATCCACAAATCGTTTCCCGGGTTTCTCTCTTGCAACAATTTTTATGCCATAATGTTGAGTAAGTGTTGATTTTTACAGAAAAATCGTATTTTAAATGGGCTACTTGGTGCATATTTGTAGCAAACAACACGAAGAATGAGCATTTCGAATATCTTACAAGAGCCGACATTAGGCAGTGTCATTACAGTTAAAGGATGGGTACGCAGCTTTAGAAGCAATAGATTCATCGCCCTTAACGACGGGTCTGCATTGGCCAACCTACAATGTGTGGTAGACTTCGAGAATGAAGATGAAAACAAGCTCAAGCGCATCACCACAGGTGCTTGTTTAGCAGTTACTGGTGAACTTGTGGAGAGCCAAGGAAAAGGTCAAAGCGTTGAAATCAACGTACAGTCTTTTGAGATTTTAGGTGATGCTCCTGTAGAGGAATACCCACTACAACCGAAAAAACACAGCCTTGAATTCTTGCGTGAGATCGCACACCTGCGTCCTCGTACGAACACCTTTGGTGCCGTATTCCGCATTCGTCACGCCCTGTCGTTTGCGATCCACAACTACTTCAACAAAGAAGGCTTCTTCAACTGGCACAGCCCTATCATTACTGGTTCAGATGCAGAGGGTGCAGGCGAAATGTTCCGTGTTACTACACTACCAAACGGCACAGATCAAGATAGTAGTGAAGACTTCTTCGGAAAAGAAACGCACCTTACGGTAAGTGGACAGCTCGAAGGGGAGCTGGGGGCAATGGGATTAGGAAAAGTCTACACCTTCGGCCCTACATTCCGTGCTGAAAACTCAAACACAACGCGTCACCTTGCGGAATTCTGGATGATCGAGCCTGAGATGGCATTCTTCGATCTGGAAATGAACATGGATCTGGCAGAGGACTTCTTGAAATACACCATTCAGTATGTCTTAGACAAGTGTCGCGCCGACCTCGAGTTCCTCGACAAGCGTTTTGCAGACGAGCAGAAAACAAAACCGCAGAACGAACGCTCAGAACAAGGACTTATCGAAAAGCTCGAGTTCGTAGTAAGCAACGACTTCGTGCGCTTGAGCTACACTGAAGCTATCGAAATCCTGCGCAACTGTAAGCCTAATAAGAAGAAGAAATTCAAATATCTCATTAACGAATGGGGGGCAGATTTACAAAGTGAGCACGAGCGCTACCTCGTTGAAAAGCACTTCAAAGCACCAGTGGTGTTGTTTGATTACCCAGCCAACATCAAGGCCTTCTACATGCGCTTGAACGAAGACGAGAAAACCGTTCGTGCCATGGACATATTGTTCCCAGGCATCGGCGAGATTGTCGGCGGCTCACAGCGTGAGGAGCGCTACGATGTCCTCAAGCAAAAAGTCGCAGATGTCGGTATCCCTGAAGAAGAACTATGGTGGTACCTCGAGACACGCAAGTTTGGAACATGTGTCCACAGCGGATTTGGATTAGGCTTTGAGCGCTTGGTCTTGTTCTCAACAGGCATGGGTAACATTCGTGATGTTATCCCGTTCCCACGTACGCCAAAGAGCGCCAACTTTTAAACGACCTCCCACCCCTAACCAATGTTAAAGCAAACCCTATCACAAAAACTTCAACAGAAGCTGAGTCCTCAACAGATTCAGCTCATGAAGTTGGTGCAGCTGCCTACACAAAGTCTGGAAGCTCGTATCAAACAGGAGCTGGAAGAAAATCCAGCACTTAACGAGGGTAGGGAAAAGCAAGAGGACAACTTTGAAAATGATAATTCCGACGATCGTGAAGTTCGCGACAGCATGGAGGAAATCAATTGGGACGACTATCTCCGCGACGATGATATCCCAGAATACCGCACCAGAGCCAACAATTTCAGTGTAGACGACGAATTGTACGAAGCGCCTGTAGTTGTCAGTGAAAGTTTCCACGAAAGTCTCATTAGCCAACTTCGGTTGCGCAACCTCAGCGAAGGGGATTTAGAATTGGCCATTTACCTTGTAGGCACCATTGATGACGATGGTATTCTTCGCCGTTCCATGGAAGATATCGTTGACGATCTAGCTTTCTCACAAGGGGTATTCACAGATGAAAAAGAGCTCGAGCGACTACTAATGGTCATTCAGGATTTAGACCCTGCTGGCGTTGGCGGCCGCGATTTGCAGGAATGTCTGGTCCTTCAACTAGAACGAAAAACTCCGTCGCTGCGCGTCAATCTTGCCTTGAGTATCCTCGAGGACTACTTTGATATTTTCGTAAAACGCCATTATCAAAAATTGATGGACCGCTTGGGTGTCCAAGAAGATGAGCTGAAGGAAGCCATTGAAGAAATTGGCCGATTAAACCCCAAACCGGGCGGCTCCTCAAACCTAAGCAGGCCTACCGAGAATGTTATTCCCGATTACAACCTTAAGATTGTTGACGACGAACTAGAGTTGACCCTCAATGGAAGGAATGCTCCAGAACTCAGTCTAAGTCCGAAATACCGAGAAATGTTGGAACATTACAAGGCCAGCGGACAGAAGAATAAGTCAGAGAAAGAAGCGCAGCTTTTTGTCAAGCAAAAGCTCGATAGCGCCAAATGGTTTATTGAAGCCATCATGCAGCGCCAGCAAACACTTATGTTTACCATGGAGGCCATCCTCGAATACCAACGCGAGTATTTCTTGACCGGTGACGAACGCAAACTCAAGCCAATGATCCTCAAGGACATTGCCGAGAAAATTGACATGGACATTTCAACAGTAAGTCGCGTTGCTTCCAACAAATACATTCAAACGCCTTACGGAACTTTCCTAATCAAGCGATTTTTCTCAGAGTCTATGACCAACGCCGACGGTGAAGAGGTGAGCACTAGAGAAATCAAAAAGATTTTAGAGGATGTAGTAGCCGAAGAGAACAAGCGCAAGCCGCTGACTGACGAAGCCTTGGCCACAATTCTCAAGGAGAAAGGCTACCCGATAGCGCGTCGAACCGTTGCTAAATACCGCGAGCAACTGGACATCCCAGTAGCCCGAATGCGAAAAGAACTTTAGTGCGCTACAGCTTCAAACATATTCTTGCTCAGCTGTTGAGTTACGCATTGCACCCAGGGATTCTTCCTACCGCCGGAGCATTCTACATCCTATTTGTACACCCTGATGTTTTCGCCGTTGAAAGTATTGCCCGTGTGTTGTTTGTCGTGTTCACAGGTACGTATCTCATCCCCATGCTTGTCATCTACATACTCACCGTAGTGGGCATTATTGAAAGTGTACACCTCATCAAAAAGCAAGACCGCATATACCCCTATGTAGTAGCTGCATTTAGTGCCATCTTAACCTCTCGTATTCTGATGAATATGGGTGCCCCAAAGGAAATCGTCTACAGTACCCTAGCCAGTGCTTTTGTTTTAGTCGTTAGCTCTGTGCTCATTCCTTTTTTCAAGAGCAGTGCACATATGGCTGGAATAGCTGGATTTACAGGGTTGTATCTCGCCCTCTTCGAAAAATACAATACCGGAAACCTAAGCACCATGCTTGTGCTTGTGGGCCTTTGTGGGGCCATGGCTTGGGCACGCACAGCTCTTAAACGCCATACTCTCAGAGAACTATTTAGCGGTAGCGTTCTGGGCTTTTTTAGCCTTTACGTACTTCTTTCTCGGTAAATCGATTCGTTTACTCATTCTGCTTGTGCCCGTAGAATATTATGTAGATATTTATGCTTCTGAAAATGCACAAGAAGAACAACCTCATGAAAAACGTCATTCGTCTCATTATCCTAGTGTTCGCATTCTTAGGAATGTCAACCGTCGCCGAGGCATCGCACAATGCTGGTGGTGATATTCAATACGAATACATTAGCTCCACAGGGAACTCGCACAAATACAAAATTACCATGCGTCTTTATCGAGATGCTACGGGTATTCCACTTCCTACATCACCTATTATATATGCCTGTTCTGCAAACTTTGCAACACAATCCACTACGTTATCTGAAGTGGGTTCGACAAGTGGTAATGGAGTAGTCGCCCCAACGCTTTTTGACTGTGTGAGCAACACAAACGCTGGAGTAACTATTAATGTAGTGTTGTACGAAGGTGAAATCATTCTACCCGGAAATGCACCTGATTGGACCTTTGCTTTTAGCACTTGTTGTCGTAACCCAGCGGTAGATAACATTAATAACCCATCATCACAGGGGTTCTACATTGAGGCTAAGCTCAATAACCAGATTGGTCAAAACAATAGTCCAGAATTCGTTAGTGAACCAGTACGGGCCTTTTGTACAGGTCGTACTTTTAATTGGAAGCAGAGTGTTGTTGAACCAGACGGTGATTCTATCTATTACCGTATTTCACATGTTAAAGACGGTAATGCCGGATCTTGTGCACCTTCAAACATTGCTTATGCTGCTGGTTGGACGTATGATCAACCGATTACGACGTCACCTGTAAATTCGCTCACCATGAATCCAACCACTGGTTTGATTACTTTCACTCCTTCTGCTATTGAGATTGACGTAATGGCTGTGACTGTGGACGAGTATCGTTACGACTCCACATTATACGTATGGCGAAAGATTGGAGAAGTAAATCGTGATATGCAAATTGCGATCGCTTCCGCTTGTACGCAACTAGCCCAGGCAGGAGTTCAACTAGACTACCAGGCGCCTGGAATTTACCAAGACCTGGATAACGGATTACCAACAGTAGATTATAACTGCTTGGATTCTACAGTTACTTTGAAATTTTCAGTAAAACTAGATTGTAGCTCAATTTCACCCGACGGTACTGACTTCCGTTTGACAAAGCCTGACGGCCAACCACTAGCTATTGAATCTATCTCCGCCAACTGTGACAACAACTTCGAAGCGTCTTTAATGACCATCAAATTATTCAAGCCGCTTTCGAAAAACGGGAAATACTTCTTGTACTCAAAGGTAGGTAACGATGGGAACACGCTATTGAATAAATGTGGTTTCCCAATGAGTGAATTCGACACTATACAACTCAACGTACAGGATTGTTTCGATGCTGAGTACGACATGGAAAATGTAACAATACGAGACGATCAAAACCCAATCATTGAGTGGAGTGCTGACACTTCATCGTACCCAAATTACCTGTTCCAAGAATGGCAAATCTTCCGTAAGGATCCAGGCCAAACTCAATGGAACAAAGTCGGTACTGTATTTAATCAGTATAAATATGACTTCAAAGACGGTCAAATCGGTTTTATCAAAGTCGATCAAGACAGCTACGACTACCGAGTAGACATGAAGTTAAACGACGACATGCAGGGCCCTACAGGTGATGCACACAGTATCTTGCTTGAGAGAGATAACGGTATGGTGCCAATAGTTGATCCTGATACCAATGCGATTAACCTTATCTGGAATACGTACAACGCATGGCCGGTAGACAGCTACACCGTTGTGATGCAAGAAAAAGTAAACGGCACTTGGATGCAAGAGTTTGTACACGATCACGTAAGCTCCCCTCAAAACCCAGTCGCAGCAACGGATACAACGTATGAAATGTTTGTTGAGTTAGCACCGGGCGAATACAGAGTATGTGTTCGAACGACAAACCCTATGGATACCCAATACACAGCTCATTCGAATTGTTTGCCAATCATTATTACTACACCTCCAGTACCAGATACTGTAGTAGTCCCTAACCTTATTACCCCAAATGGGGATAACGTGAACGATGAATTTATCATTCAATTCATTGATGAATACGAAGATTTTAGTCAGGTAACCATTTACAACAGATGGGGTGATCGTGTATGGCAAAGTGAGCCACTCTACGACAACTCTAATCCATGGAGAGGAACTAACCAAAACAATACTAAATTGGCCGACGGTGTGTACTTCTACACTATCGAGCTAAGAAATGATGCTGATCAGTATGAATACACCGTTAACGGTACAGTGACTGTTTTAGATTCTAATTAATGTCCCCACTCGCTTAACACGCGAATACAAGCCCGGCTCCCCCACAGGGAGCCGGGTTTTTTTATCTTTACCTCAATGGCAAACACACCCGTACACATTCAAAATCTGCTCAAGACCCTGCCGCATAAACCTGGGGTCTACCAGCACATTGATAAGGACGGGAACATCCTATACATCGGGAAGGCGAAAGACCTAAAAAAGCGAGTTAATAGCTATTTTACCAAGAGTGTGACCAGCGCTCGTATCGCCGTCATGGTGAAAAAGGTCGCCGACATCCGAACCATCATCACAGATTCAGAAGGGGATGCCTTATTGCTTGAAAATAACCTCATCAAGGAGCACCAACCGCGCTACAACATCAACCTGAAGGACGATAAGAGCTACCCCTATATTACCATCCGAAAAGAGCGCTTTCCAAGAATCTATGGACTGCGCAACATCAAACGCGACGGCAGTGAGTACTACGGGCCATACCCATCAGTAAAAGCAATGAAAGCAGTACTTGAGCTGATTAAGCAGATGTACCCAACGCGTACCTGCAAGTACCTTCTGAGTGAGGAAAACATAGAAAAAGGAAAGTTTAAACTGTGTCTTGAGTACCACATTGGGAATTGTAAAGGGCCGTGTGAAGACCTCCAAAGTGAAGCGGACTATAACGCAGATGTCGATGCTGCTCGGAAGATCATCAAAGGTCAGCTGGGTGAAGTAAAACGCAACCTCAAAGAACGAATGGCCAGTCATGCTGCAAACCTCGAATTTGAACAGGCCCAGTACTGCAAGGAGCGCTTGGATGCCCTCGAAAAGTATGCCGCGAAAAGCACCGTAGTGAGCTTCCGTATGACCAATATTGATGTGTTCAGCGTAAGTATGGATGCTGAATTTGGGTACGTCAACTACCTGAAAATTGTTGAAGGCGCCATCGTTCAGAGCTACACCGTGGAGATGAAAAAGAAGCTTGAGGAGGAGCCGCAAGACTTCCTACATCTGGCCATTCCGGAGATACGCGATCTGTTTGGTTCTACCTCCCGCCGGGTATTCACCTCTCACCCTGTTGCCCTAGAGATTGAAGGAGTTGAATTTGCAGTACCGCAGAAAGGGGAGAAGAAGAAACTCATTGACCTCAGCATTAAGAATGCGATGTACTACCGTCAGGAGAAGCTTAAGAACATTCAGATTGTTGATCCCGACCGCCACGTAAAGCGCATCATGACCCAGATGAAGACGGATTTGCGCATGCCGGAGGAACCTCGTCACCTTGAGTGTTTTGACAACTCCAACATCCAAGGAACCAATCCTGCATCGGCTTGTGTCGTCTTTAAAAACGGGAAGCCGTCGAAAAAAGACTACCGAAAGTTCAACATCAAAACGGTCGAAGGACCCGACGATTTTGCTTCCATGGAAGAGGTTGTTCACAGAAGGTACAGACGCCTGTTGGACGAAGGAGAGCCACTGCCACAGTTGATTGTAATTGATGGGGGTAAAGGCCAGTTAAGTGCTGCGCTGAGTTCGCTCGAACGACTGGGACTTCGAGGTAAGATTACGATAATTGGCATTGCGAAACGCCTAGAAGAAATATACTTCCCAGGGGATCCCTACCCGCTCTATCTCGACAAACGAAGTGAAACACTGAAGATCATTCAGCAGGCACGCGACGAAGCGCACAGGTTCTCTTTGAGCCACCACAGAAACCGCCGAAGCAAGGGGGCTTATAAAAGTGAATTGGACGGTATAAAAGGTATTGGCCCAGAGACCATCAAATCATTAATGCGCAAGTTTAAAAGCGTGAAGAAGGTGAAGGAAGCACCTTTCGAGGCGCTCGTAGAATGTGTCGGTTTGCAAAAGGCGAAACTCTTACAGACCCACTTGAAGGATTAATCCTCCTTGACCAAATACGATTGCCAGCTCGTGTGGAAGAACAGAACTGCCGTCTCGTTGCGTTCGTTGAAGTATTGAATCATGCGCGCCACTGTTGTAACAATTTCTTTGGCCTTTTCAACGCGCTCTTTCAAGATCAGGTCAATACTATCAATGTAAATGGCAACACCTGTGTTGGAGACACTCATGTCCTCAGGATCCTTATCCTCGTCTTCCTCACCACCAAGAATCTTAATAATGGGCCAATTCAGGCCTCCAGCATTTAGCTCATCGCGAACTTCTGCTGCATCGACTACAAACTGAATAGAGGTACCTTCAAACATGTCTCTGAGAATTTTGACAAAGGTCAGATAAAATCGGTGATCTGGTCCAATTCTTTTTTAGAGATATCCGGAACCTCAACATTATCCTTCGCATACCCAACCGGGAGCAATAAAAAGGGCTTTTCGTTCTGTGGGCGACCGAGAATTTTTGACAAGAATCCCATGGGTGATGGCGTGTGCGTCAAGGTGCTTAAGCCCGCAGCATGGATGGCGGCTATTAAAAATCCACAGGCAATGCCTACACTCTCCTGCACGTAGTAATTCTTCGCCTTACTCCCGTCGCCGTTCACATCATAATTCTTGCGAAACACTACGATAAGCCACGGAGCATCTTCTAGGAAAGGCTTTTGCCAGTTCGTGGCAAAGGGCTTGAGATCATCAAGCCACTCTTCTGAAGCGCGACCTCCGTAAAAGGCTTTTTCCTCTTCTTCAGCAGCCTCGCGAATCTGCTTTTTAACTTCCGGATCTTGAACGGCTACAAAGTGCCACGGTTGCTTGTTTGCACCGCTCGGCGCACTTGCTGCTAATGAAATCAATGCTTCGATCTGCTCCTTTAAAACCGGCGCGCTAGAATATTCCCGAACGCTGCGTCTGGTGCTGAGGTTTTTCTCAAACTGTTCGAAGAGTTTGAGAGCCTCCTCTGAATTTGAAGGCCACGGCTGGTAAGGAATCATAGGAGCATCCATACCCGCCAAGTTAACTTTTATTTTGCCGTATCGCTAATGACCTTGCCGTCGCTAATACTGACCACTCTCTTGGCCTTTGCAATGACTCTATCGTCGTGGGTCGCAAAGACAAACGTCATGTTTTCTTGAGCATTCAGCTGCTCCATAATGTCTAGCAATTTTGAGGTGCTTTCAGAATCCAAATTCGCAGTAGGCTCGTCTGCCAAGATAAATTTGGGTTTGGATGCTAAGGCCCGTGCGACGGCCACACGCTGCTGCTGCCCCCCAGAGAGCTGGCCCGGACGCTTATCTTCCTTCCCTTCCAAGCCCACTGCTTTCAAGAGTTGCTCGGCACGTGCCAATCGCTCTTCTTTCGGGCGGTCTTGCAGCAGCATGATGAAGCTCACATTCTCTGTAGCACTGAGTACAGGAATAAGGTTATATGCTTGGAAAACGAATCCGATGTTGTGTAATCTAAAATCAATAAGTTCATTGTCTGAGAGTGCGGTGATATCGGTGCCGTCAATGAGTATGGATCCCGAAGTGGGTTGGTCCAAACCACCAAGAAGATTGAGTAGTGTTGTTTTACCACAGCCCGAAGGACCTTTAAGTGCAGTAAACTCGCCTTCGGTAATAGTCAAATCTATCCCGTTCACTGCCTTTACAGGAACAGCGCCTTCGTACACTTTGTGAAGCCCACTTACTTCAATAACTGCTTTGCTCATACTTAATTTCCTCTAATGGCTCTCACCGGGTTTAACTTCAATGCCTTGTAGGCCGGGAACAATGCTGCAATTAGTGCGGTCATGATGACCATAACAGCGATGATTACATAATATTCCGGTACAATCTCCGGGTAAATTGTACTCTGCATGCCCAACTCAGCAAGGCCGTCTTTTTTGGTACTCAAGTCGAGACCTACCTCCATCATGGCACGAACACTTAGGTCGCCGAGAACAATCCCAATCGGCCCCGCCACTAAACCGAGCATCAGGGTTTCTATCAAAATCATAAAGAACAACTTACGCTTGTTCATACCCACAGCCATCAACATTCCCAACTCCCGGCGACGTTCTAATACCGCCATGAGCATATTATTGATGATCCCGAAAAGCAGGGCGAGCATGATAATTCCGAGAACAAGCACGAGCATAATGCCCATCATATCGTCGGCAAAGCCAAGTTCCGGGCTGTTTTGCTTCCAAGAAGTAATGACCGTCGGAGCCGCAACATTTGCACTAATCGCAGCCGTTTTCTCCTCCGTATCTTCACTTTTATCGTAACTAATCAATACCTCATGGATAAGGGATGTGCCGATAATGCGTTCAACATCCTTCTGCTGCACGTAAATATTGAGTTCGTCCCACGCTGCGTTTAATGTTCTGTAGATCCCGCTTACCCTGAATGAGGCTTTGTGAATGACTCCGTTGTGGTCCTGAAAGGTGAGAACCATTTTCTTCTTCATTCCAAGCCCCATTTTCTCGGCCAATTTTTCACTGATCACTGCCCCTTTGCGTACTCGAGTTTCGAAGAAATCACCCTCGAGCATGTAGGTCGCGATGGTTGTGTTGGCGCGTTCACTTTCAGCGTTTACACCGATGATTCTTGAGGCGCGAGTTTGCTTCGCCGAGGCAACCATTCCCTGCAGCATCGTACGTGGCGCGTAGCCCGTTACAAAAGGCTGCTCTTCCAACGCGGCGACAAGATTTTCATACGCCTCAGGAGCAATGATTGCACTTGGGCTTGGGTCTTCTAAAAAGTCTGAAGAATGCGCTTGACTATGACCTAAAGTGGCGCCTATTGCTGCCGCTGTACGCTCATTGTTCATCCCGAAAGAAAAGCCAATGATGAGGAGTCCCGCCCATATTCCTATGGCAATGGAGCTCAACACAATGATGGAGCGAATACGAGAGCGCCAAATGTTACGCCAAGCGACTTTGAAGATCATGAGCGCATGCTTTCTATCGGGTTCAACTTCAGGATTTTCACCACTGCATATAAACTCACCAACACCCCTATAAAGAAGATGATGGTTCCGTGATTGAGGTTGATGATAAAGGAAGTAGTGGTGTAGAGCTTGGGCTCAAAATTGTATTGCTCAACGGCCTCCTTCATCTGACCACTGAGGTCGATGGGGTTGTACTTAAAATAAAATTGGACCGGCTTAACTACTGCCATACCTACGATGGCTCCACCCATTATGAGCATGATGTTTTCGAGTAAAGTCACAAAGGCCAATTTGGTTTTCTTCATCCCAATGCTGACCAAAATTCCAAATTCACGTTGGCGTTCGGCAACCATCATGATAACGGTACCCAGCAATACAAATGAGATAATGAAATAGAGAATGGTCACGAAGATGCGGCCACCGGCCATATCCACCTCAATGGTCTGAATGATCTCTGGGAACAACTCCTTCCAATCTAATATCTCTAATCCTTCAACGCCTGATCCTTTAAGTGCAGCACCCACCGCCTCGTAATCCGAATCCTTGTCTACAGCCACAACTAGCGTGGTGGCTCGATCGGTACAGTTGTACATGTATTGCGCCTTTTGAAAAGGCATTAAAACCAATTGCTTGTTCAACTCCGGGTTGGTCATTCGCGCAATCCCACCTATTGGAAAAGCACCATATGCCGTAGCGCCATGATAGCCTTGACCCATGAACAACAAAGTATCGCCAAGACCCACATTAAAATACTTTGCCAAGCCCTCACTGACCACAATCACACTATCGTCCCTAGAAAAACTACGTCCTTCTAAAAGGATGTCGTCCAGCTGCAAACCCGGCAATTCCACGGCAGGATCTATTCCCATGACCAGAGAGCCCTTCGTGTTGCTGCCGTGGTACAACAGCGAAAAACTTTCCATTCTTGGGATCAATCGGTCCACACCGTCGACGGCGAGTAGCGCTTCGCTATTTACCGCATTGAGGTCCATGGTACGGTCCAAGCTCTGGTCTGCCCAAAATCCGTCTTCATGAATCTGAAGGTATCCAAAGTTGTTGCCCACGATTTCGTGGATCATATTCTCCCATACACCCACTTGGAAGCTTCGCAACACTACGGCGAAGATGACACAGAACATAACCGCAGCAATTGTAATTACGCTTCGTCCTTTATTCCTCCATATGTTGCGCCAAGCAAGCTTGAGCATTATTTCACGTTTTTGATATTGGCCTTCGTAAAGAAACTATCCGGTATAGGTGTGCTAAAGTCCACATAGCCGTACCGAATCTCTGTATAGCTCTCCGGGTCCTCTGCAGGAACCATCTTGATCACTTTCGGGAGTTTGCGGCCGTCAAAATTGGTCAATTCTGAAGCGCGCATTTCCGTTACCAAAAATTCGTCTTCGTCGTAAAACTCACCGCCCAATTGTACGAATGTTGCTTTATCGATGTAGGCAATTATTCTACCCCAGACAACCGGAGCGTCGGGTTTCGGCGTTAATTCCAATACCCAGCAATCTGCTCCCGCCACCTGCTTAGAACCTGTAATCTCAGGGGTGTAATCAACCGTCAAGGCACCCGCATTGATCAATGCATCGTTTGAAATATCCGTACCCATCCAGTTTTGGACCAATGCCGCAGGCAAGGCCACCAACTTTTTGATGGCAGGGACATAGTTCCAAATATCTTCGCCGTTTTTCATGAAAACTGTACCCGCATCACGTTTAGGTCCAGTAATTAAAATGCAGCTCATGTCGGTACCCTTGTTCCAAAGTTTGGCATCCATGGTACGCTGCCAACCCGGCCGAACCGTAGTAATGCTCACCTCGGCTGTGCTCTGCGCACCGCGTAAGTAGGCCTCGCTCTTTTTTAAAATCGTTGAAGCATCTTGGGCCGCAAGCGTGGTTGCAAGGGCTAAAGAGAATATGGTTAGAATACGTTTCATTGCGTGTTGTTCTGCCTAAGTAACGCCCTCATTTATTCAAAGTTTTGAGCTTAACCTAGTTTTTGGGCCAATTTTGCCATCTCTTTTTTCGCCGATTTCCCGTCGTATAAAACCGCATGAACGGCCTTCACGATAGGCATCTTCACCTCGCGTTTTCTACGAAGCTTATGGACCAGTGGAACGGCATAATATCCTTCCGCCACCATAGTCATTTCTGCCTTGGCGCTTTTTACGGTATAGCCCTTGCCCAGCATATTACCGAGCATTCTATTTCGCGAAAATTGGCTGTAGCCCGTTACCAAAAGATCACCCAAATAGGCACTTTTATTAATGTTCACCTTGGTATCGCTCACCGCTTTCATGAACCTATTCATCTCACGAGCCGCGTTGCTCATCAAGACCGCTTGGAAATTATCTCCATACCCCAAGCCGTGATACATCCCAGCAGCAATGGCATAGATATTCTTTAATACAGCAGCATATTCCGTCCCATACAAATCGTCGCTTAAGGTGCACTTCATGTAGTGACTCTCCATGCATTGTGCTACCATTTTTGCCACCGATTTTTCTCTAGCAGCAACGGTTAAGTAGCTCAATCGTTCAAGGGCAATCTCCTCAGCGTGACAAGGGCCAGTAATCACTACAATCTGCTCTTCTGGAACTTCAAGAATTTCGTTTAAGTATCTGCCCACAATCATGTTTTCATCGGGAATAATCCCCTTGATCGCGGTGGCCACAATCTTTTTGCGGAGCAATGCCGAATCTAAATCTGCCAGTACCTCTTTGACAAACGCGCTTGGCACCGCAAGCACTACAATATCGGCCTCAGCGACACACGCCTCAATATCAGTAAAGACAGAAATGGCCTCAGGCTTAAAGCCTACGGAACTCAAATAGCGCGGATTGTGGTGATAGCGCATCACGTGCATCGCACTTTCACTGTTGTGCATCCACCAGGCACAATGCTCAAGGGTATCACTAAAGATTTTGGTGAGGGCCGTCCCGAAGGACCCACCACCAATGACTGCAACGCTATGTGATTTCTGCTCCATTAAAAAGTGATTTCTGCTTCTATCTCTTCATCCCCACGCTTGTAAACGATGGTGGTGGTATCGCCCTTCTTGTAGGCGCCTAGGGCCCCCATGTACGCATAGATATCATCGATGGTAAAGTCACCTATTTTCAAAACGATGTCTCCAGCCTTCATGCCCGCGTTCGCGGCCGGACGGCCCTCAGTAGCACCGTCAATCTTAAGGCCAGGTCCACCAAATAAGTAATCCGGCACAACGCCCAGTGTCACAGAGAAACGCGGTGTGGTTTTCTGCTCTGCACTGGTTGTTTTCTGGAAGTTAAGGCGTTCGTAGGAAGACGTGCGAGCGGTAATGGTGTAGACCATCGAAGCCAATTTGGCCATGCCCTTGTAATTCACCTTATCGGCATCGTCGGCCGGTTTGTGGTAGTCTTCGTGTGTTCCTGTGAATAGGTGAAGTACCGGTAGGTTTTTGTAATAGAACGAGGTGTGGTCTGAAGGACCTACTCCGGCAGGATCTTTCTTAATGTCGAGGTCGTGGATGGGCGCGTCTAGGATTTCATCCCACTGCTCTGCGGTACCCGTTCCAGAAACCTGGAGGCGGTTATCGCGGAGGCGACCTACCATATCAAAATTGATCATGTATTCCACCGTTTCAAGCGGGAAGGTTGGGTGCTCAGTGAAGTATTTCGAGCCGATGAGGCCGCTTTCCTCAGCGCTGAAAAAGAGGATGACGTAGTTGTAGTTGGTGTCCTGACGCTTGCCGTAGTAGCGGGTTGCTTCGAGCAAAAGCGTGGTGCCCGAACCGTTATCGTCCGCCCCGTTGTGAATGGCTGGGGCACCTTTGTACAAGCTGTTTTCGCCGCCCATGCCAATGTGGTCGTAATGGGCACCAAGGACGACCGTGCGCGCCTTTTTATTGTAAATGAATCCGGCAAGGTTGTATCCCGTGCTGTAGCGCTCTTTCATGCTTACGGCGAGGCTCACTATTTGGGATTTCTTAGCCAATTTTTCAGCGGCTGCCTCATTGCGCACAAAGAGTACTGGAATGTCGATGGAGTTGATGGCCTTGAAAAATTCAGGAACATCCGAGGCCGTTTTTTCAGGGTTGATCAGGAGCACTGCAGCTGCGCCTTTGGCTTTGGCCAGTTTGAGTCGTTGGTTCACGCTATGGTATGCTGCATAGGCGCTGTGCGGGTGAACGCCGTCTGGAGAACTCACGTTGAGCACGGCAATTTTACCATCGAGGTCCTTACCTTGGTAATCGTTGTAAGAACCGTCTTCTTTGACGATACCGTATCCAATGCTCAGCGTTTTTCCGGAGATTTCACCATTGGCGCTATAGGCCACTGGGTAAAAATCCACATGAGGAACAAGGACTTTTTTGCCCAACCTTAGACCCGTCTGATCGTAATCTATAGTAGCATATTCTGGTACTGGAAAGGCTTGACGGTAGCCGTTTTCACCGTAGGGCTCTAGACCAAATTCGGCCATGCGCTGCTCAATGAAATCACGTGCAATATCACTTCCAGGAGTTCCAGGCAGACGGCCCTTGAGCGAATCTGACGCGAGGAAGAATAGATCCCGTTGCATGCGCTTGGGAGCCTCCTTATCGATAGCTACTTCTTGTGCCTTTACAGGTAGGATAAATACTAGGGCGAGAATAGGTACAATAAATCGCTTGTTCATGAGTTCATTATTAAGGTCGCCCAAAGGTACGACCCAAAGGCTATATTTGAGGTGTGAGTAACGGTATGAAACAGCTCGCCGGACAGACGGCGATTTACGGATTAAGCAGCATTTTAGGGCGCATGATCAACTTCTTGTTGGTGCCCCTGCAAACCGCAGTTTTAAGCCAGTCGGAATATGGGGTCAATGTAGATTTCTACAGCCTTATCGCCTTTCTCATTGTCATCTGTACGTTCGGTATGGAAACGGCCTATTTCAGGTTTAGCGAGAAAGAAGGCTGGGACGAGCGCAAGGTCTTTGGCACTTCCATTACTATGATTTTAGTCGTGCTCGGCGCCCTTGGAGTGCTCACTTACTTTGGTCAGAACACATTGCTAGGTGCCTTGCGCTATGAAGATACCCCGGAATATTTGGGCTATCTGTTTGCCATTTTAGCCTTGGATGCACTTGCTGCCATTCCCTTTGCTCGACTCAGAGGACAAAACAAAGCCGTTCGGTTCGCTGGAATAAAATTGGCCTTGATATTCTCAAACGTCTTGGTAAACCTGTACTTCTTCTTGCCGGCGTTGTGGGAAATGAACGGTTCAACACCTTGGTTCACACACGAACTCAGGGGCGTTCAATACATTTTTATAGCAAACCTTTGGGCGTCTATCTTGATGTTTGTGCTCCTTCTGCCCACGTTTAGAGGATTCAAATTCAATCTTGAAAGAACGTATACCAAAGGATTGTTGGCCTTTGGAATTCCACTTTTGATTGGTGGATTGGCCGGGATTGCCAATGAAATGCTCGACCGTCAATTGCTCAAATATTTACTTCCACAGGACAGTTGGGCGCAGGGTGTGGGTATTTATGGGGCAGTCTATAAGATTTCGATTTTCTTGGTGCTGTTCAACCAAGCCTTCAGATATGCTGCCGAGCCTTTCTTTTTCAAAAACGCGAACCTGGGCGATGGAAAAGAAAAAATGGCGAAGGTCATGGAAGGTTTTGCTTGGGTGATGTGCGTAGGCTTTGTCCTAATTATCGCTGGCCTAGATTACTTGAAATTCTTTATTGACGAGAAGTTTTGGGTAGGCCTTCATTTGTTGCCAATTCTATTGCTCGCCAATGTCATTCTTGGCATCAATACAAATCTGAACATGTGGTATAAGGTGAGCGACAAGACCACCTATGGCATCTATATCACGTTTGTGGGCCTATTCTTTACAGTGGTTGGGAATGTTGCACTTATTCCTCAAATGGGAATTCTAGGAGCCGCTATCACTACGCTTATTGCTTATACCGCCATGTTTTTCGCCAGTTTGATCTGGGGAAACCGCAACTACAAGGTGCCTTACAACTGGAGTAAGATTGGAGGGCTTGTTGTGGTTTCGAGCGGTTTGGCTTTTGCCCTTCACTATTTTCCATTGAGCGATGTCTCTCTTAAAATTGGACTCGGACTCACCTACCTTTTCGTTATGTTCATGGTGGAACGCAACGGACTCTTTAAATTCTTATTCAGAAAATGAAAATCCCAGTAATCTATAGCGGCAAGCATGCCCTTCCTCAATTTGAAACGCCGCAAAGTGCCGGCATGGATTTGCGTGCCAACATAGATGCCCCAGTAGTACTGCAACCCGGCGAGAGAGCGCTCATCCCCACAGGCATTGCAATGGCCTTGCCCGACGGGTTCGAAGCGCAGATTCGCCCACGTTCAGGTCTGGCCTACAAGCACGGTGTAACTGTTTTAAACAGCCCTGGAACGATCGATGCGGATTACCGCGGCGATGTGGGCGTCCTGCTGATTAACCACGGCAGCGAGCCCTTCACGGTAGAAGATGGCATGAGAGTTGCACAAATGGTCGTGGTCCAATACAGCCAGTTCCAATGGGAAGCCGTCAGCGACTTGAGTGATACAGACCGCGGTGCTGGTGGATTTGGAAGCACAGGAAAGAACTAATAACAACAACCTATAAACCTTACAAACATGAAAATTATCGTACCGATGGCAGGTCGCGGATCGCGTCTTCGACCCCACACCCTCACCGTACCTAAGCCCTTAATTCCTATCGCAGGAAAGCCTATCGTTCAGCGTTTGGTGGAAGATATTGTGAGCGTATGTGGTGACAAGAAGGTGGATGAAATCGCTTTCATCATCGGTGATTTTGGCGAGCAAGTTGAAGCTGACCTCAAGAAGGTTGCTGAAAACTTAGGTGCCAAAGGAAGCATCTATTACCAAGACAAACCGCTCGGTACGGCACACGCCATTCACTGTGCTGCAGATAGCATGGACGACGAGATCGTTGTAGCCTTTGCGGACACCCTATTCCGTGCAGATTTTACACTAGACACCGATGCAGATTCTGTGATTTGGGTGAAGCAGGTAGACGACCCTTCAGCATTCGGCGTTGTTCAATTCGATGACAATGGCAACATCAACAACTTCGTAGAAAAACCGAAGGAGTTCGTATCAGATTCTGCCATCATTGGGATTTACTATTTCAAAGACGGGCCTGGATTGCGCAAGGAATTGAAATACATTCTTGACAACAATATTTTGGACAACGGCGAATATCAGTTGACTGATGCACTAAGCTCTTTGCTCAATCAAGGCAAAGTGTTCCGTCCGGGAACGGTGAGCGATTGGATGGATTGTGGAAACAAGGCCATTACCGTTGAGACCAACAGCAAAATGTTGGGCTATCTAGAAGGCAAGCCAGAGCTGAGAGGGGAGAACATCACCCTTGAAAATTCAGAAATTATTGAGCCGTGCTACATTGGTTCAAACGTGGTGTTGAAGAACGCTAAAATTGGTCCCAATGTGAGTTTAGGCGATAACTGTGTAGTAGAAGATGCCACTATCGAGGGCTCTTTGATTCAGACCGATTCTACCATCACCAATATCAACCTAAAGGACAGTATGATCGGAAACCACGCACATGTCGATGGTCGCTGGACTTCTGTATCTTTAGGCGACTATTCAAGAATGGACTAATGCAGAAATTGATAGGGGCACTCCTTGGTGTCCTCATTTCTATTACAACCTTTGCACAGGACCCTTCGAAAGAGGGGTCTTCTGCTTTATCGGCACTTTTCTACAAAGCCGAGACCTACCGCATTACTGGAAGGTCGGAATTGGCCAAAGAGGCCTACACCATGCTTTTGGGGCAAGACCCCACGCACGAGACTGCCTTGTACCAGCTCGCACGCATCTTCTTTGCCGAAAACAACTTTTTCGAAGCTGAACAACTGCTCGCTACCGGTACCTCAGCTTACCCAGAGAATCAATGGATGTGGCGACTACAAGCCGTAAATGCCCGTCAACTTGGGGATATGGCCACCGCGCTTTCTTCTTATGAGGCACTCATGGTGCTTCGCCCCGACCAACCAGAATATGTACAAGATGCCCTTCAAAGTGCGCTTGCCGCGGGAAACAGTGAGAAGGCTTTGATGTTCCTTAGCACACTGGAGCGGTTATACGGTGATAGCCCTGAAATTGTGCAACAGAAAATGGAGATTCACCTTCGTAATAACGATGCAAAGGCTGCAGAGAAAGTACTAAAAGAGGCCATGAAAGACTACCCACAGCGCGTGGAATACCGAGGGCTCGCTGCACAGTTTTACGATGCGAACGGCAAGGCGAAAAAGGCAGAGAAAATCTTACGCGCAGCCGTTGAAGACTTCCCGCAAAATGCGCCAATCGCTATGGAATTGGCCCGAGTGCTACAAGCGAAGGACCAGCTAGATGAGAGCATGTACTATTTGGAGCGCGCTTTGGTACTGCCCGGCATGAGTTTAAAAGACAAAGGCCCTGTATTGCTTAGTCTGTGGGAGACCGCAAAGAAAGATCCGAGCATGCAGCCAATGATCGACAGGGCGTGGGCGGCTACAAAAGAAATCCATGAGGGAGAAGGCGCCTATTATTTGCTCGAGGGCGAGCGCTTGATTTTTGAGGGTGAATTTTCACAGAGTGTCTTGATGTATCTCGAAGCCATAGAGCGTGGCTATAATACGCCTGAGGTCTATACGCAAGTCGCAGAATTATGCCGGCAAACCGATCAAGACGGTATCGCTCTTGAAGTGCTTCGAAACATGGCTCGTGAGTTCAGCGACAACATGGAAGTGCTCAGCTATGTAACCTTTAGTTTTTACGACAGAAGCTGGTGGACAGATTGTGCACAAATCGCCATGGAAAGTGCACCAAAGGCGTTGGACGATGAGACACAAAAGTGGTTTTATAACCTGGCCGGTACGGCCTATTTCTCACAAGATTCCATCGAGCTTGGCATTAAAGCCTACGAATTGAGCCTTGAGATCGATAGGGATGCGGCAGCCTTGAACAACCTCGCCTGGGAGCTAGGCAAGCGGGAACTAGAGCTTGAGCGAGCACTTGCATTGACAGAGGAGAGCAATGAAAAAAGTGCACTCGAAGCTACCTATCTCGACACTTGGGCATGGGTATTGTATAAAATGGGGAAATACCCTGAAGCACAGGCCAAAATGGTCTTAGCTTTGCAACTTCAGAGAACTGCTCCAGATGCCACGCTTTTTAAGCACGCCGCTGCTATCGAAAAAGCACTAGGCAACGAGGATAAAGCTCAGGAATACAGGGAGAAAGTGAAGGAATTGGAAGGCAAATAGCCGATTTATTTTGAGCCGTTTATTTAAATATAATTTTAGTGGGTTCTTGCTTCTATTGGCAGGATCTCTATTAATTGTAAGTTGTGGCCGCACTATTTCGCCGGAAAACCCGCTCAAAAGAGAAAAAATCAATGACGGTGTTTCACGTAAAATTATCGTTGAAGATAAGTTTGAATGGGCACAAATTTTTACCCGAATTGAAGCTAATACTCCAGATGGTGAACAGAAATTCAGAGTACAAGTACGCTCTAAAAAAGATAGCTTACTCTGGGCCGCGATTAGTGATGATATGATTGGATTGCGCGTTGGGAAAGCAATTGTAATTGAAGATAGTGCCGCCTTTACTTCGACACTATTGGGGTTGGACTGGACGGGTTCCGCAAAGGATTTGGCGGGCATGACAGGAGTGGAAGTCCCCTTTCAATACCTCAACCGCTTACTGCGCGGACAGCTTATTAGCGCCGAGACGGCAATGCGTTATAGGTTCGATGCAAAGCGTGACTTGTGGGTGACCAAATATGCCATCTCCGGAAACAGGAAGGTAGAAGTCGACCTCGACCGGGATTTGCGTGTGAAACATATGACCATCACCGATCCTACTGAAATTGTAAATATTGAGTACTCCAATACAGACGAGCGCACGGGCTACCCGAAAATGCTTGAATTGACCCTGAAATCTCGTCCCTCATACACGGTAAAAATTGAGGTCAGCGAAATCCGTACAGAAGGGCCGTACAACACCCCATTTAGTTTCTAATGAAGGCGCTACGAGTACTCATAGCGCTACTGCTCTTTGCTTCGATTTCTTATGGCCAAACCAAAGAGGAGCTCCAGAAGCAAAAGGTGCTGCTGCAGGATCAAATAGATCTGGCTAGCACACTATTAAAGCAAACGCAAAGTAGTAGAGCGACGAGCTTGAACCAGCTGCAGACCCTCAACCAAAAGATTGAAGCCCGCGAGCGACTGATTAACACAATGAATCGTCAGATTCACAACATTGACCGTGAGGTCAAGGCCAAAGAGCAAGAGATCTTGGACCTTGAGGTGCGCATAGATTCTTTGAAAGCAGATTATGCCAAGCTTATTGAACTCGCGCAGCGAAACCTACAGCCTACCGATCAACTCATGTTCATCTTAAGCTCCAGTTCGTTTACTCAAGCATTAAAGCGCATCCAGTACTTCAAAGACATGACCGGGTACCGCGAAAGACAGGTCAAACAGATTGAAGGGGCACAGGTAGAATTGGCTCAAGAAAAGGAGGCGTTGATTGCAAAGAAAGCAGAGAAATTAAACGTTCAAAAAGCACAAGAAAACGAGAAAAACGAACTTCTGGTTGATGCGCAAGCTCAAGAAAAAACAGTGGCTACGCTTCAAAGCAAAGAAAGTGAGCTGAAAAAAGACATTCAGAAAAAGCAACGCGAGGCCCAACAATTGGAGAAGCAAATCAAGCGCATCATTGCCGAGGAAATGCGAAAGGCAAAGCTGCGTGCTGAACGTCTGGCCCTAGAAAAGGAAGCCGAAAATCTTGGCTTGGTACAAGGGAAAGATTTCAATCGTCGTACTTCGAATAAGGTGTTGAAGCGATTAATTGACAAAGCACGTGAAGACAAAGGTCTTGAAGCACGCGACGACGGACAGTCGTATGCTATGACCCCTGAAGCACGTGCATTGGCCAACAACTTTGCCTCGAACAAAGGCGCCTTGCCTTGGCCGGTGGAACGTGGTTTGATCACCGGTAAGTTTGGGAAGCATCCGCACCCAGTAGTAAGAGGTGTTGTAGTCGATAACCCACATGTAGAAATCAGCACAGAAGTTGGCGCAGTAGTTCGCGCAAGCTTTGAAGGCGAAGTGAGCTCTGTGGTCCCTATCCCTGGTGCAAACGTGATGGTGCTCATTCGACACGGGAACTATTTCACCGTGTACAGCAACCTCATTGGAGTGAAAGTGAAGGCTGGAGACCTCATCAGTCTCAAGCAACCTATTGGCACTGCCTTTACTGATGAAGAAGGCAAAACCATGGTCCAATTCGGTATTTGGAAAGACGCCGATATTCAAGACCCAGGACCGTGGTTGGCAAAATAAAATTGGACCCGTATGAAACGCATATTCTACCTCAGCACTTGTGAGACGTGTAAAAGGATTTTAAGCAGTTGGAACACTGACGACATCGAACTTCAAGACATTAAAACAGAGCCCATGACCGCCGATCAGGTGGATCATATGATTGGTTTGACCGGGTCCGCCGAAGCCCTGTTCTCGAAGCGTGCGCGCAAATACAAGGAGTTGGGATTGAAGGATCAAAATTTATCCGATGCTCAAATTCGTCAATTCATCATCGACGAGTACACGTTCCTAAAGCGTCCCGTCCTTGTTCTTGACGACCAAATTTTTGTGGGCAACAGTAAAAAGGTCGTGGAAGCGGCAGCAGACGCTCTTCGATGATCGCTCCAAGCCGTAAATCTGTACTCCTGGCTCACGGTGCATTGTTGGGCGTCGCCTTGATTTATGGCTCCTCCTTTCTCATTGCTAAAGCAGCGATGCAGGGCGCCGTCCCACCGCGCGCATTCATCCAATTCCGCGTCACCGGAGCTGCCCTACTTTTTTGGTTGCTAACTCCACTTTCCGGTGGCCACAGCTTCTTCAAGATTCCCGTTAACGACCGATTGCGCTTGGCCATCTGTGCCGTTTTCGGGGTGACCACCAACATGCTCTTCTTCTTTGAAGGACTGAAAATCACCACTCCTGTAAACGCCTCCATCATGATGGTCAGCGGACCAATTATGGTCCTGGTTGCAGGCGCCGTTTTAGTCAAAGAAGGCATTACCCCACCTAAAATCTCGGGAATATTTCTAGGGGCCTTAGGTGCTTTCTGGCTCATCTATTCCGGTGCCAACTTCCAACTAAACGGACTCTTCTCCTCTGAGGTTGCCAAGGGCAATCTCTTCGTACTCATCAATGCCAGCAGCTATGCCATTTATTTGGTTTTGGTGAAGCCACTCATGGCGAAATACAACGCATTGTTCATTATCCGCTGGGTTTTCACCTTCGGCGTATTCTTCGTTCTTCCTTTTGGCGCGCCCCAATTCCAGGACATCCAATGGTCGCTGTGGGACGCCAACATCATCGGTGCGGTCATCTTTGTGGTCGTAGGCACGACCTTTTTGACCTATTTGGGAAATATCATTGCGCTCAAGACCTTACACCCAGCAACGGTGGGTGCCTACATCTATTTGCAACCTCTTTTGGCGAGCTTACTGAGCCTGATCTATGGCGGCGAGCAGTGGAGTATCCACATGCTCTTTGGCGGTTTGGCCATCTTCGCCGGCGTGTATTTCGTGAGTTTTTACGGGCGAAAATTCAAGGCATAGACTCCCTGCCCAGCATTTGCTACCTTTGAGCAAAATTCAGCGATCCATGATTCAAAGCATGACCGGCTTCGGTAAAGCCATCGGACAAACTTCAGGGAAGAAAATCACCGTAGAGATTCGCAGCCTCAATAGCAAAGGGCTAGACCTCAATGCACGTATCGCACCCATCTTCCGCGAAAAGGAATTGGACATCCGTAAAATGGTCGGCGCCGCAGTGAAGCGTGGTAAAGTGGATATCAACATCTACGCTGAAGTAACTGGTATTGAGAGTGCTGCAAACATCAATATGGAGCTCGCCAAAGCCTACCTCACGCAGCTAGAGGTGCTTGGACGCGAGACAGATTCTTCTGGGGATCTAATCGCTACTGTGATGCGTATGCCGGATGTAATGGGCAGTTCAAAATCTGAGCTTAGCAAAGAAGAGTGGACCTACTTACAAAGCCTCATAGGTGAAGCATTGGAAAAGCTAGAAAGTTTCCGCAAGCAAGAAGGCGATAGCATTGCTAAAGATTACGAAGAACGCCTTGTAGCTATCGAGGAAAGTATGGCAGGCATTGCACCACACGAAGAAGCTCGATTGGCTGCTGTCCGCGAGCGATTGATGAAAGGTCTAGATGGCGTTGAAGTCGATTCAAACCGCTACGAACAAGAAGTCATCTTTTACATTGAAAAGCTGGATATCAACGAAGAGAAAGTTCGTCTAGCCAACCACTTGAAGTACTTCCGCGAGACTATGAAAGAGGCGAATAGCGGAAAAAAATTGGGCTTTATCGCGCAGGAAATGGGACGTGAAATCAATACCCTTGGCTCAAAAAGCAACTATGCTCCTATGCAACAACACGTCGTTCAGATGAAAGACGAGTTGGAGAAAATCAAAGAACAGGTAGGCAACACGCTTTAACTTCCCTAGCTCGTGACCTGGCTCACGACCAACTATGTGAGGACGCTGTATCTTAGAGCCAACAAACGAACTCAAAATATTATGCGTCCATCAAGCCTGCTTAGTATTGCTGCATCAGCCTTACTTCTATTCTCATGTAGTTCGACACCTGAGGATGCCGCACCGGTCAAAGTGACCATTCTACAAACTGCCGATATCCACGGACAGGTATACCCGCACTCGGAGTTGTTCTACGACAATGATAAAATCAGTTACAAAACGCTTGGGGGTCTAGCCAACATGAAAACCTTGTTCGATCAGGAGCGTGAAGCTAATCCCAACACCATCATCTTAGACGGTGGCGATCTCATCCAAGGAAGTGCTGTGGCAGCGCTTTCAGAAGGTGCCGCCTTCAGCTCTATCATCAAAGCGATGAATTACGACTTCCTCATTCCTGGAAACTGGGAGGTGGTGTACGGTAAAGAGCAAATGATGAAAGTCATGCAAGGCTACCAGACCCCTGTGATTACAGCCAATATGTACCATGAAGATGGAAAGGACCCAATCTTCCCACAGTACTACATTCAAGATGTGGGCAATACGCGTCTAGGCTTCCTTTCATATAACGACCCTGAAGTTCCTATCCGTCAGAACCCAAGCTTTTCAGTGGGCCTTGATTTTGACCCTATTCTAGAAAATCTTGAAGCCCTCGTAACCGAAATGAAGGACGAAAAAGGAGTAGATATTCTCTTCCTTGTCACGCATATCGGTATTTCAAAGCAGTACGATCTCGCGAACAATCCTGCCTTGAGTAGAATCGACTATGTATTGGGGAACGACACCCATGAGCGCATTCGTGAACCGCTACAAGCCGGCCACGCTCGTGTGACAGAACCGGGAGCCTTTGCTTCATTCGTGGGCAAGATGGTCTTGGAAGTGCAAAACGGCGAACTGCTTAGTGAGGAATATGAACTTATGGAGGTTGATCCTTCGAAGTACGAAGCAGATGCTGAAGTAGCAGCAGTCATCGAAGAAGCTGTGGCACCATACAAGGAAGAAATTGATGAAGTATTAGGCTACACCGAAACACCTTTGTACCGCTACTTTGTCGTGGAGAACCCGATGGACAACTTTATCACGGATGCTTCTATGTGGAAAAACGATGTAGACATCGCATTGAGCAACGGGTTCCGCTTTAGCCCACCCATCGTTCCTGGCGAAAACGGTGTCGCACCAATTACGCGCGGTGACCTCTGGAAAATGCTGCCGGTGAATGAGAAAGTTAAAATTGGTAAGGCCAGTGGACAGCAAATCAAAGATTGGCTGGAAAAGGAATTACACAATGTATTTGCAGAAAACCCACAAGAGCGCTTCGGTGGCTGGGTAGTTCGATTCTCAGGAATGGAACTCAAGTTCAATGCTAATGCACCAAAAGGCGAGCGCGTGAGCTCTATCGTGATTAAAGGTGAGCCGATGGAATTGGACAAGCTGTATAAAATGTCGGCGTGTCGCCGTGAAGGAGAGCCGATCAGCACGCTTTGTCGCATGAAAGGCACTGTTGAAACGGTAGTTATGGATTACACCATCCACGACCTTATCGAAGAATATCTTGCCGTACACGACACCATAGCTCCTGTTCGTGATGGACGTGCCGTGTCTTTGGACTTAGGCGATAACGTATTGTCTCAATTACCGGGAACCGATTACCACTTCCACTAAAAAAATGAAGATGAAGAAATTTCTATTTGCCGTAGCCCTAATCTTTGGCTTGTTTGCACCACAGGCACTTTCTGCACAGTCAGAAGGAACACAAAACTACTTTGTACTTAACCGCAATTTGCAGCAGCTCAAAGCCATTTCATTGGCAGCTGGAGACCTCGCTGAAATGGATGGCGAGCAATTTGGAGAGTTTAACATAGTGATCTGCGGTAAAGCCGTCAAAGATCTTGTGAATCCTGAAGTCATGGACCCAATCATCAAGCTGGCTGAAGAAAAAGGGGTGCAGCTTGTCGCTTGCGGCTTCTCATTGAAAAAGTTTGGCGTAGATCCTTCGGCCATCCCTGCACAGATGACCAAGGTAGATAACGGCATCCTTTACGGATTTACCCTTCAGAAAAAAGGGTACTACAGCATTACCCTTTAGCCTAAAGCGCTAACCTGAACTGCTCAAAAGGCCCTTGCTACACTCGTAGTAAGGGCTTTTTATGATTAACGAAGTAAGTGGATAGTGGCCGCTGAAGTAATTGGCGATGGCGCATATGGATTCGCTACTTCGACGGTAAGGAAATATACCCCAGGAGCCACTGGACGTCCTTCGAACCTACCGTCCCAAAATTCACCGGGCACAGAACTCTCAAATACCTTAGTTCCCCAACGGCTGTATATCGTTGTCTTTATGCGGTCCGTACTCGTTGTCTGTAGCACGAGTTCGTCATTTACCCCGTCGCTATTGGGCGTAAAGACATTGGGTACTTCGACGGTAGGAAAAAAGGCGATTTGCCGGCAAATAGAGTCGACACACCCTTGTGAAGTGTAGAGGAATGCACATACGGTCTGTGGTTCTGCATCTAAGACTACAGGACCCCACCCTGATGCCAATTGGTTGCCCGTAATATTCCCATCGTTCCAACTCTGGCTGCCCGCAGAAATGAAAATAGAATCTATCCCTTGGGAAGGGACGGCTTCATAATGCGCGAACAATCCTATTACCTCATTTGCATTTAATACTTGAACTGCTCCGGAAAACACACTGCCGTCGTTGGCGATGACCAAAGAGTCTAGCTTGCGAGTATGTCCTACACGGATGATCGGCAACACTACACTGTCCGTACACCCTTCGTTGGAAGAGGTCAATAAATAGCCATAGTAATCGCCGGAATCGGACAAGCAGTGTGAAAAGGTCAAAGATGAGTCTACCGTACCGTCACTGAGCACCCACTGATAGTTCAATAGCCCGTTGGTATCAAGTTCATTTTCTAACTCAAAACACACGCTATCACATCCAAAAATTATCGTAGAATCTAGGAGAATATGCGCATCACTTTTCGGGGAAATCCAAACCGTATCATAAGCTTCACATGTGTATGTGAAAGAGATATCGTCTATCCCAAAGTCGTTTCCTGAACCGGGGCCGGCCAAAGTAATCAGGTTTAAGATAGCTGTGCCTGATGCAGGTGCCGTAAAAGTTCTTGTAGTTTGCTGCCAGATTCCAGTAGAGGTTGGCGTCGAGGCCGCTCCACCGATATTCGTACCCGATAATTTCAATTGCAGCTGTCCTACTGGTGATACAAAAGAGAGTGCCCACCACCGCATGGTCACCTGTGCCCCTGGGGGAAAGGTTTTGGTTTGACGCCACAGAATTTTATTGGACCCTGTAGCTCCATTGACTAGCATATAATTTCCGGTACCGGTGGTATGGTCGCCCCAAGTTCCAAAATTTGGATGAACGGCATTTGGGTTTGGTCCAACGGCATAAGTGCTTTCGTTCCAAATAGACGTAGCATTATATGTGTAATTTGATAAAAAGCCTGTATTCCCTGAAGAGAAATTTCCATTAGTCGCCATTTGAGTCACCTGACTACTTCCTTGAACCACTACATATTGTGAGGTATCGGTCAAAATGATGTATGATGAGGCGCATGTGTCGCAACTTAATGTTGCATCGTGAGACCACTGGTAGGAATTGGACCCAGAAGCAGAAAGAAAGATGGTGTCTCCAACGCAGGCTTCCAAGGAATCTGACGCCAAGGTTAAGGAGCATTGTGCGCTCAAAGGGCCGGTGGTGCAAAGGCCAAACAGTGCGAGTAGTACTTTCTTAATCACGACAACAATATACCTCTACTTTTAACCAAAGCCAATTCCTCCATCTCCACTACCTTTGCGGTATTAATTCTGTCAAAGCAATGAGCGAACAAAACGGAAAAATGATCATCTTCTCTGCACCCTCTGGCGCAGGAAAATCCACCTTGGTTCACTCTCTGTTGCCGCAACTTCCAGAGCTCAGTTTTAGCATTTCAGCGACCTCGCGTTCACCTCGAGGTAGGGAGGAACATGGTAAAGACTATTACTTCCTAAGCAGCGAAGAGTTTAATGCTCGTATAGCTAAGGACGAACTCTTAGAATGGGAAGAGGTCTATGCCGACACCTATTACGGCACCCTTCGTTCCGAAGTGGAGCGCATTTGGTCTGAAGGGAAAGTAGTTGTTTTTGATGTGGATGTGGTGGGTGCATTGAACCTCAAAAAGCAGTTTGGCGAACGTGCTTTAGCGCTATTTGTAAAGGCCCCGTCTATCGAAATTTTAGAACAGCGCCTCAGGGATAGGGCCACAGATAGTGAGGAGAAAATACAGCAGCGCGTAGCGAAAGCAACCATTGAGATGGCTCGTGCACCCGAATTTGATAAGGTAATTGTAAACGACGATCTCAACACAGCTATTGCGGAGGCATTAGGCATATTAAAGGACTTTATTGGAGCAAAATGAAGAAGGTAGGTCTGTTTTTCGGAACCTTCAATCCCATACACGTTGGGCACCTTGCATTGGCCGAGTATTTTCAGAAATACGGGGATCTCGACGAAGTGTGGCTGGTAGTTACACCGCATAATCCAGATAAAAAGAAATCAACTCTCTTGCCAGATAGGGAGCGCTTGCATCTCGTACATCTCGCCATAGAGGGACAAAATGGACTGCGCGCTAGTGATATCGAATTCAGCTTGCCGCAGCCAAATTATACCTCTCAAACAGTAACCTACCTACGAGAGAAATATCCAGAAAATCGCTTTAGTATTATCATGGGCGAAGACAACCTCAAGTCATTCCATAAGTGGCGCAACTATGAGAGCATTTTGGAGAACCATGAGATTCTCGTCTATCCGCGACACCCGCTTCCTGATGAAGTATCCACTGAACAACATTGGCAAGAACGCTTTCCAAATCTGCGTTTGGTAAATGCACCAAAAATGGAAATCAGCGCATCACTCATACGACGCAGTTTTGCCGAAGGAAAAGCGCTTCGAAACCTTCTTCCAAAAGCGGTTTTTGATTACATTGAGGGGAGCAACCTGTTCCAGTAATCCATGTCCACATTCATCGCGCAAATCGCGCAAGAGTTGATTTCATCACCCCTGCCTCTGCACCAGCAGATGGTCATTCTTCCGAACCAACGGGCGGAAATCTATTTGCGTGAAGCACTGAAGCCGCACCTCGAAGGACCAACGCTTCTACCCCTGTTTACAACCGTGGATAGATTCATCTCAGATGCGAGCAACCTTCTTGTGGTCGAGCCACTCGTTTTACTTATAGAATTGCACCAGTGCTACAATGAGGCACGCCATGAAGCCTATCCAGACCGTGAACCCGAATCATTGGGGAGCTTTCTTTCATGGGGACAAACGCTCTTATCCGATTTCGAAGAGATCGACCGCTATAAACTCAATCCCGCACATGTACTTGGCGATTTGTACAACGTGCAGAAATTGGCAGAATGGGACCTCGATCCTGAAAATGAAACGGCCCTCATGGGACGATATTCGGATTTTGTTGCCTTGCTCCCAAGCACCTACGAACGATTTAAAAACGCCTTGCTGGCGCGTGGCGAAGCACACGGCGGATTGGCTTCAAGATACCTCAGCGAAAATCTAGAACGCATTGACAGCTACCTCAATCGAAATGGAGTAAAAAGAGTTTTAGTTGCGGGTCTAAATGCTTTGAATACGGCAGAATTAACCATCATCGGCCAACTAAAAAACAATTGGAACACCACTGTAATGTGGGACCTTGATCCGCATTATGTCAACATGAAGGAGCACGAAGCTGGACTCTTTATGAGGGCTCACAAAGGCCGTCAAAAAATATTCGGAAACGATGTCCCCACCACGAAAAACCGCTCGAGCGACTTTCTCACCGTCCCGAAAGAAATAACACCTGTTGGAGCTTCCAAATATTCTGGACAAGCGAAAACTGTTGCAGCCACCTTAGAACGCTGGGCCGAAGAGGACATTGCCGCCAATAATATTGCTGTCATTCTTGCTGATGAAACACTTTTAAATCCGGTACTGAGCATCTTGCCCGAAGCGTATAAGAGAGTCAATATCACCATGGGTTACCCCCTAGGTCAAACAAAGATTGCCGCGACTGTAAGACTATGGATTGGAGCGGTTGAGTATGCGCTCAAGAATGAGAAATCTGGGAAGAATTGGACCTATTACCACAGGAGTCTTAGTGCTTTATTTAGCGACCCGCTCTTCAACAAATACTTTTACCTCGGCGAGATAGAAGAGGGACCTAGGGAATGGAACCAAAGCATCATTAAGGGAAATAGGGTGTTCACGAGTTCAAAAGAATGGACCAATGAATTGTTCAAAGGGCCAAAAGGTTACCACCTTCTTCTTCAACCTGCACACGGCATCTCTGTGCTTAAGTCGATTAAAAAATGGCTTACGCATGTGGCAGCTCATGAGAAAGGTGATACGATGGTCATCAATACGACCTACAAGATCTACACCTTACTTGAACAGCTTGAACGTACGCTCGGTAGCACTGAAGTAGATACCCTGTCGGTATTGAAGCTGGTAAAACAACAACTTCGAAGTGGGACCATTGACTTTGTTGGTGAGCCGCTACAAGGATTACAGATTATGGGGATTTTGGAATCTCGTACCCTTGATTTTAGTCATGTGATTATGGCCGGGGTTAACGAAGGGATTCTGCCGGCAGGACGCTCATTCAACTCGCTCTTGCCCTATGATATCAAACAGGCCTACGACCTTCCAACATACGAACAGAAGGATGCCATCTTCGCCTATCACTTTTACCGAATCTTGCAACGATGCTCAGAAGGTGTGATTGTGTACAACACAAACACCGATGCTATGGGCGGTGGAGAACCTTCACGATACATCGTACAGCTGGAGCAGGAACTCCAGCAAGGTGCGTGCACCATACATCCACGAGCCTTCAATAATGGACCAATACACCCTTCCTCTATTGAGGATCGATTTTATGCTGAACGTTCTGATGCCGTGAAAAAAGCCATGGTAGATTGGATGAAGAGAGGTATGAGTGCTACCAGTCTCAATGAACTCGCTGGACGTCCGCATGATTTTTACCAAAAAAGACTGGTTCGCGTTCGAGAGCAAGACGAAGTAGAAGAAAGTATGTCGGCTCTGGTGATGGGTAACCTCATCCACCACGGTCTAGAAGAGCTTTATAAGCCATTGGTCGGAAAACCCTTACCTGTTTTTGATGTTGATGAATGGACCCAAAAAGCACTTGAATTAGGAATCGAACGCCTGGTTAAAGAAGGCTATTCTGAATCTGCCTTGTACCAAGGCCGAAATTTAGTCGCCTTGGAGGTATGCAAAAAGATGTTGGATCAATTCCTCCATTACGACCTCCTGCGTGCAAAAGCAGGAAAAACCATTTTAAAGGGTGTAGAAACAGAGCTGGAATTCGAAATGCAGCATCCTTCTCTAGATCTTCCATTGAAATTTGTAGGAAAGGTAGACCGCATTGAAATAAACGACGGTAGACTAACCGTATGGGATTACAAAACAGGGCGAATGAATCCTTCCGAGCTCAGTTTGAGTACATGGGAAGATCTGTGGAACGGTAAAAAACCTAAGGCACTTCAATGCTTGTTGTACGCTTGGCTGCTATGGAAAAGCGGAGCTACCTCTTCACCTCTGCCTTGGCGCATAGGCATGTATAAAATGCAAAGCTCACAACCTGAGTCTTTGCTCCGAGGCGGGGTCTTTGACGGCGAAATTTTAGCAGAACACGACCTTATAGAATTTGAACACCAATTGATGGAATTTCTTGTCGGCCAATTATCTTCGGACGAACCGTTTGTCGAACCTCCCCCAAAAGACTTTTTCTCATGAGCAGGGTCTCCTCACTTAACGCCGTTCCTTCAGCGGCAGATATCCAAGCTGCGGCAGAGCGTATTGCTTCCTATGTATCAAGAACTCCCGTTCTTAAGGCGCCTAGGTTTAACCATCTCGCCAATGGTGATTTCTATCTAAAATGCGAACAACTTCAAATGACCGGTGCCTTCAAAGCGAGAGGTGCCATTAATACAGTACTCGTCCATAAAGAGGAAGCCTTAAAAAATGGGGTGCTCACCCACAGCTCTGGAAATCATGGTGCGGCCCTAAGCTGGGCGGCAGCACAGATTGGTGCCAAGGCCTATGTAGTAATGCCCTCAAACGCGCCAAAGGCGAAAATTGCATCGGTGCAATACTATGGAGGTATCGTGACCTTTTGTGAGCCCACCCTTGAGGCTCGAGAGACGACGGCGGAAAAAGTGCGCAAGGATACAGGGGCACTATTGATACACCCCTACGACAACTACAACATCATAGCTGGACAGGCTACAGCCACGTATGAATTGCTTCAAGAACATCCGGAACTCGATCAGATTTTTGTGCCTGTCGGTGGAGGCGGACTCCTAGCAGGAGCAGCATTGGCCAATAGCTATTTTGGAAAGGCCAAGGTTATTGGTTGTGAACCTACCATTGCCGGCGACGCCTATAAAAGTTTTACCTCTGGAACATGGACCCCTGCAAAATCTACCGATACCATTGCAGACGGTCTGAAAACATCTTTGGGGCATAAAAATTTCCCCATTATTCAAGAGCATGTAGAGCGCATCACATTGCTTACAGAAGATGAGATTCAGGAGGGCTGGTACACCTGTTTGGAGACCATCAAACAATTCATTGAGCCTTCTGCAGGAACCGGAATTGCGGCCGCAATGCGCGAAGAGACCTATGGCAAAACAGGGATAATACTCTGCGGAGGGAATATGGACGTACGAAAATTCAGTCTACGATAAACCAAACGCCTCTACGATAAATTCGATGCAGCATTATCAAAATGGTAAAATACATTTACACTGTTATCAATAGTGCACAGGGTGTAATCAAACCAATTTTAAAGGCATCGTGAGTTTCACGGTGCTTTTTTTTATTCCAAAATCCGTGGTAATGCTCCAAAGCCCCTGATTTTTACTTCTTGATTTGTTAAACGCTATGCGTTCTTTAACTAGTGTCAAACCATTCCCCGTACCCGGCACACGCTCCATATTCCCGTATCCAGAATCTGAAACTTCTAAAATTAAACGACTTCCGTCTTGCTTTGACGAAAGTTTTACCCAGGCCGTTTTAGATGAATTATTACCAGCGTATTTGAAACTGTTTTCTATCAGTGGTTGAAGAATTCCAGAGGGTATTTGAAAGTGGTAATACTCCAATGGCACGTCAATAATGAATTCAACATGACCATAAGAACTCTGCTGCTGTAATCCTGCGTATTTATTCAATTGTAGGATCTCACTTTTAATATTTGCAAAGTGACCCCCTTGATTGTGTAATAAGGTCCTCAAATATTGACTTAACTCCGCCAAATACTCCTGGGCATCTTGAAGCTTTTCTTGATTCAAAAAGCCATTAACGTTGTTCAATTGATTAAACAAGAAATGAGGGCGTATTCTGTTTTTGTATGATTCTAATTCCAGTTGCGCTTCCTGAACATCAAATTGTGCTTCTTTTGTTTTTAAGATATTTCTGTAAGAAACCCAAATCCCAACAATAATTAGAACTGCCATTGCAAGGAAGATTGCTAACGTCTGTTGACGTAGTTGAGCGGTTTCTTCAAACCTCATTCGCTCCCTTTTTCCTCGCTCCAACTCAAAGGCTAGGAATCTGCTTTGGCTTTCGGCTACTCGCTCAAGCGCTAATCTATTCGAACGAATCTCTGCTTCTTTAGCAATCTCTTTTGACTCCTCGAGTAAATAATAATCTTCAAACTGTCCGCGCGCTTTTGCCTCGAGGGCCCAAAAATTACGTTCATGAGCGAACTGAATACACTTTGCAAGCTGTTCTTGAGAAAGTGCTTGTAAACCAAGTGCCCGAAAATAGATGTTCTGTTTATCAATATCCAAGACAATAGGATCATCAACCAATGCTATTGCACCTTGAATTAAAGAATCTACTTCTTCGGGATTTTTTTCTAACCAAAATAATGCCTCTGCCCTGACTGCATATGCTTCGCTTGGATTGACAGTCCTTCCTTTTTTTCTAAAAATAGACAAGACCGTATCTGAGTATGCTAATGCGCGTGAATAATAACCAAAGTCAATGAGATAGGTTGAATAATTACCGGCAGCAGTCGCCCAAGCTAAAGTATCTCCTTGGCGTAATGCCATACTTTCTTCCGAAGTCGATAAAATTTCTTGACCTGAACCAAGTGCCCAATATGAGTGGGCTTTCAGTAAAAGAATTCGAGAAAGTCCCGTTATATTATTATTCGATCTAAACAAAATCTCGCTTCGTTCAATCATAGGAAGGGAAGCAACACTAGCGCCTTGAACTACTAGGTCTCTTGCTCTTAGGTACAATCCCCATGCTTCTTCTAATTGATTTTTACTGTTGACAAGTTCATCTACACGTTCCAGATAGTCTGAACTCAGTCGTTCAGAATTTAGTGTTGTCGAAACTTTTTTCGGAACCGTTGTAGATTCTTTGGTGCCGCATCCAATGAGCACAAAAGAAAGTAGCATGAATAGTAATGCCCTATACATTAGGCCAATCTCCTTGGTTGATCCTGGTTTTAGATGCTTCCAATACATTACCCCCCTTTACATGAAGCATGATTTTCGCACCCCAATCAATACGCTCTACTGCGTCACGTCGTACAATTACGCTTTTATGAACTCGTGAAAATCGTTCACTCAAACTTTCTTCAAAATTTTTAAGCGTCCGAGCCACCAGGTGTCTTTCTCCGGAATCAAGGACTACTTCAGTATAATTGCGCTGACCCAACAGAATATTGATTTTAGCTTCCGAAATTGAGTGGAAAGATCCTTTTATTGGGATTTTTATATAGTACTCTTCAAAAACCCCTGCGGGGCTCAATGCAGCTATTTTTTTCAAGCTCTGACTAAGTCTCTTGGGAGAAACTGGTTTTAATATGTAATCTACAGCAGTATCAAAGGCCTCCAAGCTATATTCTGAGTGTGCTGTAACAAACACAATATTGCCAACGTGAAACTGGATCTCTTTAGCTACTTCTAGTCCATTGGCGTTTGGCATTTCCATGTCCAAGAATACCATTTCAGGATTATGCTCGAAGCACCAAGTAATAAATAAATCCTTGTTTGTAGAGCCGTGAATATGTGCTTCAGGTAATAATTTTCTTAATTGATAAACCATGCCTTCGACAGCGAGTCTCTCATCATCAAGAATCCCAATGTATCTTACTGTTTTCATTTTTTGTAGCCTTCCATCATGCGAGCAACATATTTCCCGATGACATCGAACTCTAAGTTAACTCTATCTCCATTACGTAGGGTATGGAATACCGTGTTTTCATAGGTGTAAGGAATAATGGCTACACTAAACCCGCCTTCCACAGAATTAACCACCGTCAAAGAAGTCCCATTCACAGTAATCGAACCTTTCTCTACAGTTACATTGCTAAGAGAAGGATCATAGGAAAATGAATAGATCCAAGAACCGTCTTGTTCTTCGACACCCTCACATACACCAATCTGATCTACATGTCCTTGAACGATGTGTCCATCAAGGCGAGCTCCCATGGTCATGCAGCGTTCAATGTTAATTTTATCGCCCTCTTTTAAATCGCCAATATTGGTTTTAGCGATGGTCTCGTCGATAGCAGTAACTCTGTAGGTGCGGTCGCCAAAGATCTCAACAACCGTCAAACAAATCCCGTTGTGTGCCACACTCTGGTCAATTTTCAACTCAGAAGCCAAGCTAGATTCAACGTACAATTCGAGATTCGTTTGGTGCTTTTCTACCTTGGCTACAGTGCCTAAATTTTCAATAATTCCGGTAAACATGGAGTGCTTCTTTATGGTTGGTTAAAATAGTACATTTGACAGATAATCGATTTCCTATGAACATCACTACCTATACTCCTGATTACAACGGCCCAGTGGCAATTGTTTACAAAAAAGGAGATAACCTAAGCATATCAGAAACTCTTCAGAACCGCCTTGAGGCTTATGCCGCCAAATTCGAAGAAAGTTGGATGGAATTACAGGACGGGGCAACCACCGTTTGGGCCTTCCAACTCACGAAAGAACTCGAAGCAAACGAGCGTGCGGAAAAAATGCGTCTTGCAGGAAACAGCCTTGCACTCAAAGTAAACAGTCTTGGCTTGGATCGCGTAAAACTCGAAGGTCCTTTTCAAGCCGAGGTGAGCGAGGGAGCTGTTTTGGGTAATTACCAGTTTCTAAAGTTTTTTAGTGATGCACATAAGCGTCGTAACAGCCTTGTTCAAATTCAAGTTGAGGATGAAAACGCGGAGGACATCCAACGCATTAAAAACTCAACACTCGGAACATTGTTGGCTCGTGACCTAGTAAACCGTCCAGTGATTGACCTCACTGCAACGAGACTCGCCGAAGAGGCGAAAGCAGCAGGAAAGCGTCACGGATTCTCGGTTGAGGTTTTGGAGAAGAAGCAAATTGAAAGCCTCAAGATGGGTGGGTTACTGGGAGTGAACTACGGCTCTGTTGAACCGCCAACATTTACCATCATGGAGTATAAAGGCGAAGGTGCCTCAAACAAGCAACCTGTAGTTCTAGTCGGAAAAGGTGTTGTTTACGATACTGGTGGCCTAAGCTTGAAACCAAGCAACTTCATGGACACCATGAAAAGTGATATGGGCGGTGCAGCAGCAGTAATCGGTACGATGAGTGCCATCGCTGAAGCAAAACTTCCTGTTCATGTAGTAGGTCTGGTACCTGCTACGGATAACCGCCCAGGCAAAAACGCAGTAACGCCAGGAGATGTAATCACCATATCAGACGGGACAACTGTTGAGGTATTGAATACAGATGCTGAGGGCCGATTAATTCTGTCTGATGCTTTGGTATATGCCAAACGATACAACCCTGAGTTAGTCATCGATCTTGCAACGCTTACAGGTGCTGCAGCTAGAGCAATTGGCCGCTATGCCATCGTAGGAATGGGGAATGCTTCAAAAGAAAAAATGGAGGCCTTACAAACCAGTGGATTCAAAACTCGAGAGCGCGTCGTAGAATTTCCTTTCTGGGACGAATACAAGGACCTTTTGAAAAGTCCTATTGCAGACCTCAAAAATATCGGCGGACCTGAAGCAGGAGCAATCACTGCAGGTAAATTTTTAGAACACTTCACGGATTATCCGTACATCCACCTAGATATTGCGGGTCCTGCTCATTTGGGCAAGCGTGTTGGCTACCAAGTAGAAGGGGGTACAGGAATCGGGGTTCGTTTATTGTATGATTTCTTAAGCAACTACTAATGAGCGACAATAAGGAAAACGCGCCAAAAGGCGAAAACAAAGGAGAAGGTCGCGAGGGTAATAACAGAAATCGCAATCGCAACAGGGACCGCAACAGGAATCGTAACCGCAAGCCAAAGGAAGAAGGGAGCGAAGCTAGTGGATCCAAAGAGGATGCTCCAAAAAATGATTCGGAAGGAAACGCTGAAGGCAAAGGGCGCAACAGAAATAGGAATCGAAACCGCAACCGCAATAAACAAAAAGCACCTGCTAGAGATGTGAAAGCAACACCCGTTTCTGAAGAGGAAGCGCAGCAGCTGCAAGAGCAAGCGGAATTGTTCAATTCGCCTGTTGAACGCAGTGCTTCACAAGATGCGCAAGTGCCTGTATTTGAAAAGCCGACCATTGGTATTACCTGTGGCGATCTAAATGGAATAGGTCTTGAAGTAATTATGAAGACCCTTGAAAACATAGAAATTCTTGACCTATGTATACCGGTTGTTTTCGCTTCTAGCAAAGTGGCTTCATACCACAGGAATGCTCTGGAAATGAAAGACTTCAATTTCTACCTCTGCGATTCTATCGAGGACATTAAGGACAAGAAAGCCAACCTGGTTACCACTTGGGACGACAATGTCGAACTGAACCTTGGAACTCCTACAGACGTAAGTGGCTCGTACGCGTTGAAGAGCATCGATGCTGCCATTGAAGCTGCGAAATCAGGTAAGATAGATGCTATCGTTACCGCCCCAATCAACAAGCACAACATTGCTGCATCGGTTGAGGGGTTTGCCGGACACACGGGATATCTCGCTGATGCGTTTAATGATGAGGTTCTTATGATTCTAGCTTCAGATGTACTGAAGGTAGCAACGGTCACCGGACACGTTCCGGTGAGTAAAATTGCCGACACTCTAAAGCAGGAGAACATTACTTCCTCGATTGAACTCCTTGCAAAGAGCTTAAAGCGCGACTTTGGCTGCGTGAAGCCAAGTATTGCTGTTTTAGGATTGAATCCACATGCTGGAGAATTTGGGGCCATTGGCTCGGAAGAAGCCGATATTATCAAACCGGCCATTGATAAAGCTGATGTGAAAGGGGCAATTATTAGAGGTCCATTCCCTGCAGACGGGTTCTTTGGTCAAGGCTACGATCAGAAGTTCGACGCAGTGCTGGGGATGTACCACGATCAGGTACTTGTGCCTTTCAAAGCATTGGCCATGGGAAGTGGGACGAATTACACGGCAGGACTCACTGCGGTAAGAACTTCACCTGACCACGGAACTGCGATGCACATTGCAGGGCAAAACAAGGCGGATGAATCATCCTTCAGAACATCGGTTTTCGCGGCAATTGATATCGTAAACAGTCGAAAGGTCTACGATGAAATCACAGCGAATCCACTCAAAAAACAAAATGAGAAGCGTTAGAAGTTTTCAACAATTTGAATATCTTTGCACGCTCATTCAGATGGGAAACTAATGAAGACCAAAGACTTTACCATAACATATGTTGGCTTAAAGCTTGGTTCTCACGAGTTTAATTACGATTTGAATGATACGTTCTTTGAACTTTTTGAATTCTCAGACTACAGCGGCTTAAAAGGCGTGGCTCAAATGAAAATGTTGAAAAGTGAAACTGTTCTTGATTTGGACTTTTCATTCAGCGGAAGCATCACTGCGCCTTGCGACGTAACAAACAAAGCCTACACCCAGAAACTGGCAAACAGTTTCTCCATGCAGGTAAAGTTTGGTGAGGAATACAACGACGAAAACGATGAGTTACTCATTTTGCCGCACGGCGAACACTCGTTTAACATTGCTCAATACTTGTACGAATTAGTCGTTCTAAGCATTCCACCTAAACTAAATGGACCAAATGCTGGAAATGGCCTTGAGGATTTTATTAAAAACGAAGAAGAAAATGAAAAAGAGACTGATCCTAGATGGGATCAATTAAAAAACTTGTTGAATAATAAATAGTAATAGATATGGCACATCCTAAGCGCAGACAGTCAAGCACGAGAAGAGACAAGCGCAGAACTCACTACAAAGCGGCCGATCAGCAATTAGCGATTTGCCCTACTACTGGCGAAGCACACCTTTACCACCGTGCACACTGGCACGAAGGAAAACTTTACTACAAGGGTAAAGTGGTCATGGAGAAGGCATAGCCTAATCTTACAAATCATTGATTTACAGATAAGTAGCCCCGTAAAAGGCTACTTTTTCTGTTTTAGACAGGGTTTTACATTCAGACCGCCTATTTTAGCCCACTCAACAAAACAGGATGAAAGCAGCAATTACAGCGATCGGAGGGTATGTTCCAGAGTATGTTCTAACGAATGCCGAGTTAGAAACCATGGTCGAAACCAATGACGAATGGATTACTACTCGAACCGGAATTAAGGAGCGCCGCATCCTTAAACCTGAAGAAGGCCGAGGTGCCTCTTATCTAGCAATTAAAGCCGTTGAAGCCATGAAGGAAGAGTACGGAGTTAGCGTGGAAGACGTTGACCTCGTTATTCTAGCCTCTGTTACTGGCGACATGCCCGTAGCTATTACTTCTGCTTATATCGCTCAAGAAATTGGTGCTAAGAATGCTTACGCTTTTGATTTGCAAGCAGCATGTTCTTCATTCTTATATGCTGTTAGTAACGCAGCGGCCTATATAGAATCTGGAAAATACAAGAAGGTATTGGTCGTAGGCTCTGATGTAATGAGCTCTATTGTAGACTATACTGACCGTACTACCTGCATCTTGTTTGGTGATGGTTGTGGAGTGGCACTTATGGAGCCTAACCATGAAGGCTTTGGCGTACAGGATGAGCTTTTACGCACAGACGCTACGGGCCGTGATTTCTTGCGTATTGAAGCTGGTGGGTCTTTCCTTCCGCCTTCTCACGAAACTATCGACAATAAACAGCACGCCATCCGTCAAGAAGGTCAAAGCGTATTCCGCTTTGCCGTTAGTCGTATGGCAGATACTTCTGCGGAGCTTTTAGAAAAGAATGGACTTACTGGTGATGATGTGGCCTATTTGGTTCCCCACCAAGCCAATTTGAGAATCATCGATGCTACAGCGCGTCGTATGGGACTCACCAGTGAAAAAGTGGTCATTAACATTCAGAACTACGGTAATACCACCTCTGCAACAATTCCTTTAGGCCTTTGGGACTTTAGAGATAAGTTTAAGAAAGGTGATAACATCTTCTTCGCAGCCTTCGGTGGCGGATTTACATGGGGAGCCATGTGGGTCAAATGGGCCATCGATAAAAAATAACTCGTAAATTCATATTCCTAAATACACAAGAACATGGACTTGAAAGAAATCCAAGCACTCATCAAATTCGTTGCGAAAAGCGGCGCTCAAGAAGTGAGTCTAGAAACTGAAGATTTCAAGATTAACATTAAAACTGCATCAGAAGGTTCTGATCAGCCCACCATTATTCAAGCCGTTGCTCCTCAGGCTGCCATGCCTGTTGCCGCAGCGCCTGCGCCAGCCGCGGCGACGGCTCCTGCTGCTCCTGCTGCAGAAGCTCCAGCAGAGGACAACAGCAACTACATCGAGGTAAAATCTCCAATGATTGGAACATTCTACCGCAGCCCATCTCCAGATCAAGATGCTTTCGTGAAAGTCGGTTCTGAGATTAAGCCAGGTGATGTGCTTTGTATCGTTGAGGCGATGAAGCTCTTCAATGAGATTGAAAGTGAAGTAAGTGGTAAGATTGTTAAAGTTCTAGTTGACGATCAAAGCCCTATCGAATACGATCAGCCATTGTTCTTGGTAGATCCTTCGTAACCATACGAAAACACACTCGTTATGTTCAAGAAAGTACTCATTGCCAATAGGGGTGAGATCGCACTTCGCGTGATTCGTACCTGTAAAGAAATGGGCATCAAAACGGTGGCCGTTTATTCTAAGGCAGATGCAGATTCATTGCACGTTCGTTTCGCGGACGAAGCCGTATGTATTGGTCCTGCAGCATCTTCAGAAAGCTACCTCAGCATTCCTAACATTATTGCCGCTGCAGAGATTACCAATGCTGACGCTATTCACCCGGGATACGGTTTCTTGAGTGAAAACGCAAAGTTTTCTCGCATTTGTGCGGAGCACGGCATCAAGTTTATCGGTGCTTCTGGTGACCAGATCGATAAAATGGGAGACAAGGCAACTGCTAAAGAGACCATGAAAGAAGCCGGTGTGCCGTGTGTACCAGGTTCTGAAGGTATCCTTGAAACCTATGAAGACGCAGTAACTAAAGCCCGTGAAATAGGCTACCCAGTCATGATCAAAGCGACCGCCGGTGGTGGTGGTAAGGGTATGCGTGCCATACTAGAGGAGAGCGAACTTCAAGGCGCATGGGACAGTGCTCGCCGTGAAGCTGCAGCTGCCTTTGGCAACGACGGCATGTACATGGAGAAACTTATCCTTGAACCGCGTCACATTGAAATACAGATTATCGGCGATAGCTTCGGTAAAGCCTGTCACTTGAGTGAGCGCGATTGTTCGGTACAACGTCGCCACCAAAAATTGGTTGAAGAAACACCTTCCCCATTTATGACGGATAAACTCCGTAAGAAAATGGGTGAGGCAGCTGTAAAAGCAGCAGAATACATCGCTTATGAAGGTGCTGGTACTGTAGAGTTCCTAGTAGATAAGGATAGAAACTTCTACTTCATGGAGATGAATACACGTATCCAGGTAGAACACCCGATTACAGAACAAGTAGTTGGCTTTGACCTCATCCGTGAGCAGATTAAAGTTGCCGCTGGAGAGCCAATTTCTGGAAAGAACTACTTGCCTCAAATGCACAGTATTGAAGTTCGTATCAATGCAGAAGATGCGTTTAACGACTTCCGTCCTTCGCCAGGAGTGATTACTTCATTCCACGCTCCAGGTGGTCACGGTGTTCGTTTAGATACGCACTGTTACAGCGGCTACGCTATCCCACCGTATTACGACTCTATGATTGCCAAACTGATCATCACGGCTCGTACTCGTGAGGAATCTTTGGACAAGCTGGAACGTGCTTTGGATGAATTTATCATCGAAGGAATTAAAACAACTATTCCTTTCCACCAGCAATTGATAAAGAACGAAAAGTTCCGTGAAGGTGTATACACCACGAAATTCATGGAAGACTTCGTTTTAGAAGAGCCGGCGGAGTAAAATCAACGATTTTTAAATAAAAAAGCCCGAGCGGATGCCCGGGCTTTTTCTGTTTAGTGCAATCCTAGAAGAGTTTTCTAGGTGCATGGCAATAAGGAGTTCCTCCTTTATTGTCGTAATAATCTTGGTGGTAGTTTTCCGCAGAATAGAATTCAGCAGCAGGAAGGATTTCCGTGGCAACATCGTACCCTTTTGCGATCAGCAAGTCCTTGAGTTTCTGTGCTACTTCTCGCTGTGCTTCGTTTTGGAAGAATACTGCGCTGCGGTATTGAGGGCCAATATCTGGGCCTTGTCCGTCGCGCTGCGTTGGGTCATGCGTTTCAAAAAATACACGGGCCAATTCTTCAAAACTCACCTGCTCTGGATCAAAGACTACGTGCACTGCCTCATAATGTCCGGTGCGTTTGGTACACACTTCGCGGTAGGTAGGATTCTTCACTACACCACCTGTGTAACCACAAGTCGTTGCCGAAACGCCAGGTACTTTCTGTAAGTAATATTCTGTTCCCCAGAAACACCCCGAAGCTAAAACAGCTACTTCTTGTCCCTCGGCAGGCTCTTGAATGACTGCCATTGCGTACGCATCGCTCATTTTCTTGTTGGTTTGTGCTGTACAGCTCAGAGTCAACCCGAGCACAGCCATTGCTAATACTTTAATCTTCATATATGGATTAACACAAAAAGGAGGCCACCTGTTCCGCTATTCTGCTAACGAAGTGTGAAAAAGATTTAGTTCTTCACAAAGCCCTTCTTCAAGAGCACTTCAGCAATCTGAACGGTGTTGGTTGCAGCACCTTTACGCAGGTTATCACTTACAACCCACATGTTAAGTGCATTTTCCGCGGTGAAATCTCGGCGCAATCGGCCCACGAAAACGTCGTCCTTGCCTTCTGCCATCAGCGGCATTGGATAGGTATTGAATTCTGGCTGATCTTGAAGAGTTACCCCATCGGTTTCGCTTAGAAGCTTCTTAACATCCGCTATGTCGAAGGGACGCTCAAACTCCACATTTACGCTCTCGCTATGTCCGCCCTGAACAGGAACACGAACCGCTGTAGCCGCCAATTTGATGCCCTCATCACCGATGATCTTAACGGTCTCCTGGGTCATCTTCATTTCCTCTTTGGTGTAATCGTTATCTAGGAAAATATCACAGTGCGGAATACAGTTACGGTCAATCTTGTACGGGTACACCATTTCCACATCTTCACCCACGCGCTCACCTTCGAGCTGGTCTACGGCTGCTTTACCCGTTCCCGTAACGCTTTGATACGTGCTCACCAAAACACGTTTCGCGCCATAGGCCTTGTGCAATGGGTTCAGTGCGACTACTAACTGAATGGTCGAACAGTTTGGGTTGGCGATAATCATATCCTCCTGGGTCAATACATCCGCATTGATCTCAGGAACTACCAATTTCTTGGTAGGGTCCATACGCCAGGCGCTTGAGTTATCTACTACTCGCGTCCCTACTGCCGCGAACTTTGGTGCCCACTCCAAAGAGGTGTTCCCACCCGCTGAGAACAAGGCTAAATCCGGTGCAGCAGCAACGGCATCCTCTAAACTTTTGATGGTCCAATCCCGGCCTCCAAAGGTCACCGTCTTACCCACGCTTCTTGAAGACGCAACTGGAATCAACTCTGTTACCGGGAAACTGCGCTCCGCCAAAACTTTCAAAATGATCTGGCCCACCATTCCGGTAGCGCCCACTACTGCAATTCTCATAAATGCACTAACTTATTTAGAACCCTACAAATCTAACCTTAATCCGCCGTATGAAAAGCCCCTTGTTGCGTCTCGCACTAACCTTTTTGATTTGCCTCATTTCTAACACTATCTGTGGCCAATTCCACCGCATTTCCGACTCTCTAACCGCGCCCACAGCCGCATGGAGCGGAGATACTACTTGGATGAATTTTTCGTCTGAAGGCCTGCGCTCGGCTGCGCCAAGCGCAGGGTCGTTGACCTGGCGGCGCCCGAGCCTAGCGGGTCTTGGTGGGCAATGGCGCTTGGGGGTGACCATGGGTTTCAATCCGTCGAGCTCCAACTACTGCGAATTCCGATTCTTAGAGAACAACGGAAATTACTACGCCATACAGCTGGGCGGGACCTCCTCAGACGACTTAAGATTAGTCTTACACACCACCTACAAAGACTCAATTCTCGCAACTATTCCCGAATACGTCGACGAGAGTAAACCTGAATTGGCCCTAAAAATTCTGCGCGACACGGCAGCAAAATTTGAGGTCTACGATGCAGATTCCTTGCTCTTTTCCTGCACTGACAGCACGCTGATGCGTAGCGAATCACTAAGCATCTACGCCCGCTATACCAGCTCTCGTGTGGATAAGTTTTTGTTTTCCACACTCCTGGCCGAAGGCTATGATTTTCCGGATACCCTCGGACCTAAAATTCTGAAATCCGACGTTCTTGACCCATTTACCTTAGAAATTGAATGGGACGAATGGTGTCAAACGGCAGGCAGCACCAACGCATTTCTTCTTAGCGGCGGCACATTCCTCGACACCCTCACTATAACCAACCACTACGACCAAATTTGGCATGCAGAAAGCAATCGACCCTTGCCTCAGGGAAGCTTCGACCTATTGCTCCCGACGGCGGAAGATGCGGAGCACAACCTAAGCTTTGGCTCAACTACTTCGCTAGACATACATTACCCTGGAGCAAAATCGTGCTGGATCACCGCCGTCCATCCCTTCGAGAATTACGGCGGCCATTTTATCAACTTGCAAAGTGAAGTGGCCATTGAAAATGCAGTCCTCACTGTGCTCGAAAAAGACGGCGATACCAAAGATTACTCGCTCGATATAGATAGCGGACTAAGCAGATTTTCCGCGCTAAAGCTCCCCGAAGAGGCCGTATTAATCATTGAAAAAGACGGCATCATCCTCGCCCTTCAACCCTACAAGCACAACTTCGAACCCCATGAAGAAATGGGCGATTTCCTACTCACTTCAGATAGCCTTACCGGCCTTTCGAACCAATTCCACCCTGCACCCCTTTCCATCTATACACCACAATGGAAAACACCAGGCAGCCTTCCGTATCAAGGACCTATTGCCTTCTTCACCGATACCCAAGGCCACTGCTTTGCCCATTTTCCACACTCACTTTGGCCGTATATGAGCCTTAAATCTTCGGCAGAGCTCGATTCCTACTACGACCCGTTAAGACCCTTCCTGCTGCCCACAGACATTCCACTGCCGAAGCCTCTCGGCGACACCACTGTGCAATTCGAACCTGTCCAATGGCCAGATACCTCCCTTATTCACCTCTCGGAGGTACACTTCAACCCAGATAGCCTCGAGGAATTCATTGAACTCCACAACCCACAATCCTTTCCGGTGGTAGTGCATGAACTTCAATTGCGCAAGGTTTCCATCACTGGGTGGGCCGATGTCGATCTCATTGACCCCGATGTGGCTCCATTCAACTCCAAGGAGACCTTATTTCCCCTCATTCTTCCCGACCAATTCCTAGCCATCCCCGCCCCATTTTCACTCCCCAACCAGCCGACTGCATTAGAACTTATCGGTCCCTTCGGCAAACTCATTGATGCCATGACCTATGCTCCTTGGGATGATCCGTTGTACGATAAACACAGTGCAGAACGCATTTCCTTTTCGACTTCAGGGACCGATTCTCTCAACTGGTCCCCGCACCATTTCAAGCACGCCAACCCCAGTGAAGCTTCTCCAAATGCACCCAATTCCATTTCACATTTGAACCTGCTCCAACCTGATTTCAATATTGAACTGCTCCAGCCCAACATTTCCTACGATCCCCTAAATTTCTCCCCCACCGCCTTGCTTCGCCTTCGTGTGGCGGCCGGCGCTGAGCTCTCACTGTCGGTCCACACGGCCTCCGGCCGCCCCATCGCCTTCCCCTTGGAAAAGCAGCCCTTGAGCGAGGGACTGCAGCAGGTAGAAATCAGGCCATTTGATTGGCACGGCAGGGCGCCACAGAGTGGGGTTTACTTACTGAAAGTCAGCGTCAAAGACCACAATAGTCGGACGCAAAAAATATTGCCGTTATCTGTTTACAATCCTTAATTTTCACCCTGAAAAGTCCTTTGGTCATAGGAGGGCTACTTTACGATGAGCAAAGAAGCTAAGATTGCGATGTTTGACCCGAACGAAGCGGCGTTAAACAATCATTTGTTCGGTCTTCCTTTCGATGAAGACGAGTGTGATATCCACGTACTCCCAGCCCCTTGGGAAGTCACTGTGAGCTATGGTGCCGGCACGGCGCAAGGTCCAGAAGAGATTAGGTCAGAATCAGCCCAAGTAGACCTCTACGATGAAAAATTTCCAAAAGGTTGGCAACGCGGCATCTGGATGCACGAAATAGACGAAGGTTGGGCTGCGAAAAGCGATCGGCTGCGAGAGAAAGCTGAAAAGTACCTCGAAGCCTACGAGCGTGGAGAGGTAGATACCGCTGAATTAAAATTACTCGACGAAATCAACGACGGTTGTGGTAATTTCCACCGTTGGGTGGAGCGTAAAAGCGACAAAATGTTAAGCCAAGACAAACGACTCATTCTCCTTGGTGGCGACCATAGCACCTCACTGGGTGCCTTGCGCGCGAGCAAGAAAAAATACGACAACTTCGGAGTGCTGCAGATTGATGCACATGCAGATTTACGCCCCGCCTATGAAGGATTCGAATATTCTCATGCGAGCATTATGTACAATGGGCTCAAAGAGGAACTCATGGAGAGCTTGACCATAGTCGGCCTGAGAGATTTTTGCCACCAAGAGGCAGAGGTGATTCGGAGCGAAAGCAACATTCACGCCTTCACCGATAAGGCGATGAATCAGGCGTTGTTTGCTGGTCAGACTTGGACCCAAGTATGCAGAAACATCGTCAACACATTACCCGACCAAGTCTATCTGAGCGTAGATATCGACGGGCTCGACCCATCGTTATGCCCAAATACCGGTACGCCAGTCCCAGGTGGACTTTCCATGGCTCAATTCCTCTTCCTTTTGGACGCGGTTGTTGAATCTGGACGAAAATTCATTGGGGCCGATTTAGTCGAGGTGAGTCCAGGAAATGATGCGTGGGATGCCAATGTTGGTGCTCGTGTATTATATGCCATCTCTCATCGACTTTCGGAGTAAAAAATTGGCTTAAAGACTGTACCTTTGCCACGAACAAAAAGCGAACGCTATGAAGTTTGGTGTAATCACCTTCCCGGGGTCAAATTGTGACCAAGACATGATTTACGTATTGGAAACCATCATGGGTTACGAAGTAGTGAACCTATGGCACAAGGATACTGACCTACAAGGGGTAGACTGTGTGGTACTTCCAGGTGGATTCTCTTACGGCGATTACTTGCGCTCTGGTGCCATCGCAAAGATGAGCCCAATCATGGGTAGTGTGATCGATTTCGCTAACAACGGCGGTTACGTACTGGGCGTTTGTAACGGTTTCCAAATTCTAACAGAAAGTGGATTGTTGCCAGGAGCCTTGCGCCACAACAACAGCCACAAGTTCATCTGTAAAAATGTATTCATCAAGCCAGTGAGCAAGACTGCAGGTATTACTGCTGACCTTGACCACAGCCGCGGCTATAAGATTCCTATCGCCCACGGTGAAGGAAATTACTACTGTTCTGCTGAAACATTGGCCGAGCTTAAAGCAAACGATCAAGTTCTTTTCCAATACTCAACAGAAGGCGGTGAAGTAACTGAAGCAGAAAACCCGAACGGTGCTCTCGAGAACATCGCTGGTGTTTGTAACGCAAACAAGAACGTATTCGGTATGATGCCTCACCCAGAGCGCGCTGCAGATGCTGAGCTTAGCAATCAAGACGGTTTGGAGCTCTTCAAGAGCATGATAGGCCACATGGTGGTTGCATAAACCCACGAATTAGACATATTCACAAGCTTCAACTCCGAAGTTTCAATCAAAAAAAAACCCCCGGCCTGCGGCCGGGGGTTTTTGTTTATCAATATTTCAGTGGCACTATTTAAGCATCACTGGTAGTGTTTCAATAACATCGCCTTTGATCAGCTGTACCATGTAGGCGCCACGTGCCCAACCTTGAACATCAAGATCAAGGGATCCTGTGATGTTGGTAACTAGGACTGTGCGTCCTGCTGCATCGATAACGCGCAGCTCAGCCTCTCCTGTAGTGCGAATAGTCAACAAGTTGGTTGCCGGATTCGGGAAAATCTCAAAACCTTCAAGCAACTCTTCGTCAAGGCCAATATTGTTTACGCTGTATACATCAGATACGTTCGAACACTGGATATTAGAAATAATCTTCGCGTAGTAATCGCCATTGGCTGTAGGCATGTAGGTCGCAGAAGTTGCACCTGCAATTGGGTCCATATTGGCATCCAGCCATTCGTAGGAATACGATCCTGCCGGAGTCCCGGCTACCAATTCTCCCGTCGTGGCATCCTGGCTCACGGTAGGCTTACCTGGGGCAGGTTGTACACTCATGGTGCGTTGCTTCGTATTCGAACAACCCGTAGTTGCATCAGTGTACGTATAATAAATCCAGTGTGAGCCCACGCCGGCTACCGATGGAAAGATAGAGTCATTTGTCACCCCAGTTCCTGAGTAGATACCACCCGCTGGCGTACCACCGCTAAGTTGCTGAGGGCCGTCAAGCTCACAGACATACCCTTGAGAACTAAGAGTAACTGCAGGCAACGGATTAACTATTAGGGTTACTGAATCGGCCACCACTTTGTCAAATACACAATCTTCTGTACTAGTCATTTGAACCTTGAGTAGATAACTACCACCAGGAACCGTAGAGGTTAAAGCGCCAGCGTAAGATGTAGCACCCGAGAAAACTAGTGTTCCATTAATAAACCAATCAAATGTTGGGCTTGAACCACCATTAGTGCCAGTAGCAGAGGCATAAATACTATCATTTGTACACACCGTAGTTGCGCTAACAGAAAGCGCAACAGAGGCTATAGGCGCCTGTGTTATTGTTACATAATTAGCCAAAGTAAGTGAATCCGCACCGGCGGCATTTGCTACTACTAGCTTAACATCATAACTGCCCGGATTCGCATAGGTTACTGAAGGATTCGGCGCACTTGATGTCGCAGGTGTTCCTCCTTGGAAATACCACGTTCTGGAGGACGGTGTTGGTGTTGTGAAATCAAAGAAGTTCAAAGTTTGCCCCGTACAAGCAGCTGAATCACCTGAAAATGAAGCGACTGGGGCTAATTGTCCTTGTCCAGTAATATTGATATTATCAATAAACATGTTGTTCCCGTACCCGTTAATAGAAACGAACTTTATTTTAACCCCAGACATACCACTGTAGGCGTCAAGGTCAATGGAAGGACAGCTCATGCCTGTTGCTCCATGGCACCACTTTGATGCATTGTTGGGCACGAAAGAACTCGTTATAGCCCCCGCAGTGCTAAAGCTTGTGTTTTTCGAACTCCAGGCAGCCAACTCCGACCAAGATGTTCCACAATCATCGCTTGCATAGACCTTAAGGCTATCAAAATAATTGGAGGAATAGTATGCAGAAGCATACTCGAAACTTAAGGTTACGAGCGTATCGTTAGAGAAATCTAAAGGCGGAGAAATCAATTCATCTACCACTCCAACATTTGAATACGCGTAATGATCAAGCATCATTGCATTAGATCCAGGAGAAGTTCCCCCAACTGTGGTAATACTCCATGTTGTTGAATTGTCTGGGTTATTAATTTCCCAACCACTCAGGCCATTTTCAAAATCTTCCACAAACGGCAGCGTTGCCCCACCAACTGAAATGGCCTGAAATTGGGTAGTGTCGTCGGTACCGTAGTTGTTACTTGCTGTTAATGTCACTGTATAGGTTCCTGTTGCCGTAAAAACAACCTTTGGGAATTGCGAACTATCGGAAGTTCCTCCCACAAAATTGTACGTAGAAGGTGTGATCTGCCAGTGCCAAGTCGTGGGCTGCCCTGAACTATTATCAGCTAACTGAATCGTATCACCGAGGCCACAAGTGCTTACAGGATCGGCAGAAAAAGCTGCTACAGGCGGGGCGCTCAGACCTAGCATTAGAGGACTTTGCCAAACTCCTCGGCCATAAGTACCAATGCGCAACAAAGCTTCATCTTCATATATCTCGAGGTCACTAATAATTACATTGGGCAAATTCTGATTAAAACTCACCCACGACGGGTAGGTTGAACTTTTATAATACACCCCTATATCTGTACCAACATAAATACCATCGCTGTTGTTTCCTTCAAAAACAACTGCGGTTGCTGGTACATTAGGAAGGCCTGAGGAAATATTGGTCCAGGTTTGGCCACCGTTAAAGCTCTCCATTGCCTTTTTATTGCTATTAAAGCCAGATATAGCTATTGCAATATGGTCCTCATCGTTAGGATCTATGGCTATGCCTAAAACATTATTACCGGGAGACAAACTGCCGCTCGGCGTTATTGTTGACCATGTTGAACCCCCATTGGTAGATTTATAAACGCCCTGATCGATCAATGCATAGATGTAGTTGGTATTGCTAGGCGCTACCTCGAACTCATCAATATTCGAATTTCCGTTGACATTATTAGTGGACGTTGCAGACCAGCTCGCGCCTGCATTGGTCGTTTTCCAGAGCTTCTTAAAACCCGCATAAGCGGTATTTGTGGTAACAGGATCAACCTGAAATGGAGTCACCCAGTTTCCAGAACCTGAGGCACTCAATGTATTTATTGAACTGAAAAAGCTGCCCCCATTCGTGCTCTTGTAAAAAGACCCGTAATAAATTGAGGTGTACATCAAATTATCGTTAACAGCATCTACACCATTGTCCATGCCGTCACCGCCTGTTACTTCGCTCCAATTGTAGGTGGAAGATCTCAAATGAGAGCCGTTGTCTTGAGCACCTGCGAGAACTACTGCGGAATCGGAAGTGCTCTGACTGATTTTATAATACTGTGTGATATTCATGCCATCGTTCAGATGGGACCAAGAGCTACCACCATTTGTCGATTTGTAAACACCACCATCTGTCCCTACGTACAATTGGGATGTATTTGGACGGAAAATAGCGTGGTGGTGGTCTGCATGTACGTAAGGGGTGGAGCCTGCACCGTACCAGTGGCCCACAATAGACCATGTTGAACCACCATTGGTCGACTTCCAGATGTTTACACCCCCAACATAAATGGTATTCGAGGAATTTGGATCACACGCAATGGACAGGTCGTACCAAGCCTGGCCTCCGGTTCCAGAACCGTCGTTTGCCCAACCCATGATGTTTGGTGTTGAACTCATCAGTGTCCAGTTATTTCCACCGTTCGTTGAACGATAAACACCACCGTATCCGTAGTTGCTATCACCGTATACGACATACAACTTACCCGGGGTGCCTGAAACTGCTACCTCACAACGGTACTTGCCAGAAGTTGGAAGTCCGTTGGTTAATTGCGTCCAACTATCGCCTGCATCTGCAGAGCGGTAAATCTTTGGAGAAGAACCAGAAGTCGTTGCATAAACCGTATCGCCACGGCCCATGGTGATTCCGTAAAAAGCACCTGTTTTTTCGAGAGTAAATGTTGATCCGTAGTTCGTACTGCGGTACACACCACCGTTAGTCGCTGCTATGACGATGTTAGTGCTATCTGGGTGCACGACTACTCGACCTATTCTGTAATTCTGATTGACATTAAAGGACAATCCTGTTGATGACCAAGTCACACCGCCGTCCGTAGATTTCAAAAGACCAAAGCTATAGGTGTCCGCAGCATCACGATCACCCGTTGCTAAATACATGGTATCAGGATGTTCCGGATCTATAGCTAGATCACTCACACCAATGTTGGTTAACTCGTCCGTAAAGGTCTGCCAGCTCTGTCCATCGTCGTAGCTCACCCACAAACCTCCTGCAGGTGCACCTGCATAGATGGTGTCGTTATGCTTCGGATGGAAAGCCACATTATTGATCCGGCCAATACCACCGTTTGAAGGCGCATCAAAAGGCCCCATTGACGACCAATCACCATACTCGACACTAGATTGATTATTTTGACTTTGGATGGCTTGGTACAAAAGTCCCGGATGAGGTCGCACGCCGTTTTCATTCACACGCTGTCCCATCATATATTCCCAGCGACGGAATTGCTTAATACCGTGTCCTTTTTCATAGGGCACGCCGCGATGTGCTTTGTTGAATTTATCGACAACGGTGTTGAAGTTCACGCGGTAATCCTGCATGGCTTCCACCCAAGTCATCTCACGAATCTCCTTCTCTGTCAAGGTGTTAGATTCGCGCTGTTGTGCGTTGGCAATAAAAGTGGCGGCAATAAAGGCTAACGATAATGTAATCTTTCGTAGCATAAGAATTTCTTAAGAATCCTAAAACTACAAAAACCGCGCCTTTCTATTCTTCTGTTTCCGCAGTAGTAACGAGCTTTAACTCATTGAGCTGTGCTTCGTCAATGGTAGCTGGAGCATCAATCATTACATCGCGACCCGCGTTGTTTTTCGGGAAGGCAATGAAGTCACGAATGACCTCTGCACCGCCTAGGATGGCTACCAATCGGTCAAAACCGAAGGCCAATCCGCCGTGCGGAGGTGCCCCGTATTCAAAGGCACTCATCAAGAACCCGAACTGCTTCTCAGCCTCTTCCTTGCTAAATCCTAGCAAATCGAACATGCGGCTCTGCAGCGCTCTGTCGTGGATACGAATAGAACCACCACCGATCTCATTACCGTTCAATACAAGGTCGTAAGCGTTTGCGCGAACCTTGCCCGGTTCTGTATCAATCAAATCGATATCCTCTGGCTTCGGAGAGGTGAACGGGTGGTGCATCGCGTGGTAACGCTCTGTTTCATCGTCCCATTCCAATAGTGGGAAGTCCATCACCCATAATGGTGCAAAGACCTCAGGATTTCTTAAGCCCATTTCCTCTGCGATGTGAAGACGCAATTCAGAAGTTGCCTTGCGCGTCAAACGCTCTTCACCGGCCAAAATCAGGATTAAGTCGCCCGGCTTCGCATCCGCAGCTTTTGCCCATTCAGCTTGCTGCTCTTGCGTATAGAATTTATCTACTGAGCTCTTGTAAGTGCCGTCCTCATTGACTTTACAGTACACCATGCCCTTCATGCCGATGTCTGGGCGCTTTACCCAATCGGTCAACTTATCGATCTGCTTACGCGTCCATGAAGCGGCGCCCGGTGCCGCAATACCCAACACAGTTTCAGCTTGGTCAAAGACCATAAAACCGAGGTTTTGAGTAAGGGCATTTAGGTTGGCCAATTCCATCCCGAAACGGATGTCCGGTTTATCATTTCCATAGCGCTCCATTGACTCTGCATAGGTCATCCGAGGCACGCTATCAATTTCAACACCTTTCACGTCTTTCAACAAGTGAAGTAGTAGCCCCTCAAAGGTGTTCAAGATATCTTCTTGCTCTACGAAGGCCATCTCACAATCAATCTGAGTAAACTCTGGCTGACGGTCTGCACGTAAATCTTCGTCGCGGAAACAACGCGTAATCTGGTAGTACTTGTCGTAACCACTAACCATCAACAATTGCTTGAAGGTCTGCGGGCTCTGCGGCAAAGCATAGAACTTGCCCTCCTGCATGCGCGAAGGCACCACAAAATCACGTGCGCCCTCTGGCGTAGATTTGATCAAGAATGGCGTTTCAATATCCATAAAACCTTGCTCGTCCAAATACTTACGCACCTCGATGTTCACTCGGTTACGCAGCGCCAAATTGCGCTGTAATGGACCGCGACGCAAATCCAAATAGCGGTACTTCATGCGAAGCTCTTCGCCACCATCACTTTCTTCTTCTATAGTAAACGGAGGCGTGTTTGCTGCGTTCAATACGACGAGCTTGGCACTCTTAATCTCCACATCACCAGTAGGCATATTGGCATTCTTGCTGTGACGTTCGATCACCTCACCTTCAATTTGTACCACCCACTCGCGGCCTAGTTTTCTTGCTTCCTTCAACAAATCGGCATCCCACTCCTCATTGAAAGCAACCTGAGTGATTCCGTAACGGTCACGTAAATCCAAGAAAGTCATCCCCCCTAATTCACGCGAGCGTTGTACCCAACCTGCAAGAGTTACTGTTTTTCCAATATGTGCGGCGCGCAATTCGCCACAAGTATGTGATCTGTACATGGTACTAATTGTTTGAACCGCAAAAATAGCCAAACTTGTGGGCCAATTCCCTATTTTGCGTGGAAGATGATAGACCTTAATGATCACAGCATATTTATGAAGGCTGCGCTTGCCGAAGCTCAGCAAGCCGCCAGCGAGGGTGAAGTCCCCGTAGGCGCCGTAATTACCGCTGGGGGCCGCATCATCGCACGTGCCCATAACCTTACAGAAAGACTCACGGATGTCACTGCACATGCAGAAATCCAAGCCATCACCGCGGCATCGAACTATTTAGGTGCCAAATACCTCCAAAAATGTACCCTTTACGTGACCCTTGAGCCCTGCCCAATGTGTGCCGGCGCCCTTTTTTGGTCGCAGATAGGCCGGGTCGTTTATGGTGCTAGTGATGCCAAACGCGGCTTCAAAGAGCATGGTGGCGAACTACATCCGAAGACGGAAATCATCTCAGGAATTATGGAGGAAGAATGTGGTGATATCATGACCCAATTCTTCCAACGCAAACGAAAATAGGCGCATGAACCTTAGCACCATAGACCTCACAGTCCTTATCTCATTACTGGCAGCCACAGTCCTTATAGGAATGTATTTCGGCCGCAGTAAGAAATCGTCGATCAGTGAATACTTCCTCGGCGGCAGATCTTTGCCCTGGTACATCGCCGGTATTTCTATGGTCGCAACCACCTTCGCCGCTGATACACCGCTGGCCGTTACAGAGCTTGTTGGGCAGTACGGCATCAGTGGAAACTGGCTTTGGTGGAACTTGCTCGCAGGAGGCATGCTTACCACGGTCTTTTTCGCCCGATTATGGCGTCGCTCTGGCCTCACCACAGAGGTTGAGTTCATTGAATTCAGATATTCGGGCAGACCCGCTGCCTTTCTGCGTGGGTTCAAGGCCATCTACCTCGGCGCCTTCATGAACGTCCTGATCATGGGATGGGTAAATGTCGCTATGATCACCCTGCTCCAAGGGTTCTTTGGATTAACCTATAATGAAGCGTTTCTATGGACGGGCGCTGCCTTGCTAGGTGTGGTCGTTTACGTCAGTTTTAGTGGCTTAAAAGGAGTAGTGTATACGGATGTATTCCAATTCCTACTCGCCATGGCCGGTTCCATTGCCTTGGCCATTTATGTGCTAGACGCTCCTGAAGTAGGAGGTGTAGTAGGTCTCAAAGCCGCCTTGCCTGAGGAAACGTTCAAATTCCTCCCGTCCATTAGCGGCGAAGCTTCAAGCGAGGGCAGTTACCAAATCACCCTGGCTTCCTTCTTGGCATTCTTTGGAATGGTATGGTGGACGTCGTGGTATCCTGGCGCAGAGCCCGGTGGAGGCGGCTACAGCGCGCAGCGAATGCTTGCAACCAAAGACGAACGCTCTTCTTTTCTAGCCAGTGCATTGTTCCAGATAGGCCACTACGCAGTACGCCCGTGGCCTTGGATTTTAGTAGCCCTATGTGCCATCGCCCTATATGGTTCAAAAGGAAATCCTGCGGAGGACTTGCCTAGTTTTATCACCTACGAAATGCTCGCCGGAGAGGCAGATTTTGAACCGATGAATGAGGCGCAAGAGGCGGAATATCTCACATGGTCTCAAAGCTGGGCAGAGGTATATGGAGCGCAATTGCCGCAGGCTGTGAAATACAACCAAGATTACCGCTTCGGCTATATCTTTATCATGCGTGACTTCTTGCCGCAAGGGCTTTTAGGCATGTTATTGGCCTCCTTCTTTGCCGCCTACATGTCGACCATGTCGACCCAATTGAATTGGGGAGCGTCTTATCTCATTAACGACGGATACTTGCGATTTATTAATCCTCATGCGCCAAAGAAAACCAGTTTGAACATCTCTAAATTGACCACCTTAATCCTTGCCGTTTTGGGATTGTTTGTGACCAGCTTTATGGACAGCATTGCAGGTGTGTGGCAATTCATCATGGAATGTGGTGCTGGACTAGGGCTTGTACTCATCCTTCGCTGGTACTGGTGGCGCATCAATGCATGGACAGAGATTGCAGCGACCGTTGCACCCTTTGTTGGCTATGCGCTAGCACATAGCGTGCTTGATTGGGCATTCCCGAACAGCTTCTTCTTTACCGTTGGATTTACCACTGTGGCGTGGGTGGCAACGATGTACCTAACCACGCCAACACCAACCTACACGCTAGTGGAGTTCTACAGGACGGTACAGCCTGGTGGCGCATGGAAGCCTGTGGAGATGCGAATGGATCCTACGGAGAAAATTGAAGCACCTTCTACACTGAAGCTGTTTGTTTATTGGATCTTGGGGATTGGGATTGTGTACGGCGCTCTGTTTGCTGTCGGGGCCTTAATCCTGCACTAAGAACCAAAACTTTATGGCATAAAAAAAGCCCGGCCGATGGCCGGGCTTTTTGGTGTCTTTATCTTCTGTATTAGCCAAGCGTACGCTTCACCTCAACCATGGCGTAGGCTTCTACAACGTCGCCCACTTTGATATCATTGAAATTGGCAATGTTCAAACCACATTCAAACCCTTGGCGAACTTCTTTCGCATCGTCCTTGAATCGTTTCAAAGAACCCAGTTTTCCTGTATACACTACTACACCGTCGCGGATTACACGAACATCGTGGTTGCGCTCGATCGTTCCTTCGGTAACCATACAACCTGCAATGGTACCCACTTTCGAGATTTTAAAGGTCTCGCGGATCTCTGCAGTACCCTTGATTTCCTCTTTCATCTCAGCGCTCAACATACCCTCCATTGCATCGCGAACTTCATTGATCGCATCGTAAATGATAGAGTACATTCTGATTTCCACATCCTCTTTCTCAGCAAGCTTACGTGCTTGTGCCGAAGGACGAACTTGGAAACCTACAACGATGGCATCGGACGCAGTTGCGAGAAGGATATCACTCTCAGAAATTTGACCAACAGCCTTGTGAATGATGTTGACCTGAATTTCCTCAGTAGTGAGCTTCTGAAGAGAATCGGACAATGCTTCAACTGAACCGTCCACATCACCTTTGAGGATAATGTTCAACTCTTTGAAATCTCCCACCTTGAGACGACGACCAATCTCTTCGAGGGTCATCTTCTTCTGAGAACGCACGCTCTGCTCGCGCATCAACTGGAGACGCTTCGCAGCAATTTGCTTGGCTTCACGCTCGTCGTCCATAATGATGAACTTATCCCCTGAAGTAGGCGCACCGTCCAAACCTAGAAGGTTTACTGGGGTCGATGGACCTGCCACTTTGATGCGCTTGCCACGCTCATCGAGCATTGCTTTCACCTTACCAGAGTATTGACCCGCTAGAACGTAATCCCCGACTTTCATGGTACCTGCTTGAACAAGTGCCGTACACATGTACCCGCGACCTTTATCCAAGGAAGCTTCAACGATCGTTCCGCTTGCATTCTTATCAGGATTTGCTTTGAGGTCAAGCATTTCTGCCTCGAGAAGTACTTTATCTAGAAGCTCTTCGATGTTCAATCCCGTTTTCGCAGAAATCTGCTGACACTGGATAGGGCCACCCCAATCTTCCACCAAGATGTTCTCTTGAGAAAGCTGCTCCATAATCTTATTTGGGTTCGCCACCTCACGATCTACCTTGTTAATCGCAATGATGATTGGTACACCTGCTGCCTGAGCGTGAGAGATTGCTTCTTTCGTTTGTGGCATAACAGCATCATCCGCTGCAACAACGATAATGGCAATATCTGTTACCTGTGCACCACGAGCACGCATCGCCGTAAAGGCCTCGTGACCCGGAGTATCTAAGAAGGTAATGGTCTGACCGGTGTGAACTTTCACGTTGTAGGCACCGATGTGCTGAGTAATTCCTCCTGCCTCACCAGCAATTACGTTGGCTTTACGGATGTAATCCAAAAGCGACGTCTTACCGTGGTCAACGTGACCCATCACCGTTACAATAGGTGAACGTGGTTTCAAATCTTCCTCTTTGTCCTCTTCTTCTTGGAACGTTTCTGTTACCTCTTCATCGACGAAGTTGACACCGAAGCCGAATTCTTCAGCCACCATCTCCAGCATTTCTGCATCAAGACGTTGGTTCATAGTTACCATGACGCCTACGCCCATTAATGAGCCAATAACGTCATTGACGCTTACCTCCATCATGTTGGCAAGCTCAGTAACTGTAACGAATTCTGTTACCTTCAATACTTTGCTTTCCTCCGCAGCCTGCATGTCCGCGAGCTCTTCTTTTTCACGACGCTCGGCACGCTTGTCACGGCGAATCTTAGCACCCTTGTTCTTCTTACCAGAGGTGAGTTTCTCTAGGGTCTCTTTAATTTGTTTTTGGATTTGCTCATCAGTCAACTCCTGCTTTTGAACTACAGGCTGGTTGCGACGACCTTTCCCTTTACCGCGGTTTTGGTTATTACCTCCACGTTGGTTTCTGCTTCTAGGATCCGCTTGTGCTGGTGTAGCACCGCTCGGTCCTTGAGTTTTAATACGGGTACGCTTCTTTTTCGGCGTCTTTGGCTTTTCGACCGGAAGCTCAATCTTCTGACCAGTGAACTTAGGACCGTCAATCTTTACGTACTTGGTTTTGATTTCAGCGTCAGCAGGCTTTGCCTCCTCTGCTTTTTCCTCAGCCTTCTTAGTTGGCGCTTGCTCTTGCAGTTTCGCGCCGCCCGCAGCCTTTTTCGGCCCCTTCTCTGTAGGCTTGTGACTCTTGTTCTCAACAGGTGCTTCAGCTGCTGCCGGCTTTGCCTTTTTCTTTGGCTTCTGAGCGTCAAGATCAATCTTGCCCATCACTTTTAAGCCGCCTTTAGGTTCCTCTTGCGCAGGAGCTTCTGCTTTTTCTTCTGCCTTTGGCTCCTCTTTCGTTACTTCAGCCACAGGTGCTGGCTCTTCCTTCAGTACTTCGACTGCAGGAGCAGGAGCTTCAACCTCCTCAGCACCACCACGAAGAACTTCTTTTTCCTCCTTCGACTGCTGGCTAACCTCTTCGGCAGCTTTTTTCCGCTCAAGATCATCTGCAAAGGCAGTTTTCAGCACGCCGTACTGCTCCTCCGTGATCTTGGTATTACGGTTGTTTGGAATGTCGTGGCCATTTTTTGCCAATTCTTCAACCGCTCTATCTAAAGAGATGTTGAGTTCCTTGGTGGCCTTACTTAATCTGACGCTACTCATAGAGTGTCTTTAGTGTTTCTTATTCTTCTCCCTCGAATTCTTGTGTGAGAATTGAGACGATGTTTTCTACAGTTTCCTCTTCCAAATCGGCTCTTGAAACCAATTCTTCCTTAGTCAACTTCAGTACGCTTTTCGCCGTATCACATCCAATTTTCTTCAGCTCATCGATGATCCAAGCTTCGATTTCATCACCGAACTGATCTAGTTCGATATCATCTTCAATCTCGATATCGTCGCGGTAAACATCAATTTCCATGTCTACCAGTTTACTTGCCAAGCGGATGTTTGTACCCCCACGACCAATAGCTAAGCTTACCTGGTCTGGTGCTAAAAATGCTTCCACACGACGGTTCTCCTCATCTATGTTTAATGACGTCACCTTCGCTGGACTCAAAGAACGCTGAATGTATAATTGTAAGTTATTGGTATAGTTAATCACATCAATATTCTCGTTGCGCAACTCGCGAACGATACTGTGAATGCGTGATCCTTTCATACCTACACAGGCACCAACAGGATCGATACGGTCGTCGTAAGATTCTACAGCAACCTTCGCTTTCTCACCTGGAATACGCACTACACCTTTAATAGTAATAAGGCCGTCGTATACTTCTGGAATTTCTTGCTCGAACAACTTCGCCAAGAATCGCTCGTCCGTACGAGACATAATTACCACAGGCTTGGTCCCGCGGAATACTACTTCCTTCACTACCGCGCGGATAGGGTCACCCTTGCGGAAGAACTCACGCTCACCAATCATTTGATCTTTTGGTAGAATGAGCTCATTTCCTTCGTCGTCATAAACGATTACCTCACGGTGACGAACGTGGTGTACTTCACCCGTGATGATTTCACCTTCAAGGTCTTTGTAGCGCTTGAATAGTTCTGAACTGTCGTGCTCTTGGATTCTGCTGACCAAGTTTTGACGGAATGCCAAGATGAAACGACGACCAAGGTCAATCAATTTAATCTCCTCAGAAACTTCTTCACCAACCTCGTAATCCGGTTCGATGCGAAGTGCAGCACTCAACTCAATCTCTTGGTTCTCATCTTCAACAGCACCGTCTTCAACTACCGTTCTGTTGTGCCAGATTTCCAAATCACCCTTATCCGGGTTTACAATGACATCAAAGTTTTCATCGGTCTCATACTTCTTGCGCAACTGGTTGCGGAACGCCTCCTCAATGAAGGCCATCAAAGTGGTTCTGTCGATGTTCTTTTCCTCTTTAAAAGCGAGGAAGCTTTCGATAATCGCCTGATTTTCCATTATCTATAAAACTAAAACTTCTATTTAAATCTGATTGCCACCTTCGCTTCTACGATATCGGCAAACTGTATTTCTGTTTCCACATGCGGGGCGCTCTTCTTCTTTTGAGGGACACTCAAAACCAAAAAGTCCTGCTCCACTTTTTCCAACTTTCCTTCTACTTGACGGTCGTCAAACTTCACCTTTAAAAAGCGACCAACGTTCTTCTTGTACTGACGCCAAATTTTCAAGGGCCTGTTCAAATCTGGACTGCTTACTGTAAGATTAAAATCTTCCACATCGCGGTCCAATTCTGATTCCATCTTCCTATTAATCATTTTTATCTGATCCATTGAAAGACCTTCGTCCGCATCAACATAGGCAATGATTACGTTGTTTGGCTTCACCTCAAGCTCTACCAAAAAAGCGTTATTCTCAACCGTGGCCTGTTCAGCGGCCTTTTCAATTTTTGCGTATTCCATCAATTACCGGCAATAAAAGAGGGGACCGAAGTCCCCCTTTTGAGTGCCAAAAAGTTTTGACAAATATAGTGCAATTCCGGGACTTCATCCAAAGTCGACTTCTAATTGATTCAAAATCACAAAATTAATACCCCGTTTTCAAGCTAAATACCTAGTCAAAAACAAATCTTAGTATATTTAACGCACTCAAAACCGCGCATTTACACACAACCATGGCAAAGAAAAATGTCAAAATACTCATAGTGGACGACCATCCTATCCTAAGGGATGGTATTAAAACTATGCTCGAAATGGGAGACTTCGAAGGACATAGTTTCGAGGTTTCAGAGGCTGGAAATGGTATTGAAATGTCTGAACAGCTCAAAAGAAAAGAATTCGATATCGTCATCATGGACTACAAGTTGGAGGAAACCGACGGTCCAACATTGACAAAGAAAGCCCTTGAAGCACATCCGGATCTTCGCGTTCTTGCACTCTCAAACTACGGAGATGGAGATTACGCAGCAAATATGCTCGAAGCTGGTGCCAAGGGCTATGTTCTAAAGAGCGTCGGAACAGCGGAACTTGTTGCTTCTATAACAACCGTGCTTGAAGGAAAACTTTGTTATACACAATCCCTCGCCAATAAATTGATCGAAAAGAAAATTCTCGGTTTAGGTGCTGAGGATCTTAAAAGCGATAATCCTGCTGTGTCTCGATTGAGTAAACGCGAAATAGAAATCATTCAGCTCATCTGTGACCAACTGACCAACGAGCAAATCTCCAAACAACTTTTCTTATCAAAGCGGACCATTGACAACCACCGTCAAAACATCCTGAATAAATTAGGGATGAATAACACTGCGGGGGTTGTTCGATTTGCTGTTGAGAACGGCTTAGTACTGTAAAAACAGACCACAATAAATACTCAAAAAGGCGGCCGTACGGCCGCCTTTTTGTTTGCTCAAATTCCTTAAAATAAAAACCCCCCGGCGCTGCGCGCCGGGGGGCCCTGTTCCAAAAAGGAACTGTATGAGTAAGAGATTATTCTACGATAACCTTCATTGTTCTCAACTCGCCTTTTGAGTTAGCGATGTTCACGAAGTACATACCGCGACCCATTTCAGAGGCATTCAACGCTACATTGCCCTGAACATTGTCCATACCAGCAACCAAACGGCCAGTGATGTCCATTACACGAACAGTGTAGAAATCAGACGTACCTAGAGCGATAGTCGCTACATCCGTCATAGGGTTCGGGTAGATCGCTACCGCATCCAATGCATTCTCTTCAACAGAGATGAATGAACAAGCACCGTAAATGTGCTGAACAGTATCTGCAGAACCAGTACGCGCGAAGAAACGGTTGTAAGAACCTACACCATTATCTACACCACAATCAGCAGGAACTGGCTCGTGATTAGATACATCAGTAGGATCGCCGTTAGAGAAACGGTACTCCATAGTACCTGGACAGTACTGCGCAACAGTAGCGATGTACTGACCTGCTTGAGAGTGTGCCACCATCGGGATAGCATTCGCATCCCACTGCGTAAAGTTACCCATCAAGTAAATCGTATCAGCTGGCGTAAACGAAGCTTGCGTAAAGTCAACAATAAACGTAACGTCAGCCGTAGGAGGCGTCGTAGGACATGGTCCGTACGTATCGTTACCGAAACAACGAGCAGCAACTACAGAGTCAGAGCTTACAGTAACAATTTTGTTACCGCCGCCTTCCCAGTTGGTCGCGCCCGCTACGTGGTAACGTGCCTTGAACTGGAAATCACCTGAATCAACACCCATGTAAGAGATAGAGTAAACACCGTCACCGTCTGGATCAGACATCAACTCACCACCCCATCCGTTGATAGGACCTGCAAGTGTTACAGAATCAATAGTAGAACATGCAGTCAAAGAACTAACATCAACATTGATTGTAATGTCGTACGTAGGAACTACTGTACATGGACCACATTGAGAGTAACATACTTCGTAGATACCACTAAGTGTATCTGTGTAGAAACGGTTATCACCTTGGCTAATACCTGCAGAAGAGGCCTGACAAGTTGAAGGAACTGACTCTACAGCGCCCCAACCGTTACCGTTGATAAACTTGAAGTACGTAGAATCCGTCTTGTTTACGTACGCAATGTAACGGTGTACGCCGTCAAAATTTACCATTTGGGTCTTTGCTGGATCCCAACCTTGGAAGTTACCCGCCACGTGAACTGAATCAGAAGAAACAGTCTGAAGCGCCATATCCACCTTGAATTGGATCGCTTTTTGACCTGCAGGAGCAGCACCACCGAACATTACAGCTGGAAGTGTAGTATCCTGAGAAATCACAGCCCAACGGTTACTGTTACCGTTAGTGCCTACTTGGATCGGTGCAGGAACACTTTCATCGTCGCCCCATGCGTTACCGTTTAAGAATTTGTACTCCAACTGACCACCACTTACAGTAACTGTAGTCGAGTAGATTGAGGAAGTACCTACCTGAGTCATAGAAGTAGTGCTTGGAGACCAAGACTGGAATGACCCAGCAACGTGAACACCATTAGAGTTGATAGAAGCAGAGCCCATATCAACCTGGAAGGTCACGCTGTAAGTTTGTGCAAATGCGCCCATTCCTAGGAACAAGGCAGCTGCTAAAGCGTAAAACTTTTTCATATAAAAATGATTGGTTAGTAATTAGTGTACCGAATACCGTATAAAATTAAGGTACAGCACTTTCCTTTTAGTGTCCAATTCTGCCGATTTTTAACCATATTGTCGCATTATCCCGCAAAAAATGAAGAATAGCGCCTTAAACTTCTTTTTCTCTCTTTTATGCCTTGCTTCGGTTACTACAATTAAAGGGCAAAGTGTTCACCGAGTTGATCCGCCGAACTGGTGGAGCGATTTTCCCCTTGATACTGTTGAAGTATTCATCACCGGTAAAGGTTTTACAAAGGCCGATATTCACAGTTTTAAGGGTGCAGAAAGACTCAAATGGGGAATCCTGAGCGACAATATTGCCTGGGTCCAATTCCGAATTCTACCCAACCTTTCCTCACAAGAAATCACCTTTAAAATTGGCCGCAGAAACATCAAATACCCCCTTCTTGAGCGCAGCGGTTACCAGCCTCAAGGACTAAGCGATAGGGACCTCATCTACCTCATTACCCCGGACCGATTTCACAACGGAAATCCAAAGAACGACGACATCAAAGGCATGCGTGAGCGCGGCACTGACCTTAATGAGCCATATGCCCGACACGGAGGGGACCTCGAAGGTATTGGGCAAGTTCTCAATCACATCGAGCGCCTTGGAGCCACCGCCGTTTGGATCAACCCCCTACTAGAAAACGATATGGCTCGTGATAGCTACCACGGCTACGCGATCACGGACCATTATCAAATAGATCCGCGCTACGGCGGTAACAAAGCCCTAAAAAGCCTAAGCAACCAAATGCACGAGCGCGGCCTAAAGCACGTCGCCGATGTCGTTTACAACCATTGGGGATCATCACATTACCTTCAAGAATTGATGCCCGATTCCTCCATGGTGCACTGGAATCAAGATGGCTCTATTCCATATTCGAGCTTCCGGTTCACCTCACTGACAGACCCCTATGCATCGAAAGACGATATCGACCAATTTGAAAAAGGCTGGTTCGCAGGAGCTATGCCCGACCTGAACCAAGAGCACCCGTTAACCGCCTCATACCTTACCTATTCCACTCTTTGGTATATAGAATCCTTCGGTGTAGATGCCCTGCGCTGCGACACCTATGCATTTTCCCATGCTACATTTCTAAAGGAGTTAAACATGCTGCTCAAACGGGTGTATCCAGAGCTCTTCATCTTTGGAGAAACTTGGGCCTACAGTGAAGCCTCTCAACTCTATTTTGCGCCCAACGATAACGTAAGCGCAGGTTGGACAGGCAACGATGCGGTGACAGACTTCACCCTCTGGCGCGCCATCCACTCGATGTACGAAGCCGATGAAAGTGAGCAGTTCGGTTGGGCTACAGGTGCAGGTGCCTTGTACTACCGCCTCGCCGCAGATTACCTCTACGAGCGCCCGGAAGACCTCATCACCTTCGTTGATAATCACGACGACGGGCGCTTCCTCGGCCAGCTAGGTAGTGAAGACAAACTGAGAAGTGCCTTAACGCTGCTCTACTTCATGCGAGGCATACCGGTATTGTACTACGGAACAGAACTCGGTTTAAAGGGGCACGAAAACCATGGCGCCATTCGGGAGGATATGCCGGGATTTTCCGAAGATTTCCCTGATTATAGCATAATTGGCGGTCCATTATTAAATTTGTGTCAAGAATTGGGCGCTTTTCGAAAAAGTAGAGGAGCGGTTCAGTTTACCCAAAGAGTACCAGAGGACGGTTATTACGTCCTTGAGGCGACCAACGACTACTCCAAATGGATATTGGTCGTGAACGCCACAGAAAAGATGAGGAGCCACGAATACTGGTCAGGCAAAGAACCCGTGCTTAGCTCCGACAAAGGCGGCGGATCGGTGTTTTACCCTTGGGAAGCCAAAATATTTGAATTTGAGCGATGAAAGCCACGATCGAGAACATACGAATTGCCGAAAAGGACAGAAGCTATCACAGCTATGTGCTCTCGCAACGCGTAGGTCAGCGTGGACCTTCCATTTTTACCGACTACTGGCACTACCACCCGGAGATTGAAATCACGTACGTAGTCAAAGGCGAAGGACTCGCTTTTATCGGAAACAAAATCGTTGAATTCAAAGCCGGCCAAGCCTTCTTATTAGGTCCTTACCTGCCGCACAACTTTGTGGCTTCCGATGAAGAGGTAATGATCAGGGATCGCGAATGTTGGGGACTTCAGTTTACTCAAGAGTGGCTCAACTCATTTAAGGAAAGTGCCGCATTAGGGCCACTTTTCAAAGCGATGAGTTTTGGTGTGGATCTCGGCCAATTCACTCCTGAAGAACACGAAGACTTTGCCAATATTGTTGGGACCAATTCTCTCAAGAGCATGGGCTCCTTCTTCAATCTCATGGCTTCGATCGCCGAGCAAAAAGAGTTCAAAACCATTTCGTCAACAAGCGCATACAGCAATGTGATGAGTCAGAAGATCAGCAAGCGCATGGAACGCGTTTCTAAGTATATTCAGGACAATTACCAACGTGCTATCACACTCTCTGAAATATCAGACATCGCCAGCATGACTGAGCAGAGTTTCAGCCGTTGGTTCCGACAAACTTCTGGCTTGACTTTTATCGACTACTTAATGCAACTGCGAACAACAGTCGCTTCACACCTTCTGGTGAATACCAACAAGCCGATGTCTGAGGTTGCAGAAGAAAGCGGGTTTAACTCCAGCTCATCCTTCAACCGTTCCTTCTTAAAGGTCAAGGGTTGTTCGCCACGCGAATTCCGCAAGCAAAAAAGGCCGCTTTAATTACCCCTCCGGCATATACGTCACCGCCTTCTTGTTCGTAATCAAGAAATTTGAAAGCCCTGCAATAACTAACGAGGTGCCTGCAAGCAACATCGCGTTGATTGGATCTTCGCCAAACACCCCTTTGTAGATGGTTGTCAATGATGTGGCTGCGACAATCTGCGGAATAACAATAAACATATTGAAGATACCCATGTACACACCCATTCGTTTTGGGTCAAGCGTAGAGCTCAACATCGCATACGGCATAGACAGGATAGAACCCCAGCTAAAACCTATACAGACGAAGCTTACGATCAGCATCGACGGCTCTGTGATGAAATACATACTAATGAAACCGTACGCGCCAGCGAACAAGCTGAACATGTGAACGAACTTTCTATTGATGCGTCTTTTGGCCGTCCAAAGAGTTAGCAATAGCGCAAATACCATAGAACTCAAACCGTAGTTCCCCATGTACGAACCTACCTTATTTGAAGCATCGTTAAATGCTCTGTCTGCCACTTTGTAAGCATCTATTTGCTCTGCAGTACTTACAGCGAAATCTATAGCCTCAGGCTTCGCAGCATTAAACACATGATCTGTCAAGGCAGGGTTGGCCATGGACCACATACAGAAGAAGGCAAACCAAGAGAAGAATTGGACCACACCTAAACGCTTCATCGTTTTTGGCATGTCCGCGATGTTCTTAAACACCTCAGAAATGGTATTGACTAAACCCGATTTTTCCATCTGCTCCGCGCGGAAAGCTTCCATGTCTTCGGGAGGATATTCATCCGTAGTAAAGACTGTGTAAAGTATAGATAGAATGAACACTGCAGCACCAATTCCAAAAGCCACCTGAACCGACATCGGAACCACGCCTGGCGCAGCTTCGTTACTTATGCCCAAAGAACTCACCATCAGCGGCAAGTTTGAAGCCACCCAGGTACTTACACCAATAATCAGCGTCTGCACCACAAAACCGAAACTGCGTTGGCTGTCTGGTAATTTATCAGCCACCAAGGCACGGAACGGCTCCATACTGATGTTCATCGTGGCATCAAGAACCCATAGACCACCTGCTGCCATCCAAAGCGCCGAACTGTGCGGCACAACCAATAGTGTTAGAGAAGCTAGAACAGCACCTATCAGAAAATAAGGGCGACGGCGACCAAACCTCGGGTGCCACGTATTATCGCTCATCTGCCCAATAATAGGCTGCACGATAAGCCCCGTAAGCGGCGCTGCAATCCACAATAATGGCAGACTGTGCTCGTCGGCACCAAGCGTTTCAAAAATACGGCTCATGAACCCGCCTTGTAGGGCATATCCAAACTGGATTCCCAAAAAGCCGAAGCTCATGTTCCAAATCTGCCAAAAACTGAGTTTAGGTTTATTCTGCATGTTTCTCTGAGTGTTAGTTGAGAAAAAACCCGGCACTGGGCCGGGTTCTAGGCTGGCTTATAGCCAAATATTATTGACAAAAAATCGGAATAACTACCGCTTCTGTAACACGGTCTGCACCGCTCGCAAAGTTTTTACGCATTGCGATAAATTCCAGGTAATCTACCTCCTTCATTGGGTTGAGGTTAAAATGCTCTGTAGGCACAATGAGCATCTCAAAGTTGCCATCGCCCACATCCTTCATTTGTAGGTCTGGATTAGAACCAACGTTGAATGTGTTTTCAATCTGCTGGCTGGTACCGTCGGTATATACAACCTTTGCATACGCGTAACAGTCGTCCGAGCTAAGGTTTTGCATCGATGCTTTATCCTCTCTCCAGTTCTCGTAACGCAACGTGATTACGTCATCAATCTTCACCTTTGTTGGGAAGTGATAGAAAGGATTGCGCTCCGTCGCAGGAGGATCTATTGCAATGCTCTGATCGTCCGTCTTTACATCCGGATCTCCGTAACCGCCACCGTCTTTGGCTTTGACTAGAAAGTGTATATCTTCTGAATAAACAGTTGCAGCGTCAACTTCATAAAATAACGTAGGAACGATTTTCCAAGAAAACGTACCGTCAGAATTCTTGGTCATCTTCAGCGCCTCGTTAGAGTTCTTCCAAGGAGCAGAACCAGTGCCGTTTACATACGGATGGCCGTCTGGGTGAGATGCCGGCTTCCACGTCCAGATGTACATATCTTCACCTGCATCCACAGCCTGCTTCAAAAGGTCTTGGTGACCTACGGCGAGGTCGAGAGCAGATGGATCAAAAATGATTTCCAAAGAATCTGCTGGATCAATATTCTCGTCTGGAATAGTAGTGATTTGAGCCGAAGCACTTAGGCCCAAAGTCAATGCGAGTAGTGTGCTAATCTTTTTCATCTGAGCTTATTTTCTAGTGAAGGTTAGTTTGTAAGACACGCTTGGCTTATCACAACGATCACGGTCGTAAACGAAGCTTACATTTTGATCAATAGAACGCGGCATGTTGCCCAAAGGCAATACCGTAGTTACGGTGTCAAACTGAGTCAAATGCAACTCAGAAGGGAATTCTGGCGTGTTGTACTTCCAAGTACCTCCGGCACCAAACAAATCGAAACCTGGGCCCTGTGAGTTTACTGTATACGTACTGTCCTCGCTGAACACTACCACCCATTTATCTTGATTGTTTTGGTAGAACGAACTGATATCTCTTGTTTCTGGTACGGGCAGCGTTAGATCTGTTTGATCCGCGTTGGTCAACTCCCATGTACCTATGATACCTGCACCGGCCTCATATGCCGGTCCAATAGGTCCAACCTCCGGCTTACATGCGCCCATGATTAACAAGGCGCTCGCAATAAATAATGTTACTTTTTTCATATCGCTAAACTGCTTTATTCGCAGCCTCCTTCTTCGTTATAAATAAATCCTTGGGCGGTTCCTTCAAAGTTAGGGAATTGGAGTACCATTCCTGGGCAATCCCAATCTACTCCTCTAATCTTCTGAATTTCGCCGAGCACTCCTTGACGCTTAAGCTGGAACAAACGATCGCCTTCACAGGCCATCTCTAATCTTCGCTCATTCATTACATCGCTTACCGAGAGTGAACTCAAGGAAGCAACGTTTGCTCGTGTCCTTAGGTCGTTGATGAAGCCTAATCCTGTACCATCAGCATCGCCATTCAAACGAACATTACATTCTGCATAGATCAAATACATCTCTGTCAAGTGAATGAGTGGTACATCGATAAAGCTTGCGTCAAACTTGCTGATCATATACAACTCGTCAGCTGAACCTGCGTTGCGGATATCGTACCACGTTTGACCACGTAGGTCGTTGGTATCGCTTGTCGCTGCAACATATAGATCCGCAGACGCTTTAAGTGCGGGGTTGGCATTTGGGTCGTCGGAACGGTAGTTCCAAACATAACCTGAACCGCGCTCGTCAACCAAGGTGTCGCCACCTACTACTTCATTCGTACTTACCAAGGTGAATATGAATTCTGCCGGTAAGCTTGTATTAGGATGGTCGTTGAAACGCTTGGTTAAATCTAGCTCCAAGCTGTAAGACCCCGAGCTAATTACTTCTGAAGCTTTTGCCTTTGCATTGGCAAAATCGCCCATTTCCAAATACACCTTAGCCAAGAGACCCTTCGCTGCCATTTGGTCGGCAAAGATGCCGTTGTCTGCAGGAAGGTCTGCCTCCGCATCCAACAGGTCTGAAACAATTGCTGCATACACGTCAGCAACCGTTGCGCGCATTTGCGGCGTTTGATCAGCGCTTAACTTTAATGGAATACCGAGGTGACTGTTGTCTGAGGTATAACCGTAAGGCAAGGCCCAGATACGAACTACATGATAATGACAAAGGGCACGAATGAATTTTGCTTCAGCAGAAATTCTCTCGATGCTCTCTGCGGTTGCACCTTCTAGGTCGGCAACCTCCTCCAATAAGGTGTTGGCGCGGTAGATCGCGATGTATGCATCGCGGTATTCTCCGCCGAATGAACCGTTAAAGAACGAAGACGTCCAACGGTAGATCTGTGCATACTCACCGTTCAAACCTAGCGGGTCGGCAAGGTTATCCGACATTACTTCAGGGATGTTTTGGAAACGGCCGTTGAAGGCGTTTGCCGCAACATCATAAACGCTAACCAACAGCTGCTCCGCATCCTCGATGGTTATAATGGCTGAATCTGCTGGGATTTGAGACGTGGTATCCGCTTTGAAATCTAGGATACGCTCACACGATGAGTTTCCTACTACAATCGCTACAAGTGCTAAAAGTGCTACTATCTTTTTCATGATTGCTAAGGATTAAAAGTTAATGTTTACACCAATGTTGTACGTCTTCTCCTGCGGTGGCGTGAGGTACGTAATATTCGGTGACATGTTACGGTCGGTAGCATTCTCGAAATCACGAGCAATCTCTGGATCCAAACCGATGAAATTTGTAAGCGTAATGAGGTTCGTACCGGTGATATTTACGGTCATACCTTTTACGTTCTTGGTCAATTTTTCTTGTGGCACACGGTAGCTCAATTTCACGTTACGTAGACGAGCATAAGTACCGTCGTGTAACCATAGGTTGGTGTTGATCCACTCCGTGTTTGAACCGTAGGTACGGTAGTCACGGCTGAGACGTGGGTATGTTGCAATATCACCCGGCTGCTGCCAGCGGTCGAACAAATCTGTACGCATGTTCCAATCGGTCACAACACCCATCTGACGCTTCGAAGAGCTGTCGTAGATATCTCCACCGATCGTGAATACCCACATGAAGCCAAACTCCCAGTTTTTATAATTGAAAGTATTGGTTAAACCTCCAATGGCATCTGGCATTACATTACCGACTGCTACACGGTTCTGAAGGTCCCAAGTATAGGTCTCGTTGCCCTCTTTGTCGAGGTAAACCGGTAGACCGTTCGCCGGATCTACGTGGGAGAATTGAACGAGGTAGTTGGTACCAATCGGCATTCCCACAACGACACGAGTGTCGTTCGTACCACCACTTACTGCATCTGGCGAGTACTCACCGATAGAAGTAATCTGGTTGTAGTTACGTGCGATGTTGAAGTCTGTGGTCCATGTGAAGTTATCTGTCACGATGTTTCTTGATTTGATCGCAAATTCAACACCTGTGTTGTAAACGCTACCTACGTTGTCCCACCAAGAACCGAATCCTGTAGAACCTTGAAGCGTCACGTTCAAGAGCATATCGTTCGTTTGCTTACGGTACCAGGCCAATTCACCTGAAATGCGGTCGTTGAACAATCCGTACTCAAGACCCACATCATAGGTAGTAGAAGTCTCCCAACGCAAATCTGCGTTTTCACGAATCACAGGGTAACGGTAGGTTTGACCGCCGTAACCGTTGTTAGCTACGTTGTAGTAACCGAACCACTGGTATGAAGGAATCGCCGAGTTACCGTTCTTACCTACCGATGTTTTCAACTTCAAAAAGTTCACTGCTGGTAGATTGGCCATGAAATCTTCGTCAGAAAGTACCCAAGCTACCGAAGCTGCAGGGAAGTTTCCGTACTTGTTGTTAGGACCAAACTTCGAAGAACCGTCGCGACGAATCAACGCCTCTGCGTAGTATTTGCCTTTGAAGTTGTAATTCAAACGAGTAAAGGCAGATGCAAAAGCATATTCTTCTATGTAGCTCAATGGATCGTTTACCCACTGACCTGTCTCGCGAATCTGACCAACAGCCTCGCTGTCGTAGTAGCCGTCCCAACGCTTAATTCTATTGTATTGGTACTCCGATCCAATCAACCAGTTGATGTGGTGGTTTTCGCCCAAATCTTTGATGTAGTTCGCTGTAGCGTTACCTGAAGTATTGTACACGCTATACGGGTACATGTTTGCACGACCCAAGAAATTGCCGTCTGTATCCTTATAGGTAGGATCGTAACCCGGCTTCTCCCAAATGTGATCTTCGAAGTGCATGTAATCGAACGCCCCTTGACCGCGGAAGGTCCAGTTGTCGTTCAATTTGTAGTTCATAGTAATGTTATTGATCGAGCGGTCCTCTATGGCCGTCCAATCTTTCATGTTGCGCTGAGCTACCGGGTTGAGGCTAATACCGCCTTTCAACCAGTAATCACCAGCCGAAGCAACGAGGTTGCCGTCATCGTCGTACTCGTCTTCTGCGTAGTAAATAGGATAGATTGGAAGTGCACGAGACATTGCCTCACCAAAACCGCCTGACCAGGCAGCATCGATACGGTTATTCACCCCACGAGAAACAGATGTGCTCAATCCTAATTTGAATCGTTTCGTAATGTCGAAATCTGCATTGATACGTCCCGATAGACGCTCGTAAGAGTTACCCGCCAAATAGCTGTGGTTGTCGTTGTACGAAAGACCGGCGTAGAAGTTTCCCCCCTTGAAGCCGCGCGAAGCAGAGAAGTCATACCCGTGCTTAATCCCTTGGCGGATGGTTTCTTGTACCCAATCTGTTCCTTCAGCAGCTTGTGCTTCTGCCCAGCTCATACGGTTACCTGGCAGTTCAGGTACACCAACGTTGCCGTCGTTTACCCAAGCCTCTTCGTACATCTGAAGGTACTCGTCCTTGTTCATCATGTTTGGCAATGCAGTTGGGTTCGAGAAACCAACGCGTGAGGAGAAGTTGTACGCCAACTTCTTGCTCTTCCCTCTTTTTGTGGTAATCAATACAACCCCGTTTGAACCACGCGAACCGTAGATACCTGTTGCTGCTGCATCTTTCAAGATCTCGACAGATTCGATATCGTTCGGGTTAATCGTTGCAAGTGGGTTGGTGTTAAAACCACCACGGTTACCGTTCAAGAAATAATCTTGTGTAATTGGAATACCATCTACTACATAAAGCGGATCACCACCTGCAGAAATTGAGGCCACACCACGTACGCGCACCATAGAACCTGAACCAGCAATACCTGAACCGGTAATTACCTGTACCCCGGCTGCCTTTCCTTGAATAGCATTTTCAAAAGAAGGAGTAGGAATGTCCGTCAGCTCTTTGGTCTTCAGCGACACTACAGATCCGGTGAGATCGCGCTTACGAGCCACACCGTAACCTACAACGACAACCTCGTCGAGCTGGTTGCTTGCAGGCTTCATAGTTACATTGATAATTTGCTTGCCTTTAATTTCTACTTCCTTCACCACAGGTTCGTAACCAATGAATGAATAAGTAATGGCATACTTCCCTGGCTTTAATGAAAGAGAATATTGACCGTTGAAATTGGTAGAGGTTGCTCCACCTTTATCAACTGAAATGGCTACAGACGGCAAAGGTTCATTGAACTCATCTACCACCGTCCCCGAAACAGACTGGGCATGAACTGCACCGCCTATTAAGAGTGAAAGAGCCACGAGAAAACGTGAGAATCGCTTCATGTTTTGGTGTTAAGTGTTGTACTCTTCAAATGTAAAGAATACACTTATTCCTTCGAAGCGTGTAAAAAGGCGGTATTAACTGAATCGGCCCATTTTTTAACCGAACGAGGTGCTTTTTGCGTTAAGCGAGGCTATCTTCTGATTTAATACGGTACAATCGGGCCGGCTTGTGAAGCACCCCTTTTTGTTTTTCTTCCGTGGCTTCAATCATCTTTTCACGGACGATCTTTTTCCGGAAATTCCGCTTGTCCAGTTCTTCCTGCGTAATGGCTTCGTGCAACTGCTGCAATTGGTTCAACGTAAATTTCGGTGGAAGCAGCTCGTAAGCCGTCTTATTCAGTTCAAAATGACTCTGAAGCTTGGTCAAGGCAACATCAACTATACAATTGTGATCAAAGGCCAACTCAGGAATCTCCCTGATATCGACCCATAATGCCTCGCCCGCAAAACTCGACGGATTTGGGACAAAATCGGCCATTTTCACCAAAGCGTAATAAGCAACCGTTACCACACGCTCCTCAGGGCTTTCGCGGTACAGCTCTAACCATTTTCTATCTTTTTCGGCATTTACGCGAAGTGGATCGCCGAAGGTGTGAAATTGTTGTAGGTGAACATTCTTGAGAGTTGCCAGCTCCCACAATACGCGGTCTGCACTTTCGTCAAGCCCTTCTCCACGATGAATCAAATCCCCCGGAAGACGCTTTCTAAGTATGCCCTGACCAATGTCTTTTTCCTCTATCAACAAAACATTGAGTCGCTCTCCATCGAACCCAAATATTACGCAGTCAACGCTAATATTAGGGTTAATATCCTTCAATTCACTCATGGTCGGTTTAAGTATGTTGTTAAATTTGGGGTCCTTGAAGATAAGCAGTAATTATTTAATAAGTGTATTATTTACACTTAGTTATTATCTTTGCGACTATGTCTGATGAGATTAACAATATTGTAGTTCTTACCTCAGGTGGCGATGCCCCTGGGATGAACGCTGCCATTCGTGCGGTTACAAGAACGGCTTTGTACCACGGCAAAAAAGTATTTGGTGCTTACCGTGGGTACGAAGGAATGATCGAAGATGATATCGTAGAATTGACCACAGATAGTGTAAAGCACATCCTTGCACTCGGAGGTACATTCTTGAAAAGTGCGCGCAGCCAAGAATTCAGAACGCCAGAAGGGCGAGCGAAGGCTGCAGCGAACCTAAAGAAGAGAGATATTGATGCGTTAGTAGTGATCGGTGGTGACGGTTCTTTTACAGGAGCCTTAAAAATTGCCGAAGAACATAACATTCGCGTCATTGGTGTCCCGGGAACGATCGACAATGATTTATACGGGACCGATTTTACCATAGGATACGACACCGCCACTAACACAGTGATTGAGAGCGTCGATAAAATCCGCGATACCGCCTCGTCACACAACCGCCTATTCTTTGTTGAAGTAATGGGTAGAGATACTGGATATATTGCTGCCTCAACGGGTATGGCTACAGGTGCCTTGAGCATCATCCTTCCGGAAAAGAAAAGCACATACGATGATTTGTTTGAAGACCTACGCAAAGCGCAAGCAAAGCGTAAAACTTCAAACATCGTTATGGTCGCAGAAGGGAATCACCTTGGCGACATCTTCGAGATTGCCCAAGCAGTGAAAAAAGAATTCCCAAGCATTGATGTGAAAGTGACCAACCTTGGACACACTCAGCGCGGAGGATCACCATCGACCAACGATCGAGTTTTAGCCTCTGTATTGGGCTTCTACGCAGTAAAGGGATTGATGGAAGGTCAGGCCAAAGTCATGACGGGAATGATCAATCAAAAAGTAGTTTATACGCCTCTATCAGAAGCAATTTCTAAGACCACAGATTTAGACGAAGAAATGCTAACAATCGCTAGAATTCTAGCAACCTAACAACACACCAGATTATGAGTAAAATTGCAATCAATGGCTTCGGCCGCATCGGTCGTTTGACGTTCAGAAACTTGATCGAAAATGACAACGTAGAGATCGTAGCGATCAATGATTTGACAGCTACTGATATGCTCGCTCACCTCTTGAAGTACGACAGTGCACACGGTCGTTTCAACGGTACAGTGGAGCACACTGAGAACAGCTTAATCGTAAACGGTAAGGAGATTACTGTTTACGCTCAGCGCGACCCAGAAACTTTGCCTTGGGCAGAGCTAGGTATCGACGTGGTTATTGAATCTACAGGTTTCTTCCGCGATGCAGAAGGTATGGGCAAGCACATCAAAGCAGGTGCTAAAAAAGTAGCGCTAAGTGCTCCAGCTTCAGGCGACATCAAAACCATTGTTTTGGGTGTAAACGACGGCGAATTGACTGCAGACGATACTATGGTAAGCAACGCCTCTTGTACAACCAACTGTTTGTCTCCAATGGCGAAAGTATTGGACGAGAAGTTCGGAATCGAAAGCGGTTTCATGTGTACCATCCACGCGTACACTTCTGACCAGCGTATCCAAGATGCTCCACACTCTGACAAGCGTCGTGCTCGTGCGGCAGCAGTAAATATGATCCCTACTTCAACAGGTGCAGCAAAAGCGGTTGCTTTGGTATTGCCGCAGTTGAAAGGAAAACTAGACGGATACGCAATGCGTGTTCCTACCATCACTGGTTCTGCTACAGATTTGACTGTTCAGTTAAAGAAAGAAGTAACTGCTGAGGAAATCAATGCTGCAATGAAAGAAGCTGCAGAGGGTCCATTGAAAGGAATTCTTATGTACACTGAAGATCCAATCGTAAGCTCTGATATCGTTGGCGATAAGCACAGCTGTATCTTCGATGCTGGCGTTACTTCAGCAAAAGGAAACTTGGTTAAAGTACTAGGTTGGTACGACAACGAAGCAGGGTACTCTGCACGTCTGGCAAACCTAGTTGAGCGTCTAGCCTAATACTATTTAATGTCCCCGCGGCTGGGCCGCGGGGACTTACTTTTATTCGCTATGATATTAATTGCAGAAAGTGGTTCTACGAAATGCGACTGGGTAGTTTTAAACTCAGACGGCACTGAACACAAGCGCTTCTCTACAATGGGGTTCAATCCTTATTTTCATTCAGCTTCTTTTATTCACGAGGAGTTGAGTGAGAACGAGGTGGTTAAGACCATCCATACCCAAGTAGAATTCGTTTATTTCTATGGCGCAGGTGCATCTTCCGAAAGCTTGAAGGACATCGTTAAAGACGGTTTGCAACAAGTAATGCCAAATGCACACGTAAATGTCGATCACGATCTCGTCGCAAGTGCCTACTCGACCTATACAGGCGAACCCGCAATCACTTGTATCATCGGCACAGGATCAAACAGCTGTTTCTTTGACGGGGCCGAAGTAAGCGAAGAAGTGCCTGCCTTGGCATACATTCTTGGCGATGAAGGCTCAGCGAGCTTCATAGGCAAGCGTTTAGTGTCCGATTTCTTGTACAAAAAGCTCCCTACGGAAATGGCTGAGGATTTCTTCAACACGTACCAATTGGACAAAGATGAGATCATCACTAGCGTATACAACAAACCTAATGCAAACGTATACCTCGCGTCTTTCAGCCGCTTTGCTGGAAAACACATGGAGCACCCCTACGTGAAACAGATCGTTCGCGAAGGCTTTGCAAAGTTTGCGGATATCCACATCGCGTGTTTCGACAACTGCAAAGAAGTGCCTGTACACTTTGTAGGTAGTGTTGGCGCCATCTTCCACGAGATTCTTGAAGAGGTATTAGAAGAGCGCGGAATGCGTCTTGGACAAATCATGCGCAAACCCGTGGACGGACTCATCAAGTATCACCTTGAGTACTTGAAAGTGCTCGATGCCTATAAAGTTTAAACCGATCACATGATTAAAGGATTCCTTTTTGATTTAGACGGCGTTATTGTAGATACCGCCGTTTTTCATTTTCAAGCATGGCGTCGACTTGCTCAAAAACTGGGCGGCGACTTTACTGAAGAACAAAACGAGCAGCTCAAAGGCGTGAGCCGAGTAGATTCGCTCAAGAAAATCATCGAATGGACAGGCGCTACAGTGAGCGACGAAGAGTTCCAAACTTTGATGGTAGAGAAAAACGAGTGGTATCTAGAGTTGGTGCAGGGTTTAGGCCCGCAGGATGCCCTACCGGGAGCACTAGATTTCTTGCAGACTGCCTACGACCAGGGCATCAAAATTGCGTTGGGTAGCGCTTCAAAAAACGCACCCATGATTTTGGAAAAATTGGGCATCACTCCATTATTCACTGCGATAATTGATGGGAATAATGTGGTAAACGGCAAACCTCATCCAGAGGTATTTTTGAAAGGAGCAGAAGCTCTAGGACTAGAACCGTCAGAATGTGTCGTGTTTGAAGACTCCATCGCTGGGGTCCAAGCGGCAAAGACAGGTGGAATGTCAAGCGTAGGTATCGGCGATGCGGAGACCTTGCAGGCAGATATCCACTTCACCGCATTGGGCGAAACGACTCCTGAAGCTTTGATAGCTCACTTTTAAGAAGCTTACACACATCATATGTTCAATAAATATACTGAGTTAGACCCTTGGAAGATCATCGAGCGCGGTTGGGATTCTGAAAATCACCCGAAGAGCGAGAGTTTGTTTTCGATTGGTAATGGCCGCATGGGCCAACGTGCCAATTTTGAAGAGACCTATACCGGTGACAGTCTTCAAGGCTCCTACATCGCTGGGGTGTATTACCCGGATAAAACAAGAGTAGGTTGGTGGAAAAACGGGTACCCGGAGTACTTCGCCAAGGTATTGAACTCTTGTAATTGGATCGGCATTCAGGTGAAGGTCGACGGAGAAGAATTGGACCTTAATACCGCTACCGAAGTAGCCTCATTCTACCGTGAGCTAGATATGCAAGGCGGATTGCTTAAACGCGCTTTCGAAGCGACCCTTCCTTCAGGCAAGATCGTAGCTATTGAGGCGGAGCGTTTGGTAAGCATCGTTCAAGACGAGATTGGCACCATTTCCTACAGCGTTACTCCAAAGAATTTCTCAGGCAAGATTGAATTGTGCTCGTACCTAGATTTTGATGTGGAAAACGAGGACAGCAACTACGACGAGAAGTTTTGGAAACCTGTTTCTCAAGGTCAAGAGGGGGGCGCAAGCTATGTACACGCCAAGACCAAAAAGACCGGTTTTGAGGTAACAGTGGCCATGCGCAACAGCCTATCGTTGGACGGAGCGCCGCAAGAATGGGGGATGAGTAC
>Ga0255752_10000091_pt1 | contig 100249 bp, 83 predicted proteins | sample 011ome_25_FD_179952 | JGI IMG/M metagenome (GOLD analysis project Ga0255752, IMG submission 179952) | Coastal salt marsh microbial communities from the Groves Creek Marsh, Skidaway Island, Georgia - 011512CT metaG (version 2) | ecosystem: Environmental > Aquatic > Marine > Intertidal zone >...
GGGGGTTTAACGACCACTTCCCAGCCTATGTCTATCTAATTCGAGAGCAGCGTTAAGACAACCAAGCGTCCCAAGGAATGCGGGAGAGAAGCAATACGAGTCCCAAACCATAGCCAAGGGCAATCGTTCCAAATTTAGACTTGGACAACCGCTTTTTCTTGTGTTTGGAATAGGCAATGGTAATAACGGCTAGTGCCAAAATATTCACAAAAGGATGTTCTACCAAATAGAGTCGATTTATAGCGTCTTTCATGACACCTCCCATGCCCAGCTCAGACCAAAGCCCCATTCTCGGAGAAAGGACGTACAACAACAGCCCTATCAACAACTGCAAGTGCGATACAATTAACCCAAATAAAGCCAATCGAAAATTTCTGGCTTCGAACGCCTTGCCCTGAAAATAGGCCACTACTGACGTCAAAAATGCAACAGTCAGGACTAAAAGGACCAAATAGGCCCAGTAGGAGTGAATGTTTTGTAGAGTAGAATACATCGGTTTGGTTTTAAAGTGTTGTAAGTAAAAGTACTAAATTATTAGGCATAAAAAAACCCCTCCAATGGAGGGGTTTTGATATCAAGTCTGAGAATGACTAGAAGTTGTATTTAACACTAGCATTCCAAGTTGTTCCAAATCCAAACCACACGTAGTTGCGAACATCAATACCTTTGTAGGTCACTGAAGAAGCATCGGCGTGAATGTTAGAATTAGATTCTGCTATGTATTCTGTATTGAACAAGTTGTTGATGTTCAAACGAGCAGAAGCGCTATTTCCAAACAAGTTGAATCGGTATGAAGCACCTAGATCAAATAAGTTGTAAGAAGGCAATTTCAAAGCTCCTTTATTGTCAGGATCTGTAAAGTCAGAATCCGTGATGCTATAGTCGGCATACAATTCATCAGCACTTCTCCATGACAAATCGAATCCAAAATCTCCTAATCTATAGTCAGCTTGCAAGAATGAAGTGAACTGAGCTGCATCACCAACTTTAGCATCCTTTGTATATAGCGTTCCTTCACCTATTTGGTTTTGATTTTCGTCAAACAAAGTTGCTGTAAAATCATTAGTATACTTCCAGTCTCCGATAGACAACATCCCTTTGAACGATAAGTTCGAAGAAGCGCGGTAAGTAGTTTCAATCTCTAAACCATTATGCTGTGCATCGATGTCTTTAAACTGAGCCGTGCCTGTATCACCTGCAGAATTCTGGAAGCTTCTAGAAACTGCTCTGTTACCCCAATTGGTAGCGTACAAGTTCAAATCGAAAGTGAGTTTATCCCCGTTAAAACCATACCCCAATTCAAAAGAAGTAATCTTCTCATTTTGGTAGTCAGAACTGACATCATTTGCAAAATTTGGGAATATCACGTCAAAGTTTGGCTGACGGCTGATATAACCTGCATTAAAGAACACGTTGCTTTTCTCGTTTAGGTTGTAGTTAGCACCACCCTTGACGTATCCGCCTGAAACATTTTCCTTATCACTCAACTCATGACCTGGTTGATCAAAGAAATCTTCTCTTTGAAATGATTGATTGGAAAGACCCGCTTGAAGAACAGCAGTGAAAGTATCCCCTTCGCTGTATTCAACCAATCCGTTAAATCCATACCAGCCAACGTATCCAATATTGTAGTAGTCAATTTTTGGTCCATTAATTCCAGTATTTTTGAATGGAGATGCCTCTATAGTTGAAGTGATGATTTGTCCAGCACTATTTTGATTACCAGTTGAGTAGTATCCGTCAAGACCCATTAAATCATTTAAAGAACGGTAGTGATATCCAGTGTATTTACGCAAATCAACTCCAACGCTGTAACGCATCTTACCAGAATTGATGTCCAAGTTAGAGATAGCACCTACCCAGTTGTGTGAGTTCATAGACGCTCTGCGAACGATTACCGCACGGTTCACGCCATCATTTCTAAATCCATTTGATCCAATCAATTGACCCTCATATCCACTGATTGAACCAGTATAAGGGTTAGTCGTTTGTTGGTTTACGGCAATAGCTGCGTCGAAATCGATAAAACCGTTTTCATCTCTAGTACCTCTTCCATTTTCCTGGTAGTGCTGAGTAAGATCAATGTTATAAGGATAGAAATCAATTTCTGAATTTCTGAAGTTACCTCCTCTTGGGCCTGTTCCTCCTCCACGTCCAGCTGAACCATAAAGAGATGTGCTCAAGGTGACATTGTCAGAGATGTTGTAATCCCAGTTCAATGTAGCCAATGGCTTGTTGTAGAAGTTTCTTCTCATTGAGAACTCTTCTCCATTCAAGGTACCACCGTTGGTGTTCCATTTGACGTCAACTCCCTCGTCTCCAAAATTTTGGTAATCGCGGATCGAAACCCAAGCATCGCGTTGGTGGTGCCATTGACCAGCTCCAAGGAATGAGAAATTGAATTCATGCTTAGAATCTTTTGGCGCATATCCAATGGCAGTAAAGTAAGTCCAACCTTCTCCTTTGGTGTTGTAAACGTAACCGTCTCCTGACCATTTTGTCAACAAGTAACTAGAAGACCATCCATTAGCATTCTGACCAGTATTGTATGCTACAGTCGTTTTGGTGAATGCATCATTCCCCATAACTTGGGTAACAGATCCTCCCTTTGTTTTCTTGGCGGCCTTGGTAAAAATAGAAACGGTTCCACCAACTGAGGGAACCGCTAACTTAGATGCGCCAATACCTCTTTGAATTTGAATCCCAGAAGCAACGTCAGTCAATCCTTGCCAGTTCGACCAATATACCCATCCATTTTCCATGTCATTAACCGGCTGCCCGTTGATTAGGAAAGAAGTGTTACGTTGGTCAAAACCACGCAAGTTGATGCGAGAATCTCCGTACCCACCGCCTTGCTTAGTTACATAGACTCCGGGAGTACTGTTCATGATTTCTGGAAATTCTTGATTTCCAATTTTAGTCGCAATTTCGGTAGCCGAAATTGAGGACACCGCTACTGGAGTTTTTCTATCCACAGCGACATCAACTACACCAGTTACAACAACTTCGTCAAGAGAATTGCTCGCCAATCTCACAGTTCCAAGGTCAGTAGACCCATCAAAACTGAAAGTCATAGGACTGTAACCGACAAAAGAAACAACCAATGAGCCTGAAGCTGTATCAGTTGTTAATGTAAATTGACCGTCGAAGTTGGTCACTGTTCCAATGGTAGTTCCTTTAACTACAACAGTAGCGCCGGGTAATGGCGCGTCCATTTCAGCGTCATATATAGTACCTGTCACAGTAGTCTGCGCGGCAATGGTCGCTGAAACAAATAATACCCCTAGAAAAAGTAATTTTTTCATATGATTTTTTTGGTTTTTGTTAAACAGCGTAAAATTACTTAAAGTTCTATTCAAACCGTTAATCAAATGTTAATATTATTAACCGTCAATTGTTAATTAATTGCAGGGCAATAAGTTAGATTAAAAATTAATGGTTTAAAAACACTAAAGAACGCAGAGTTCATAAGTTCAAGGGGGAAACTGGCCGAAACATTGTTCAGCTTAACTGAAAGTCACAAAAACATAATGAATTAGCCCTTGTAGAGCTCCATCAGCTGAAGGGTTGAAGCATCATGAACAGATGCTTTTAAATTTTCAAAATCAGACAAGACGCTCGATGCCAATTGCTTGCCTAGCTCTACTCCAAATTGATCATAACTGTAGATGTTCCAAATCACCCCTTGAACAAAAATTTTGTGTTCATACAAAGCAATGAGTTGTCCCAAGGATCTTGGGCTCAATCGGTCGATAAGCAAAGTGTTGGTCGGTCGGTTGCCTTCAAATACTTTGAAGGGTGTGGTTGTATCTCGAGAGTCTTCAATTCCTGTCTTATGACCCAAGACTTGTTCTTTAGTTTTGCCTACCATCAAGGCTTCCGTTTGAGCAAAAAAGTTAGCCATAAGCTTGTCCTGGTGTTCTTGGTTTTGATACAAACTTTCCTTAAACCCAATGAAATCGCAGGGAATCAGCGTGGTCCCTTGATGAAGGAGTTGAAAAAACGCATGTTGAGAATTGGTTCCAGGCTCTCCCCAAACCACCGACGAAGTGCGATAAGTAACCTCATTACCATTGCGATCGACATATTTGCCGTTACTTTCCATGATGGCCTGTTGTAAATAGGTCGCAAATTGATTGAGGTATTGAGAATATGGGATCACGCCTTCGGTCTGAACGTCGTGAAAATTGATGTACCAAGTACTCAAGCAAGCCATTATCACAGGCATGTTGTTGTCAAACGAGGTGGTTCTAAAATGTTTGTCCATGGCCCCAGCTCCTTCTATTAGAGATTGGAAATGATCGTAACCAACAGCCAAAGCAATGCTTAGTCCAACAGCGCTCCACAGCGAAAACCTGCCGCCAACCCAGTCGTTCATCGGAAATATATTGTCCGATTCTATACCAAAGCTAGTCACCTTTTCGATATTAGTTGAAACGGCTACAAAATGTTTTGACACCGCTGCTACTGGAGCAGACTTCAAAAACCATTGCCGCGATGTAGTGGCATTTGTCAAGGTTTCTTGAGTCGTAAATGTCTTGGACACAACGACAAACATGGTGGTTTCTGGATTGAGATCCTTTAAAGTTTGGAAAACATGATCCCCATCAACGTTAGAAATAAAATGCACATTGAGGTGGTTGCGATAGAATCCCAAGGCATCGACAACCATTGCTGGCCCCAGATCCGAGCCGCCAATTCCAATATTGACGACATCCGTAAAAGCCTTTCCCGTGTATCCAGTGGCTAGACCAGAAATCACGTTATTCGAAAAACTTTTCATTTTTGCCTTTACAGCCTCAATTTCTGGCAAAATGTTTTTGTCATCAACGAGAATCGGATCTTTGGAATCTGTCCTTAAAGCCGTATGCAACACAGCCCTTCCCTCAGTTCTGTTTATGATTTCTCCAGAAAATTGAGCCTCAATGGCTTCCTTGAGTTTGACCTCATCGAGGAGTCCAAGTAGCAAATCTTTGGTCTTATCATTGATCCAATTCTTAGAATAATCCAAAAACATTCCATCCCATTCTAAAGAGAAAGCCTTTGCCCGAGAAGGATTTTCAATAAACTCTGATTTTAAATCAAAACTACTCATCTCAGCCGCATGCGCATCGAGTGCCTTCCAGCTTGAAGTTAGGCTAGGGTCAATATTGTATAATGGCATAATTATTTGGTGTTTGATTCCAACGAAGCAAGTTTTTCTGATGGCATTGGAATGCTGTCCAATCGTTTTTTCAAGGGAGCAATAAAGGCTTTGTATTGCTCCATAAGATGGTCAGGAACTTGTTTAGATTGAGGCAGTTTTTCTTTTAGTGGATCTACTTGAACGCCATTTTTCCAGAATCTGTAGCACACGTGAGGCCCACTGGTATTACCCGTCATCCCAACATAACCAATCACTTGACCTTGTCTCACCGATTGGCCTTCTCTGACATTTCTGCTTTTCATATGAAGGTATTGGGTACTGTAGGTTCTGTTGTGTTTGATTTTTACGTAATTGCCATTGGCGCTAGTAAAGCTTGACTTTTCCACTACTCCATCTGCGGTAGCTAAAATTTCTGAGCCGATTGGGGCAGCAAAATCAGTCCCCTTGTGAGGTCGCACCTTATTGCCATAAAAGGCAATTCGTCTGTTCAGATTGTATCGAGAGGAAATTCGACTGAATTGGACGGGAGACTTCAAAAAGGCGCGTTGTAAGCTCTTAGCACTCTCATCGAAATAGGTAGTGCTGTACTCGGATCGTGGGACTCCATCGTAATTGAAGGCATAAAAAACACGGCCACGATGTTTGAAAAGTGCTGCTTGAATGCGATCGATACCGCCATAGACCGAGTCGTCTATGATGCGCTGGTCATAAATGATTTTGAATTCATCGCCCTCTTGCAATCTAAAAAAGTCTATGGTCCAAGCATAGATATCCGACATCTCATTGATCAACTGATAAGGCAATCCTAGTCCATCCATCGTCTCAGACAAACTGTTATTGATGGTTCCCGCAGCGACTTTGGTTTCAATCCGCACTGGCCTTTGTTCAACATAAGGGTCGTTTTCGTCGTCCAATTGGATGACCACATATTCCAACTTATTGGGCTGATAGATAAAACACTGAGGTTCTTGAAGCGAATCGTCTGTCCGCAGCAAGGTGAAAGGTTTTCCAGCCACCAAACGCCCAAGATCGAAAGTGCCTTTGGTTTTATTGACAATACTTTGAATTTCGGGGTAGCCCATTCTGTAGCGTTCCAAAATGGTACCAAAACTATCCCCACTTTTTACAGTGTCGTGAACTACGTTGTAAGCGTTGATGTTGAATCCAAATTCATATTGTGGGGTCAACTCGGCATTTTCTATCTCTTCATAAACGTCATGCTCTTCAGGAGAGCTAGATAAAGACAAGGTCAAAACAACCACAAATATCCCTAGGGCAGCTAAAATGACCGCATATTTTTTTGGAAAATTGTTAAACATCTACACCCCAGTTTTCAATTTCGTTATCCGTCCAAAGTTGAGGAAAAAATATGCGTTTTTGGTATTTTGGATGCATATATTTTTTCCAATCGCTTCCTCCTGTAGCCTCTCCAGCTTTGCCATCGCCCTCAATATAGTATTTGGCTGTGTTATAATGCGCCATGACCCAAGTGATATTTACTGTACGGTCATAATGTCTCATGGTATTGACCAAGGCGCTGTTTTGTTGGTCTGCCTCAGGCAGAGATTTAAACCGCGACCAAAGGTTTTTAGTGTTAAAAAAACTCATGCGTTCGAGTAAATCGTCTTTGTATCTGTCCTCGAAATTTTTGAGTAAAATACTCTTTTTGCCCGTTTTATAGTCCTTCCCTGCGGCCTGCCAATACATGTGCTCAAAAGCGTATTCATAAGGAGTATTGCGATCGATGTTTTGTCTAAAACGCAAGTCAATCAAATTGATTAACTCGGTTGAGGCCAATTCAATGTATCGATATTGAACACTTTGAAATCCGCTGGCTGGAGTCAAAGTATGCCTAAACTGCTCATATTGCTTTGGATCCATTCCGTCTCTCATGATGGTGAAAGAAGTGGTCAACATGTCAAAATAGCGACTCGCCCTAGACAGTTTTTCTTCAAAAAAAATAGCCGATAGATTTTTTTGCTCGGCTACTTGTTTGAGTTCCCAAAGGATTAATTTGAAAAGTAATTCGTTGATTTGATGATAGGTGATAAAAACCATTTCATCGGGGAACACCGTTCGTTGGGTTTGCAGATTGAGCAAGACGTCTGTTTGAACGTAGTCCCAATAGGTCAGTAATTTGGCATGTTGCAGTCCTTCCAAAAAGGGCTCAGCGTCTCGACCAACAGCCTTGAATTTGGCATCAAGGCCATCCAGCAATTCTTCTCTTCTGTTAGAATCTGACATTTAGAATACTACTTCAAATGAATGTTTAAGTCCTTTGAACGCCACCAAATCGGCACGAACGGATCCTACTCGGAGATCGGCTTTCACTCGAAGCGGGATTCGATTTTTGTCGGCACTAACCCAAATGGTGATGCTTTCTTCTGCTCGAAACACCCGATCAGCCTTAACCAATGGTCTGAACAAGTAGGTTTTGACTCTACCAAATTCGGTTTGTATAATTTCTTCCCCCAAATACCGTAATTTGAATTCTTCTCGATCGTTATCAAAAAATAACGGAATAGTAACCTCCATGTTGTCCTTGGGTTCGATGCCATTATAGAAATTTCTCAAATAATAATAAGCCGAAATCAAATCTTGAGTTTTTGGTGCAATTCGCGAAGTAGTGGTTTGTCCAGTTTCGTTGTCGGTTAGTTTGGCCTCTAATTTTTGGTGGTCATAATTGATGACCACATCTTTGGTATAACCGCCTTCGTTAATCTTCCTGATGAATTTGTAGGGCAGTCCTGTTACTTGGTCAACATAACTTTCATACAGATCTTCTACATTAAAAAACCATTTGATAGCACCCGTCGTAACCCCCTTCCCCACAATATGGTAGACTGGTTTATTGTTCAATTTGGTTTCTTTTACCGACAGAGTAGCATCGCCTGCCTTGAGCCAGCCGCTGTAACTCATTTTGAACTTAAACCATTCCCCATCTTGAAAAACCTCTGACTGCGCCCACGACAGTTGATAGGTCAACAATACTAATGCTATAATCCTCTTGCTCATTGACATTCGTTTAATTTAACTTGGAAGCAAGAAGTATTCCAAAAAATATTTTGATCCCTATAATGTCCCACGCTGCGCTTGTTCTCGTTCAATTGATTCAAAAAGTGCTTTAAAGTTTCCTGCTCCAAACCCCCGAGCTCCCATTCGTTGAATGATTTCAAAAAACAAAGTTGGCCGATCCTGAATAGGCTTAGTAAATATTTGAAGCAAATAGCCTTCCTCATCCGCGTCTACTAAGACAGAGAGCTGCTGAAGCTCTTTGATGTCTTCTTTAATCATGTGATTATGAGCCCCTAGTCGGGCGGGGATCGAGTCGTAATAGGATTGTGGCGGCGGCGGCAAAAACTCTACACCCCTCTCTTTAAGGGCTTTAACGGTTCCAACAATGTCATTTGTTGCTACCGCTATGTGCTGAACACCAGGGCCTTCGTAGAAATCCAAATATTCCTCAATTTGGGATTTCTTCTTGCCTTTGGCTGGTTCATTGATGGGGAATTTAATCCTTCCATTGCCATTGCTCATCACCTTGCTCATTAAAGCCGAATATTCGGTGTGTATTTGCTTGTCGTCAAAGCTCAAGAAATTGACAAATCCCATGACGTCTTCATACCATTTTACCCATTGATTCATTTCACCCCATCCAACGTTTCCAACCATGTGGTCAACGTATTTTAATCCTATTGGCGATGGGCGATAACTGGGATTCCAAGCCTTAAATCCAGGCAGAAATAATCCTTTATAATTACGACGCTCAACAAAGACGTGAACAGTATCGCCATAGGTATGGATTCCCGCTCGAACAACGCTGCCATTTTCGTCTGATTCTTCTAGGGGTTCAAAAAAAGATTTGGCGCCCCTTTTGACCGTTTCTGCATAAGCTTGTCGCGCGTCTTCTACCCATAAGGCGATGACCTTAACACCATCTCCGTGTTTATTGAGGTGATCTTGAATTGGAGAATCGCTGGTCAAAGGAGTGGTCAAAACCAATCTGATTTTTTCCTGTTGCAAGACATAACTGGTTCGATCTTTTGATCCCGTTTCCAAGCCAGAATAAGCCAAAGGTTGGAATCCAAAGGCGGTTTGATAATAGTGCGCCGATTGCTTAGCGTTTCCAACATACAATTCGACATAATCTGTGCCCAGAAGAGGCAAAAAATCTTGGGCTTCTTCAAAAATTTTGTCTAATCCGAATTCAACGGGACTTACATTTTTACTCATATTATTTAGATTTGGGTTCAAGCCAGGATTGAAAATAGGTGCCGTCCGACATTTTCAAAGCGGCTTCGGTTACTTGCAAAGGTTTGAAAGTGTCGACCATAACGGCCAATTCATCAGTCTTTGTTTGTCCAATACTTCTTTCCATGGCTCCCGGATGAGGCCCATGGGGAATGCCCGCAGGATGTAAGGAAATATGTCCCGGTCCAATGTCGTTTCTGCTCATGAAGTCCCCATCGACGTAATACAAGACTTCATCGCTGTCGATGTTACTGTGATTGTAAGGTGCAGGAATCGCTTCGGGATGATAGTCGTAAAGTCTTGGCACAAAACTGCAAACCACGAAAGCGCTTGTTTCAAATGTTTGATGCACTGGTGGCGGCTGGTGCACCCGACCAGTGATGGGCTCAAAGTCGTGAATGGACAAGGCATAGGGATAGTTAAAACCATCATAGCCAACCACGTCGAATGGATGGGTGGCATAAACCATGTCAAACATCAGTCCTCCTTTTTTGAGTTTAATCGTGAATTCCCCGACCTCGTCATGAGTCTCCAAGGAATTAGGCTGCCGAATATCTCTTTCACAAAACGGAGCATGTTCCAAAAGCTGTCCAAACCAATTGCGGTATCTTTTTGGCGTATAAATGGGATGAAAAGATTCTACGATGAATAATCTGTTGTCTTGAGTGTCAAAATCTATCTTGTAGATCATTCCTCTTGGAATGATGAGATAATCGCCATATTTAAAATCCAAATTACCCATATGGGTTCTCAATTTTCCAGATCCCTTATGGATGAAAATCATTTCGTCGGCGTCGGCATTCTTATAGAAATAATCCGATGTTTTCTGTTGAGGCGCTGCCAAAATAATATGACAATCGCTATTGACTAAAATTGGTGTTCGGCTCTCTAAGTAATCAGCTTTTGGGGCTAGTTCAAACCCTTTTAAACGGAGGGAATGCATGTTTACTTTTTTGGCGATTTTGGGTTGACAATCCACTCCCTCACCAATGCTTTTCACTTGAGTTGGACGGTGAACGTGGTAGGAATTAGACGACATTCCGTCAAATCCTATGGTGCCAAAAAGCTGTTCATAGTAATAGCCCCCTTTCGGATTCCTAAAAATAGTATGCCGTTTGTGCGGCACCTCACCCAGTTTGTGATAAAATGGCATGTTCTTAATTTAAAATTTTTGTGAATTTGAGGTCAAACAAATATCGAAAAAAAAAAGGGAAGAGCGCATATTTAAAACCAAAAACCAAAGTTTACCATCCAAAGGCTTTCATGCAGCTTAGGCTCATAGCTATAGGTAAATTCCACTGGCCCTAAAAAAGAATCTAAGGCATAAATTGTAGCAAAACCCGTATGGCTAGGCATGGTTGCCCATTTGCCTGATGTCCACAGCTGATCGTCGACATGACCCCCGTTGGCCAAAACTTTGAAATGGTGGCGGTTATAGAAATTGTAGTCCAGCACAAAAGTAGCTTTCACAAAATCCCCTCCGATTAACGACAAGGGCCTATAGCCATAAAAAGGGATGTAGTTGTTGACCTGATTGCGAACGTTTCCTCCAAGGCCGAAATTGAGAAATTGAATTGGATTTTTGCCAAGAGAGAATCCACCAGAGGTGCTTATAGTGGCAGACAATTTGTTGGCGAGTTTCCAACTTTTGCCAATATACCCGTGAGCCGTTAAAAACGGCTCAAATCCATCTGAGGTACCAGACACAAACCAATCCGCTTTGCCTTCAAACTGAACCCCTTGTGTGGGGAAATACTTGCTGTCTAGATTGTCAAAATTCAGCATCCCATTCAAACTGAACAAATCATTATTGATAAACACCAAAGGAGCGTCATTTTCCAATTCAGAAATGGTTTGAGAAGCAATTTTTAGCCGTCTGTGTTGCGCCCCAATAGTCAATTTGAAATCCTTTGGAAAAAGTGTTTGAAGGTAAAATGTGTTGGTAAATTGATTCACATCAACCAAGATAGATCTTACCCCATCCAAAACTTCATAACCAGGGGCAAATTCATTAGGATCTACAGAAGACTGAAAGCTGTCGAACCGAGTGCCTAGTCCAATACTCCAATAAAATCCTTTGTCAATATAGTATTCAAAATTATACCGCAGGTTTTCTCCCAAAATAAAGTCGAGCGACAGCACGTCGTTTTTGAGTAAGGCTTGTTTTTGAGTGATATTGACTAAGGCTGCACTTTTGAACAACTGGTCGTAGTGAAGTCCCATTCTAACTAATAGGTTTTTTTTGCTTTCTTCAGGAAAAACCCACAACTCATAACCTTCTTTTTGAGGTCTGAATTCATAAAAAAATCGTTCAAAGTTATTGGTCGCCATCAAATTATTGACTCCCTTTCCAAAATCGTTCAGAGCAATTTTTTGAGCTGCTTTCAATTTCATCTTCCCGAGGATATAACTGCGAGGATATTTTTGATTGCCAACCATGACAATTTTTTTTATATCAACGGAATCTGGAGACACAACTTTTTGCATGGACTTAGTGCGCGGAAATCGCAGAGCAAATTTTTCTAACTCAACGATTGAATTCTTAGCTGCAACCTCACCCTTAACTAAAATGGAGTCCGCATTTGAAAAATCAATGACGGAGTAGTCTTGTACCTTGGGATTGATGTAGAGGTCGGTTATAGAAATTAACCCCTCCATTTGATGCTGGGTTCGGTAGTTATTGATTTGAGCAATAATGGCCGTAGCTGAATTCAATTTCTCTCTGTCCGCCAATTCGTTTTGCACATCTGCCCCAATGACTACTTCAATCCCCTTGGCTCGAAGTGCATCAATAGGATAATTGTCAACCACTCCGCCATCAATATACAATCGGCCATTAATATTAACCGGTTGAAGTAGTGTTGGGAATGCTGCGCTAGCACTGATAGCTTGGGCCAAATTTCCTGAATCAAAAACAACACCCTCTCCCGTTTCGATGTCCGTAGCGACGCACAAAAAAGGAATTGGCAGCTGGTCAAAGGATCTGATATGACTGACATGAAGTGTCATTTTTGTCAATAAATTGAACACATTTTGACCCCTAGAAACAGCCTCTGGCAAGTGGAGTTTAAAATTGTCAAACGGTAAGGTAACCGCATATCTTTCATCAATTCCCCTTTCGTAGAATGTTTTTGAAGATCTTGGCAATCGATCGTTAATTAAGGCATCGTAATCGGTCTGTTTCAAGTAGGCCTCCAATTGTCTTGCAGAATAGCCCGAAGCGTATAGTCCTCCAACTACTGCCCCCATACTGGTCCCAGCTATGTAATCTACTTGTATTCCAAGACTGTCGATAACTTTGAGAACACCAACATGTGCCAACCCTTTTGCGCCACCACCACTCAAAACCAATCCCAACTTAGGAGGTTCTTGCGAGTAGAGCTGACAAGCGATAAAAAAGAACAGGACTAGCCTAAATATTCTCATCAGTTATGGGGTTGAAATGGTGATAAATTTTCTCCGCTTTTGTTGGTCCAATTACTGGCTCAAGTTCGTCAATTTTAGCGAAAGAAACACGTTTGACAGATTTAAAATGTTTGAGCAAAATCTCAGCGGTCTTGGAGCCAATGCCCGGTATGTCCCATAAAGTTGTTTGAAGTGATTCGTTAATGCGTCGCCCTCTGTGATGAGTTATTCCAAATCTGTGTGCCTCATTTCTCAGTTGTTGAATAATCTTTAGAGACTCGCTTTTCTTATCCATGTACAATGGAATAGGATCTTTTGGAAAATATATTTCTTCGAGCCTTTTGGCAATCCCAATGATGGCCACCTTGCCCCGCAATCCTAATCGGTCCAAACTCTTTAATCCCGCGCTCAATTGGCCTTTCCCGCCATCAACCACAATAAGTTGTGGAAGATCTTGCTTTTCGTCCATCAATCGCTTGTATCTCCGATAAACCACCTCTTCCATGGACGCAAAATCATCGGGACCTTCTACTGTTTTGATATTGAAATGTCTGTAATCCGATTTACTGGGCTTACCGTTTTTAAAAACAACACAAGCAGCAACAGGGTTGGTCCCTTGAATGTTTGAATTGTCAAAACACTCAATATGACGGGGTTCAACAGTCAGGCGAAGGTCTGATTTCATTTGAGCCATAATGCGGTCGGCATGGCGATTGGGTTCAACCATCTTAATCTGTTTGAAACGCTCCATTCTATAGTAGGTGGCATTGCGCCGCGACAGATCTACCAAATGCTTTTTATCACCAACCTGTGGAACGGTGATTTTCAATTCTTCTCCTAGATCTAATGGAAATGGTAGATAGAGCTCATTGGACTCCAATTCAAATCGGTTTCGCAATTCCACGATTGCCAAAGCGAGCAAAGTCTCGTCGTCTTCATCCAATTTCTTTTTGATTTCTAAGGTATGTGACCTGATGATTGCCCCAAAAGAAACCTGAAGAAAATTGACATAGGCATGGGTAGAGTCGCTGACAATGCTAAACACATCAACGTTTGTAATCTTAGGGTTTACAATAGTCGATTTGCTCTGGTAGTTTTCGAGGGTGTCAATTTTTTCTTTGATGCGTTGCGCTTCCTCATACTTCATTTCCTGAGCAAGGCGTGTCATTTCGGCTCTGAAGTTTTGAATTGCCGATCGAAAATTTCCTTTCAAAATATCTGCAATGGCATTGATTTTCAATTGATACGACTCCTCAGATTCCAAATTCTCACAAGCCCCTTTGCAATTGCCGAGGTGATACTCCAGACAAACCTTGTATTTCTTAGCGGCTATTTTCGATTCCGACAAATCGAAATTACAATTCCTCAATCCGAACAAATCTTTGATCAATCCCAGTAGAGTTTGCACAGTTTTGCCACTAGTGTAAGGTCCAAAATACTTCGACCCATCGTTGATCATTCTTCTGGTCGAAAACACTCTTGGGAAACGTTCCTTTTTAATACAAATCCAAGGATAGGTTTTGTCATCCTTGAGAAGCACATTATAGCGAGGTCTGTTTTCTTTGATGAGGTTGTTCTCGAGGAGCAAAGCATCCTTCTCGGAAGTGACAACAATATGCGTCACTCGGACTATTTTTCGCACTAACGCTCGTGTTTTGCCACTTTGCTGCTGCTTGGTAAAATAGGATCGTACTCTTTTCTTTAAGTTTTTTGCCTTCCCAACATAAATCAACTGGTCGTTAGCATCAAAATACTGATACACCCCAGGGGATTCGGGTAGTGTTTGAAGCTGTATTTCTAAAGCACTAAAGGTCATTGTTCAAAGATAGCCGTTTTGAGGGAATCCTGAGATTGCTTAAAAAATTAACCCCCATCCGCCAAAGAGCTTTGGTGTTCAAATTTAACTATATTTGGCTCCTAATAAAGAACTAATGAATTTAGTCATTTTGTCCCAAAATGAGCGGCTCTATTCTACTCGAAGATTGGTAGAAGAGGCAGAAAAAAGGGGACACTCCGCCGAAGTAATTGATCCATTAAAATGCGATTTGATCATCGAGCAAGAACATCCTGCAATCTATTACAGGGACAGGTATCTAACGGATGTAGACGCTGTTATCCCCAGAATCGGTACCAGTCTTACTTTCTACGGCTGTGCCGTTGTGCGTCAATTTGAAATGATGGGCGTTTTTACAACCGTTCGATCGGAAGCCATTATCAAATCGAGGGATAAATTGCGATCATTGCAATTGTTGACAAAAGCTGGCGTTGGAATGCCAAAAACCGTTTTCACAAACTATTCCCGTGATGTGGAAGAGGTGATTCAGAGAGTTGGTGGCACACCAGTTATCATCAAATTGTTGGAAGGCACACAAGGTTTAGGTGTTGTACTGGCCGAAACTGTCAATGCTGCTACTTCTGTTCTTGAGGCGTTCAATGGCCTTGAAGCGAGAGTCATTGTTCAGGAATTTATTGCTGAGGCAAATGGAGCCGACCTCAGAGCCTTTATTGTAGATGGACAAGTCGTTGGGGCCATGATTCGTCAGGGAAAACCGGGGGAATTCAGATCCAATTTGCACCGAGGCGGTACAGCCAACTACGTCAAACTTTCTCCAGAAGAAATCTCATTGGCTGTAAAAGCAGCTCAAGCACTCAAACTTCCTGTTTGTGGTGTAGATATTTTAAGATCCAATCGGGGGCCGCTATTGATGGAAATCAACTCATCTCCTGGGCTAGAGGGTATTGAGGCCGCTTCAGAAAAGAACATTTCTAAAAGTATTATAACATTTATTGAACGCAATTTGAGATGAGCCCAAAGTCAAGACGCTTTGTTATTCTGGGCACCGAAATTATGCCTGGTGAAAAAGTTGAACTCAATTTCAGCTTAGCAAAGTTGCATTCTAGAACATCTGTTAGCGTACCTATTTTAGTCAATCGATCAAAAAAGCCTGGGCCTACTGTGCTCTTTACAGCGGGCATCCACGGTGACGAGGTGAGTGGAGTAGCCATCATCCGTGAACTCATTGCCAGTAAAGTCAATCAACCTCTCATTGGAACAGTGATTTGCATCCCAGTCATCAATATATTTGGGTTCCTCAACAAGGAGAGAAATTTTCCAGATGGACGAGATCTGAACCGCGCTTTTCCTGGCAGTACTAAAGGTTCTTTGGCCAGTCGGGTGGCCTTCGAACTGGTTAATGGCTTCCTGCCCTTGGTTGACTATGTCATCGATTTCCATACTGGTGGCGCCGACAGATTCAATGCGGCTCAAATAAGAATAAATCCCAATCGGGTCGAATTAAAACCCTTAGCCAAACTCTTCGGCGCACCCTTTGTGGTGTACTCGAAGCTACTGGCAAAGTCTTTCAGGTCGTCTTGTCAAAAACAAGGCATTCCAATGCTTTTATTCGAAGGAGGCAAATCGAACCATTTAGATCCGGAGATCATTGAATATGGCGTCACTGGAGCCAAAAGAATTCTTGCCCATCTCAAAATGCTCCCAATAAAACTAACTCCTCCTCCACTCAAAGAGGATTCTATCATTCTAGAAAAAAGTCATTGGATTAGAGCTAAACATTCAGGCATGTTTCAATCTCTAGTCAAAGTTGGTCACTTCGTAACCGAAGGAGATATCATTGGTCAAATTACAGACCCTTTTGGCAAATTCAATCGAAAAATAAAATCCCCTAATTCGGGCTACATATTTAATGTTAATGAGGCGCCTCTGGTCTATAACGGTGACGCATTGTTTCACATTTCGACTCAATACAGTCATGAAAAAGGAACAACTTAGAATAGACTACAAACAACGTCGCAAGGCTTTGAGCTCAGAGCAGATTGATTCAATGAGTTTGTCTATTGCCAATCAATGTTTGAATTTACCGATTTGGCATCTCGATCTTTACCATATTTTTTTGAGCATTTCTAAAATGAATGAGGTTGATACCAAACCCTTGTTGGCAGTTTTAATGGGAAAAGACAAACGCATAGCAATTCCCAAAACCATTCCTGCCAACAACAGTCTCGTGCATTACGAATTGACTACCGACACCCGATTTTCTGTCAACAGTATGGGCATTACCGAGCCAGAAGGAGGTGTATTATTAGAAGTCAAAGCGATAGATGTCGTGTTTGTCCCACTGCTAGCTTTTGACCAAAAAGGACAAAGGGTAGGTTTTGGCAAAGGATACTATGACAGGTTTTTAGATCAATGCCGCAACGATGTGATTACTGTTGGGCTAAGTTTTTTTGATCCAGAAAGATTGATAACAGATTCGGTCCCGTCAGATGTGCCACTTCATTTTGTGGTCAATCCCTATGAGGTTTTCGATTTTAGAAAAGCCTAACTACTGCATGTTTTTTGCCTCGATACTTAATGTAGCGTGGGGCACTAACTTGAGACGTTCCTTATTGATCAACTTGCCAGTTACACGACAAACGCCATAGGTTTTGTTCTCGATCCGAATCAAGGCGTTTTTCAAATCGCGGATGAATTTTTCTTGTCGAATGGCCAATTGCGAATTGGCTTCTTTACTCATCACAACACTTCCTTCTTCAAAGGCTTTAAACGTCGGAGAAGTATCGTCGGTTCCGTTATCCAAATCATTCATATAAGCACTTTTGATCAATTCTAAATCGCGCTGCGCTTTTTCGATTTTATCTTGGATCAATTGCTTGAATTCTGACAAATCAGCATCTGAATATCTAACAGTATTTTCTTGTATCATATTTCTAATTTTTAAAAATATATAGTTTACTCCATATGTTGTCAAATGACAATTCTATTCCTTGCTCAAGCGATGGGACAACTTCAATAAGGTCCGCAAGAGTTTCTTCTTTGATGTATTGTCCGAACCCATCAATTGCCAATTTTACGGCAGGATGGTCAGCCAAGTTAATTGAAATTCTATCTGTTACCTCATATCCCGAATCCTTTCGTAAATTCTGAATACGGTTAACCAATTCCCTTGCTACACCTTCATTTCTCAACTCATCACTCACATGGAGATCAAGTGCCACAGTATTTTCTCCATCTGACGCAACCAACCAACCTTCAATGTCTTGAGAGTTTATTTCTACATCAGAGCGGTCTAAAGTAATGTTTTTTTCATTAACAACTATGTCTAAGCTGCCCTTTAGTTCAATCTCCGCGATGGACTTGGAGTCCAAAGATTGTATGGCCATGGCAACAGCCTTCATGTCCTGCCCAAAACGAGGTCCTAGGGTTTTGAAATTGGGTTTGATTTGTTTGACTAAAATATCGGAACTCTCCGAAATAAATTCTATTTCTTTTACATTGACCTCACTCCGAATCAAATCGGAAACAGCCAATAACTCGGCTCGATGTTGATCGTTCAAAACTGGAACCATGATTTTTTGCAAAGGCTGACGCACCTTAATTTTCTCTTTGGCTCTTAGAGACAAAGTCAAAGACGCTACCGACTTTGCCAGTCCCATTTTTCTGTCTAAGACTGGATCTATCATCCCAAGGTTAGCCGATGGAAAATCAGAAAGGTGAACGCTTTCGAAAGCATTTCCGTCTGTGACCGACACCAAGTCACGGTACAAATGATCCATATAGAAAGGAGCAATTGGCGCGCTGAGCTGAGCAATAGTTACTAAGCAAGTGTGTAAGGTTTGATAAGCCGAAATTTTATCCTCTTGGTATTCGCCTTTCCAGAAACGTCGTCTGCTCAATCTAACATACCAATTACTCAGCGAATCTTGGGTAAAATCAGAAATTGCTCTAGCAGCTTTTGTAGGTTCATAATCCGAATAAAACCGATCTACATCGGCAATAAGAGTTTGTAAAGCGGATAGAATCCATCGATCCAATTCGGGACGTTGAGCTAACTCAACCTCAGGTTCGGCATAGGTAAATCCGTCTACATTGGCATAGAGGGCATAGAAGGAATACGTATTGTAAAGGGTTCCAAAGAATTTTCGTCGAACTTCAGTGATTCCGTCTAAGTCAAACTTCAGGTTATCCCATGGATTGGCATTGCTGATCATGTACCATCTGGTGGCATCAGGTCCAAAAGTTTCAATAGTTTCAAAAGGGTCGACAGCATTACCCAAACGCTTGGACATTTTTTGTCCATTTTTATCCAATACCAAGCCGTTTGACACGACATTTTTATAGGCAATTTGGTCAAAAACCAAGGTGGAAATAGCGTGTAAGGTGTAGAACCATCCTCTGGTTTGGTCAACACCTTCAGCAATAAAATCGGCTGGGAAAGCCTTCGAATCGTCGATTTTGTCTTTGTTCTCAAAGGGATAATGCCATTGGGCGTAGGGCATTGCTCCAGAATCGAACCATACGTCAATCAGATCAGCCTCTCGCTTCATAGGTAGTCCAGACGAAGAGGTCAAGATAATTTGATCTACTATATTTTTGTGTAAGTCAATTTTAGAATAGTTTTCCTCCGACTGATCTCCCAAAACAAAACTTTCAAATGGGTTTTTGTCCATATGACCCGATTGGATGGATTGTTCGATTTCATGAATCAGTTCCTCTACCGAACCGACGCACTTTTCTTCTGAACCATCCTCAGTCCGCCAAATGGGCAAAGGAATTCCCCAATATCTCGATCTTGACAAATTCCAATCGTTAGCATTGGCCAACCAATTGCCAAATCGTCCTTCCCCAGTTGACTTAGGCTTCCAATTAATAGTGGTGTTTAATTCTGCCATTCTTGATTTGACCGCAGTAGCCTTAATGAACCAAGAATCTAGGGGATAATACAAAATGGGCTTGTCAGTGCGCCAGCAATTGGGATAACTGTGCTTGTACTTCTCAACCTTAAAAGCTTTGTTTTCTATTTTTAATTTAATGGCAATTTCTACATCTACCGATTTCTCTGGCGCCTCACCCTCTGGGTAATAGTCATTTTTGACGTACTGTCCAGCAAAATCTGTGACTTCTGATCGAAAGCGACCTTGTAAATCTACCAAAGGCACCAATTTGTCATGATCATCTTTGACGAGCAGAGGCGGAACTTCAGGCACGGCCTGCTTAGCTACCAATGCATCGTCTGCACCAAATGTTGGTGCGGTATGCACAATTCCGGTACCATCTTCTGTTGTTACAAAATCTCCAGAAATCACTCTAAAAGCATTTTGGGGCTCATTGAATGGCAAGACGTAAGGCAACAATTGCTCATAACGGATGCCAACTAAGTCCGATCCTTTGAAAGTGTTTTCAATGACAAATGGTATTTTTTTAGAATCGGCATTGAAACCCTCCAAGGTCTCTGCCAGTTCGTAAACTCCTGTAAATTGCTTATTGACTAAAGCTTTAGCCAAAACCACCCTAATGGGTTCAAAAGTATATTGATTGAACGTGTTGACCACCACATAGTCTATCCTTGACCCGACAGTCAAGGCGGTGTTGCTGGGAAGTGTCCAAGGAGTTGTTGTCCATGCCAAAAAGTAGAGGGGGATTTTACTTTTGAGAACCTCTGGCAAAGTATTTTCTACAGCCTTAAATTGAGCAGTTACAGTAGTATCGGTAACGTCTTGGTAGGTTCCGGGTTGATTGAGCTCGTGCGAGCTCAGACCAGTACCGGCCTTCGGAGAATACGGCTGAATGGTGTATCCTTTATAAAGTAATTTTTTGTCGTAAATCTGCTTGAGCAACCACCATACCGATTCCATGTATTTGGGTTGATAGGTGACGTAAGGGTCATCCATGTTCACCCAATATCCCATTTTCTCAGTGAGGTCGTTCCAAACGTCAGTGTATCGCATGACAGCAGAGCGACAAGCCGAATTGTAATCTTCAACACTAATGGTTTTGCCAATGTCCTCTTTGGTGATTCCCAGTTCCTTTTCCACCCCAAGCTCAATGGGTAATCCGTGAGTATCCCACCCTGCCTTACGCTGCACGCGAAAGCCCTTCATGGTTTTATATCTCGGGAAAATATCTTTAATGGAGCGCGCCAAAACGTGATGGACTCCGGGCATTCCGTTGGCTGAAGGAGGTCCTTCATAAAAAACAAAAGGATTTTCTTCAGGACGACTATCAATGCTTTTTTGAAAAACGGAATGCATTTGCCAATAAACCAAAATTTCATTGGCTACACCAGATAATTCTAGTCCTTGATATTCCTTAAATTTCTTGGCCATAGTGGGCTAAATTACTTAGTCAGCGAAAATAAGGATTTTTGACAAGGTTGAATAAGGTAATTGCGAAAAGTCACCATCAGATTGCAAAGCAATTTTATTGCAATTGAACCAACTCTTCTATTTTTGACAATAGCTTGACACTTATTCCTTTGTATTCATGCTCCAACTTGCAATATTTGGAGATGTAGATCGTGTGGAATCCAAGCTTTTCTGCTTCTGCAATTCTTTGATCAATTCGCTGCACTGGTCTGATTTCGCCCGAAAGCCCAACCTCAGCCGCAAAGCAAACATTTGGCGCTATGGCTTCGTCATTGTTAGATGACAAAACAGCAGCCACAACCCCTAAATCAATCGCAGGATCGTCCACATAAATGCCTCCCGTAATATTGATAAAAACATCTTTGGCTCCTAGTCTAAATCCCGCTCTTTTTTCTAAAACAGCCAATAGCATGTTAAGTCTTTTAGCATTGAATCCCGTTGCACTCCGCTGCGGGGTTCCATAAACTGCGCTGCTGACCAAGGCTTGAATTTCGATCAACAATGGGCGATTGCCTTCCAAGGTCACCGCGACAGCATTACCGCTCAGCGAATCGTCTTTCTCGGACAACAATAATTCCGAAGGATTGGAAACTTCTCTTAGTCCGGTGCTCAACATTTCGTATATTCCAAGAGCATTAGTAGAACCAAATCGATTTTTATGACTTCGTAAAATGCGGAAAACGTGGTTGTGATCACCTTCAAATTGGAGAACGGTATCGACCATGTGTTCCAAAATTTTCGGACCAGCAATTTGACCGTCCTTATTGATGTGACCGATTAAGATGACCGGGGTGTTGGTCGCTTTGGCGAACTGAATCAACTCTGCTGTGCAGGCCTTGACTTGAGAAATACTGCCAGGCGCCGCATCGATAGCGTCTGTAAATAAGGTTTGTACCGAGTCGATAACTAGGACATTTGGACGGACCGATTTGATTTGAGAAAATATGGCCGATGTATTGGTTTCTGTTAAAACAAAACAATCTTTATTTTCATGTTGCAAGCGATCGGCTCGCATTTTAATTTGTTGGCTGCTCTCCTCTCCAGAAACGTACAGCGTTTTAAAATTGGCAAACAAGGCTATTTGCAAGCACAATGTGCTTTTTCCTATTCCGGGCTCTCCTCCAAGCAAGACCAAAGATCCAGGAACTAATCCTCCACCCAAAACGCGGTTCAATTCCTTGTCATTGGTCAAAATTCTGGCTTCAGAAGTCGGTTGGATGTCATTGATAGCAATTGGGGTAGACGCTTTTCGAGGAGCGGCAACACCCATTTCCTCCCATGAAGGAGACTCTGTTTTTTGTAAAATTTCTTCAACTATGGTGTTCCAAGACTTACAAGCCGAGCACTGTCCTTGCCACTTGGGATATTGGTTGCCACAATTTTGACAAAAAAATGCTGTTTTTACTTTAGCCATTGGATAAAGTTATGGCTTTATCGGAGTAAATTGGTGTTTTCATCAGGAAAAACAAAGGACGGTTGAAAAGTCTTCGCTTCTTCAAGGCTCATTTGAGCATAGGTAATCAAAATTAAGGTGTCCCCAACGGCAACTTTTCTCGCTGCAGCTCCATTGAGTGTAATTTCTCCAGTCCCTCTCAGACCAGGGATTACATAGGTTTCTAGTCGCTCACCGTTATTGTTGTTCACCACTTGGATTTTCTCCCCGTTGACAATATTTGCGGCATCCATCAAATCTTGATCAATGGTGATACTACCAATATAATTGAGATCGGCGCCAGTGACTTTAACGCGATGTATTTTAGACTTGACTACTTCGATTAACATGCGGCAAATATAACTAATTTACCGCCATATTATCTATGAGTCTGACAGATCCGAGGTGGGCCGCAATAAATACTCTTTGCTGCAAATTTTCTGCGTAAACATCACGTGTTTCAAGAGTTTGAGCATCGGCTAAAGTCAAGTATTCAAGGCGCCAATCTTTATCTTCTTGAAATTGGTTTTCTGCCCATTGCTTGAGATCCTTCCATGGGACAGATGATATGTGGTCTTTGATATAATTCATTACCCTGTAGATCAGAGTTGCTTGAAGCTTCTGAACCTCGGACAATCTTTGGTTTCTGGAACTCATGGCCAAACCAGAATCTTCCCTGAATATGGGACAACCAATGATTTCGTTTGATTGACCCAGCTGATCGGCCAGCGATTTGACTATGAGCAATTGCTGGTAATCCTTTTCTCCAAAATAAGAGTTGGTTGGATTAACCAATTCGAAAAGCAACTGCAATACAGTCCCAACACCGTCAAAATGGCCCGATCTAAATTCACCTTCCATCACGTTGGCAATAGCACCAAAATCCCAAGATTTTGATTTTGGCTGACCATTATACAAGTCCTCAGCTGTTGGAGCAAAAACGATAATTCGATCGTGAAGTATGGTTTCAAGTAAAGCAATATCGGCCTCAAGAGTTCTCGGATAAATGGCCAAGTCCTCAGAGTTATCAAATTGGGTTGGGTTCACAAAAATGGAAGACACAACAAAATCATTGTCTAAAAGCGCCTGAGAAACCAAAGACAAATGCCCCGCGTGCAGCGCTCCCATAGTTGGGACAAAACCAACACTGCTCTGGTGCAACAGACCTTGTCGCCAGACAATCAATTCATTTTTTGAGGTTATGACTCTCACTTTAGCATAAGATTAACAGAGGGCAAACATAGCACATTGCCCCAAATCTGCATAATTTTTGTAATTTTGTCCTCCTGTTTAATGAGCGAAACATTTATATGAAAGACAAAAGGGTATTGTATGTATCGTCTGAAGTAGTTCCCTACTTGCCGGAAACGGAAATCTCTTCCATGTCTTTCGAAGCGCCTCGTATGGTGAGTAAAGCAGGCGGGCAAATCCGAATCTTCATGCCACGCTATGGCAACATCAACGAAAGACGTCATCAGTTGCACGAAGTGATTAGGCTATCAGGCATTAATTTGGTCATCAATGACCTAGACATGCCATTAATCATAAAAGTCGCTTCCATTCCTAAAGAAAGAATTCAGGTTTATTTTATAGACAACGAGGAGTATTTCAAACGCAAAGCCACTTTTTTAAATGATGCTGGTCAAATGTTTACTGACAATGACGAGCGGGCCATATTTTTTGCCAAAGGTGTGGTCGAAACAGTTAAAAAATTGAATTGGTCCCCCGATATCATTCACGTCCACGGCTGGTTGGCCGGACTTTTGCCGTTGTACCTCAAAACTTTGTACAAAGATGAGCCCTTGTTTTCCGAAAGTAAAATTGTCACCTCTATTTACAACAAAGGATTTGATGGCACGTTAAATACAGAAATGCTACAAAAAATCCAATTTGATGGAATTGACGATGAAGCAATAAAGCATTTGCAAACACCTGATTATAGCGCCCTTTCATTAACCGCCATTGCTCATTCCGACGCCATTATCAAGGGGTCAGAGGAATTGCCCAAACTGATTGATGAGGCTTGTGAAAATTCAGGCAAACCCTGTCTGCCTTTTCACCCCATTGACAACTTTGCTGATGCTTATATCGATTTCTACCAAACACAAGTCTTGAACTAAATCAAGCCCAACTTATGACCCTCAAAAAGAATTTCATTTTCCAACTTTCGGTGACCGTTTTGACTTTAGTCACTCTGACGAGTTGTGATTCTGACGCCAATAGCATTGGAACTGGAATTATTGGTTCTGGAACTTTCACAACCAACCATTTAACTTATCCCGTAACCGCTTACAACAAGCCTTTAGGTGCCGTTCAAACAAACCTGCTGCCAGCGTATTTGTTAGGGTTTAACAACCACCCGATATACGGAAGTACCCTGGCCAGCATTGTTTCTCAAATGACCCCTACCAACATTGATCCTTCATTCGGAGATGATGTGGTATTGGATTCTGTGGTACTGACTTTACCCTACTTTTCTCGAATTATTGAAACACTGAGTGATGGTTCTTCTTTGTATGAACTGGATTCGGTTTACGGAAGTGAACCCATTAATTTGTCGGTTTATCGCAACAATTACTTCCTTAAAGATTTCGACCCTGCGTCGGACTTTGATGAGCAACTGGTCTATTACTCGAACAGAACCACCTCCTCAGGAGAAGTAATTGACCCCTCTCTATTAGAAGGAGATTTGCTCCTTACAGTAGAGGATTTAGTGCCGAGCAATGAACAAATTGTGTTGTACGCTACTGACGAAGAGACCAACGAGTTTAGTATTTCTCAGCGTCTGGCACCAGCTCTCCGTCAAACTTTAGACATTGACAGTGGCTATTGGCAAGATTTCTTGTTTGGTCACGAAGATCAACCTGAACTGAGCAACATTAGCAACTTCCAAAATTACTTCAGAGGGCTTTACCTAAAACCCGAACTCCCTTCAACCGGATCTTCTGGTCATATGGCATTATTTGACCTCAACAATAGCGCAGCCAATCTCACCTTTTATTTCACCTATTCTACTTCGACTACTGTTAATGGGGAACAAGTTTTAAACGATTATCACGGCACATTTGTGATGAACTTCAATGGCAACAAGGCTAATTTTTTTGACACGAATTACACCAATATAGCCGAGGGTGACCCCAACGGAGATCCTCAATTGTTTTTAAAAGGCGGCCCAGGATCTATGGCCGTTGTCAATTTGTTTAACGGAGACGAAAATGGCAATAGCGCAATACTTGAATCTTTTAAAGCCAACAAATGGTTAATCAATGAGGCTCAATTGGTATTTAACGTAGATCAAACTGCCGTAAATGGTGGAGAAGAACCTGATCGTATTATCGTCTATAACACAGAAACTGGTGTCCCAGTCATTGATTACTTCATTGACCAAAGTGCAGGTGTCTACGACAATCAAACCAAGACCTATCACTTGGTGCCATTGGTGAGAGAAGGGGGGACTTCAAATGGTGCAGGACAAACTTATAAGGTCAGAATCACAGAACACGTCAACAATATTTTTGAGCGCGATTCGACCAACGTAAAATTAGGTGTAGTTGTTACTTCAAATGTCTCAGCCGCCAACGCCTCTCGAGGAACCAATGCTTCAGATCTTTATACCTTAACTGGCTCAATTTTGTCCCCTAAAGGCACTGTATTGGTTGGAAGTAACAGCAGCAATACGGCCAAGAACATTCGTTTCGAAATCTATTATACCGAACCAAATAACTAGTCTATGTGTGGAATTGTAGGATATATTGGGCACCGTGATGCCTACCCCATTATTACCAATGGTCTAAAAAGATTGGAATATCGAGGCTATGACAGTGCCGGTATAGCCCTGTATAATGGCAATGGATTGGAACTGTTCAAAACCAAAGGAAAGGTTGCACAATTGGAGGTCATTTCAAAAAAGCGATCGTCTAACGCCCATATAGGCATCGGTCATACCCGTTGGGCTACCCATGGAGTTCCTTCAGACATCAATGCCCATCCTCATACTTCAAATTCCGGAGATCTTGTTTTAATCCATAATGGGATCATCGAAAACTACAATTCGTTAAAAATTGCTCTCGAGAATAAAGGATTTCATTTTGAATCCGATACAGACACAGAAGTGTTGGTCAACTTGATTGAATACGTTCAAAAAACAGAAGGACATAAGTTGGGAAAGGCCGTTCAACTCGCTCTTAAAGAGGTCGTTGGGGCGTATGCCATTGCTGTAATTGACAACAAAAAGCCCAATGAAATTGTGGTGGCTAAACTGGGAAGTCCTTTAGCTATTGGTATTGGTAACGATGAGTTTTTTATCGCAAGTGACGCATCCCCGTTTATTGAATATACCAAAAACGCCATTTACCTTGAGGATGAGCAAATGGCCATCATTCGATTGGAGAAAGGCTTAAGAATAAGAAAAATAAAAGACGACTCTTTGGTCAGTCCAGTCATTCAAGAGCTTCATTTTAGTTTGGAGCAAATCGAAAAAGGAGGCTACGATCACTTCATGCTCAAAGAAATTTTTGAACAGCCCACAGCAATCAAAGACACCTATCGCGGCAGACTTGTCGGAAAAGAAGGTTTGATTAAAATGGCTGGTGTGGACGATCATTTAGATAAATTTTTAAATGCTGATAGGGTAATTATAGTTGCTTGTGGCACGTCTTGGCATGCAGGATTGGTAGCCGAGTATATTTTTGAAGATTTGGCTCGAATTCCAGTAGAAGTAGAATACGCTTCTGAATTCAGGTATCGCAATCCAGTCATTTCTTCTCGTGATGTGGTCATTGCCATTTCTCAATCGGGAGAAACAGCAGATACCTTGGCAGCCATTAAATTGGCAAAAAGTCATGGCGCCTTTGTATTTGGGGTATGTAATGCAGTCGGATCGACCATTGCCAGAGAAACCAATGCAGGCTCATACACCCATGCTGGTCCCGAAATTGGTGTTGCCTCAACCAAGGCTTTTACCACTCAAATTACTATTCTGACCTTGATTTCCCTAAAACTAGGCCGACTGAAAGGTACTCTTGAGGAAAAGCAATACATAGAAACTGTCAGGGGCCTTGAAGCCATACCCGAAAAAGTCAGCATAGCATTGAAAGAAAACGATGCCATAGAAGCCATCGCCAAGGTCTATAATCAGGCTAAAAATTGTTTGTATTTAGGACGGGGATATAACTTTCCCGTTGCCCTAGAAGGGGCTTTGAAGCTCAAAGAAATTTCTTACATCCACGCGGAAGGATATCCTGCGGCAGAAATGAAACACGGCCCTATCGCTTTGATAGACGAAAACATGCCCGTGATTGTCATTGCCACTAAAAAAGGGCATTACGATAAAATTGTCAGTAATATTCAAGAGATTAAAAGCAGGAAAGGTAAAATCATTGCCATTGTTTCTCAAGGCGATCAAACCGTGAAAGAACTGGCTGACCACGTCATTGAGGTGCCAGAAACCTTGGAATGTTTAGCGCCTTTGCTCACGACTATTCCCTTGCAGTTGTTGTCTTATCACATTGCCGTTCAGCTCAACAGGAATGTTGATCAGCCAAGGAACTTGGCGAAGTCAGTGACGGTGGAGTGAAGCATTTAAAGAAACAATGCTTTTTCATTTTATAGACCTAGCTGAACATGGTATCTATAAAAATGAGCGCAATAACCACAATCCCAAAAACGGTGATAAACCTTTCGTATCCAGACCTATTTTCCCAATTCCTTGAGAACTGAATCACAATAAAGTGCACGACAGCATATAAAAAACCCAATCCCAGCAGTCCCAACACAGTTTCATTCATAATTTATGTTTTAAAAAATTTATTTAAACTTACAACAAAAAATCAATCGAAAGCATTATTAACGTTACAATTATTTAAAATGATAAACGATTTATGCCATTCAATCCTAAACCTCAAATCATCTTTAGTTGCATTTGACATTTTGAGAGGATTCTCAAATAGCTAAAAAATATTGAGCGATTTTAATAATTTACTAAAAAAGGCGTATTTTGCACGACAAATAATCAAATGATCAACTAATGAAAACATTTTTTCAATTTCTTTTCTTGTTAGGATTCTCTATCAGTTTTGCACAAACTACTGTCAAAGGATCTGTTACTGACGACTCTGGTCAGCCTTTGCCTGGAGCCAATGTAGTAGTGGTTGGGACTTCCCAAGGTGCTGTTACTGATTTTGAAGGCACGTTTAGCATAAATCTTTCAACGCAGCCACCATTTGAATTACAGGTCAGCAGTGTAGGCTTTGAAACACAAACCATAGCTGTGACTGACGTCAGCCAGCCTTTGTCGGTGGTCATGACCGAAGGCAATTCACTTGACGAAGTCGTTGTTTCTGCTTCTAGAACGCCTGAGCGTGTGTTTGAATCTCCAGTAACTGTTGAGCGTTTTGGAATTGCGGATGTTAAAAACACCGCTTCTTCTGACTTCTACGATGGTCTTGAGAATTTGAAAGGTGTTGATATCAATACCAACAGTTTAACTTTTAAATCGATCAACACCCGTGGTTTTGCCACTTTTGCCAACACGCGTTTCATGCAGTTGGTCGACGGGATGGACAACTCGGCTCCTGCCTTGAACTTTCCTCTTGGTAACCTTTTAGGGATGATCGAAACCGACATCCAAAGTGTTGAAATTCTTCCTGGGGCGTCATCTGCACTTTATGGTGCCAACGCCTTCAACGGAATTCTATTCATGACCAGTAAAAGCGCCTTTGATCACCAAGGTATTAGTTCTTACATTAAGAGAGGTATCACTTCTCAAGAAGCTGCTGGAGACAACACTTATGTTGATTTAGGCGTTCGTGTAGCCCACGCCTTCAGTGATAAATTTGCGGCAAAAATCAACTTTGGTTATCTTGAAGGTACTGACTGGGCTGGGGATAACCGTACAGACAAATTCTACAGAGGTTTGACCCGTGCCGATTATGACTATGATGGAGTTAATGTATATGGTGATGAAGTTGCCACTAACATACGAGCAGCATCTGGAGGACTAGGCATTGTGCCAAACGTTGTAGTAAGCCGTACTGGTTATGCAGAAAACGAATTGACTGATCACAACGCATTAAGTTTGAAAACTGACTGGGGCTTCTATTATCGTCCTTTCGCTGATGATCTTGAATTGTCTTACGTTGGGAAATTTGGAACTGGAAATACCATTTATCAAGGAACGAACCGTTATGCCATCACTAACTTTGGCATGCAACAACACAAATTAGAGCTTAAGAATGATAATTTCTTTCTACGCGGCTATATGACATCCGATGACGCTGGAGATTCATACGACATGGTCTTTACTGGAATTAACATCAACCGCGCTTGGAAATCCGATGCTCAGTGGTTTGGCGATTATATCAATACTTTTGTAGGCGCTTCTTTGAATGGCGCAACCGAACCTCAAGCCCATGCCGCTGCAAGAGCAGTAGCAGAAACAGGACGCTTCGTCCCTGGTTCGCCTGAATTTATTCAAGCCTTTAATAACAGTGTGACTAACTCTGATTTAAGTGTTGGATCTAAATTTCAAGATACTTCCAAGTACTATCACGCTGATGGTAATTACAACTTTAAAGACAAGATCAGCTTTGCAGAAATCCAAGTTGGAGGGTCATACAGACTATACAGTTTGAATTCTTCGGGTACCATTTATACCGACTATGACGGATCAATCGATTACTCCGAGTTTGGTCTTTATACCCAGATGCAAAAGAAAATGATGGACGATCGTTTAAAAATAACTGCTTCTGTCCGTTATGACAAGTCTGAATACTTCGACGGATTTTTATCCCCACGATTGGGGATGAACTTGACATTAGGGCAACAAGGAAATCACAACGTTCGTGCTTCTGTTCAAACAGGTTTTAGAAACCCTACGACTCAAGATTTGTTCATTGGATTGGACGCTGGTCGTGCTATCCTAGTGGGTGGTTCTCCAGCCAACTTAGACCGTTATTCTCGTGTTTATCCTGTTAGTGCCTCAGGGCAAGCTATCGGTGCTCCGTCATCAGTTACTCAAACTGGTGGTGCTGCTTATACCAATTCATTCTTGGCGTCGTCTGTATCGGCTGCCACAGCTGCTGGAGACCTTTCTCTACTTCAAGTAGGGAATTCAGCCTTAGTCAAGCCAGAAGAAGTTACTTCGCTTGAATTCGGTTACCGCGGAAAAATTGGTAAAATAACTGCCGACTTAAGTGCCTATTACAGCACTTACAAAAACTTTATCTCTGGAGAAGCAGTAATTGCTCCGCTTTATGGTACAGTTGATGCTAACAACGATGGTACTGTTGATTTTGACCCTCTTTCTCTAGGAGCTTTAGTTAACGGGGATTACAAAGTGTATCAAACTTATACCAACTCCAAAGTGGACATCAGTTCATACGGAGCAAGTGTTGGTTTGTCGGCGAAAGTCTTGGGTAATTTCGATTTGAGTGGTAATTATACTTATGCCAAACAAGATTTTGATCAAGCTAAGAATCCAAGTTTTGAAACAAACTTCAACACGCCTGAGCATCGTGCCAAGCTTAGCTTTGGAAACACCGATTTGTTTAGAAACTTTGGTTTCAATGTGGCTTGGAAATGGAGTGATGAATTCTTTTGGGAACAAACATTTGGCGACGGCGTTGTACCTAGCTATCACGTGTTAGACGCTCAAGTTAACTTGAGAATGCCAGAATGGAAATCGTCTTTCAAAGTAGGAGCAAGTAACCTTTTAGGAGATGAATACTTTACTGCCTTTGGAACTGGTTATATAGGTTCCCAGTACTATGTTTCATGGACCATTAACAATCTATAATTATTAAATTCTAAAAATGATGACAATTAAAAATTTCAATATTAAAGGATTAGGATGGTTCCTAGCTCTTGGTATTATAGCGACATCTTGTTCGGAAGACAATGAAGTAGCGGTAATGTCCCCTTCTCTTGATGCTGGGTCAGCTGACTTCTCAACTTTTGTTTCTGTTGGAAATTCGCTTACTGCAGGATATACGGACAATGCTTTGTTTATCGCTGCTCAAGAAAATTCATTTCCTAACATCATGGCTCAGAAAATGGCCCTTGTTGGTGGTGGTGAGTTTAAACAACCCTTAATGGCTGACAATATTGGTGGCTTGACAGTTGGTGGCAATATGATTGCTGGACCTAGACTGTATTTAAACATGTCTACCCTTCTTCCAGCTGTTTTAAATGCAATGCCGACAACGGATTTGTTAAACAATCCAACTGGTCCTTTCAATAATATGGGTGTACCTGGCGCTAAGTCCTTTCATCTATTAGCTCCTGGCTATGGAAACCTAGCCAATTTATCGTTGGGTCTAGCCAATCCATATTTCATCAGAATGGCGAGCAGTCCAAACGCTACAGTTTTGCAAGACGTCGTTGCTCAGTCTCCTACCTTTTTCACGATGTGGATTGGTAACAACGACATATTAGGTTATGCCACAGGCGGTGCTCCTTCAGGATCTCCATTTAACGGAGTTTCAGGAACAACTTACACTGAACCCGCATTCTTTGAGTACGTCTACGGGGGCATCATGAGCACTATGGCTGCTACTGGAGCTCAAGGTGTCGTTGCCAACATACCTGACGTCTTAAGCATACCTTTTTTCCATACAGTTGCTTACAATCCAGTACCTCTTGATGCTGGAACAGCTGCATATGTCAATTCTGCCTACACGGCTTATAACAACGGTTTGGCTTATGCTGCAAGTGTAGGATTAATTACTGCTGATGAAGCAGCCTACAGAACAATATCTTTTGAGGCTTCTGAAACAAATCCTTTCGTCATCACAGACGATGAACTTACAAATTTGACCGCTTATATGATTCCAAGTTTGCGTCAAACCAAGCCAACTGATTTGGTGACACTGACCACGGCATCTGTCCTAGGTACCCTAGCAGACCCTAACAACCCAGCTTCGGTACTTGGTGTTGGAGTTCCTTTAGGTGACGCTAACGTGTTGACCACTGCCGAGCAGAACGTTATCAACACTATCGTTTCCCAATACAATGCTATCATAGCAAGTGCAGTTTCTCAAGCGGGCTATGCATTCTTAGATGCTCATACCATTTTCAATAATTTGATTGCTGGCAACTATTCTGAATTAGCAGTTGGCGATAACCAAATAGGCACTAACTTGGTTCTAGGAGGAGGTTTTTCGCTTGATGGCGTTCACATGACCTCTCGTGGTTACGCTCTTTTAGCCAATGAAATGCTAAAAGCCATCGATGCCAAATACGGCTCAAATTTTGAAGCATCTGGTTCCTTGGTTGACCTTGGAGATTATCCAACCAACTATTCGCCTTTGTTGCAATAACATCAATAAATATCTAGTTGAGAAAACCCTCGGAATTCCCGAGGGTTTTTTTATTTTAAAGAAGCATCAAATAATCGTGTTTTTCTTAAAGAAAATCGAAGCAATTTCTCTGATATAATCTTTATATTTGCACTCGAAAATAGACCATACATAACCGATTAAGTCAAAATTAAAATCCATGGCAGTTACTGGAAAAATCTCACAAATCGTAGGACCTGTAATAGATGTAGCCTTTGAAAGCGGCTCTTCACTTCCGAAAATCTATGATGCCTTAGAAATCACCAAAAAAGACGGTTCCATCTTAGTCCTTGAAGTGCAATCTCACATTGGAGAAGATACTGTTCGCACAATAGCTATGGATTCTTCCGACGGTTTGAGTCGTGGAACGGCGGTCAGAGCTACCGACGCTCCAATTCAAATGCCTATTGGAGACGATGTTTACGGTCGATTGTTTAATGTTATTGGAGACGCTATCGATGGCATGGAAAACTTGCCAAAAGCAGGTAAAGATGGTTTGCCAATTCACCGTCAAGCACCCAAATTTGAAGACCTTTCTACATCAACTGAGGTATTGTTTACTGGGATCAAAGTTATTGACTTGATTGAGCCTTATGCCAAAGGTGGTAAAATTGGCTTATTTGGTGGTGCTGGTGTAGGAAAAACAGTATTGATTCAAGAATTGATCAACAATATTGCCAAAGGTCACGGTGGACTTTCGGTTTTTGCAGGTGTTGGAGAACGCACCCGTGAAGGGAACGATTTGCTTCGAGAAATGCTCGAGTCTGGCATCATTAGATATGGTGAGGATTTCATGCATTCGATGGAAGAAGGCGGATGGGATTTGAAAAAGGTTGACAAAAAGGCTTTGAAAGAGTCCAAAGCAACCTTCGTTTTCGGTCAAATGAACGAGCCTCCTGGAGCACGTGCTCGTGTGGCCCTTTCAGGACTTACCATTGCTGAGTATTTCCGCGATGGTGCAGGAGACGGTCAAGGAAAAGACGTTTTGTTCTTCGTTGACAATATCTTTAGATTTACACAAGCTGGTTCTGAAGTATCTGCACTTCTTGGACGTATGCCTTCAGCAGTAGGATATCAGCCAACCTTAGCCACTGAAATGGGTGTGATGCAAGAGCGCATTACTTCCACCAAAAAGGGATCCATCACGTCCGTTCAAGCAGTCTATGTTCCTGCGGACGATTTGACAGATCCAGCTCCTGCAACGACGTTTGCCCATTTGGATGCCACCACAGTATTGTCACGTAAAATCGCCGAACTCGGGATTTACCCCGCTGTAGATCCTTTGGATTCTACTTCTCGAATTTTGACCGCAGATATTTTAGGAAAAGAACATTACGATTGTGCTCAAAGAGTAAAAGAGCTTTTGCAGCGCTACAAAGAACTTCAAGACATCATTGCCATTTTGGGGATGGAAGAACTTTCCGAAGAAGACAAGCTTGCCGTTTCTAGAGCCCGACGTGTTCAACGTTTCTTATCTCAGCCGTTCCATGTTGCTGAACAGTTTACTGGCATTCCAGGTGTGTTGGTTGACATTAAAGAAACCATCAAAGGCTTTAATATGATTATGGATGGGGAATTGGACCGCCTTCCTGAAGCAGCCTTTAACCTCAAAGGAACCATTGAAGAAGCTATCGAAGCTGGAGAGAAAATGCTTGCCGAAGCCTAAATAAAGCTTATGTATTTAGAAATTGTAACTCCCGAAGCCACATTGTTTAGTGGGGAAGTGAATTCCGTGAGTGTTCCAGGACTTCATGGAAGTTTTGAAATGCTCAACAATCACGCACCCGTCGTTTCTCTGCTTCAAGAAGGTGTGGTCATTTTGCGGGGTGTCAATATCAAAGAAGGTTTTTCAGAATTGCTTCAAAAGCAATCCGAAGGTGTTTTGTCTTTGAAAATCAATTCTGGCACAGTCGAATGCAACAAAAATAAGGTCGTAGTCTTGGCCGACTAGGTTTCAATAGTTTTTGAAATCCTTGGCCAAAGCTTAATCAACAGTACCGTCGCGGTCAAACATATAGCGACTAGGGCAACTCCCGTTACCGTATTCCCATATAAAAAAGATCCGACGGCAAACATTGACGCATAAATCCCAACACTTCCTATTAGCATGGCGATAATTCCAAAAGGCACTGACCACGGCTCGCCATTTCTCTTTTCCGGCTTATGAACTTGCTTCCATCCTGGACCTCCTGGCTGAGTGAGGGCATAAAACGATTTGAGCACCGACTCCGACTCTGATTTCGTAAAATACATGGTTAACAACCATATTATGGTAGTTACCAAGACAACAAAAGGATACTTGAGATAAGATGCCATTAGTCCGTCATTTTCACCAAAGAGCACAAGCCCTAGTGGGGATAGATTGATCAGTAAGGAAATAATCCCTGAAGAAAACATGGCACTAATTTCGCTCCAAGCATTAATCCGCCACCAAAACCATCGCAGAATAAAAATTAGTCCTGTTCCAGCACCAAACATGAGAATGATGTCGAACAGTTGAAGTGCATTTTGTAATATGAGGGCCAGCATTGCGCTCAGTACTAATAGCAGAACTGTCGCCATTCTACCCACTCTCACTAAAATCTTTTCGCTTGCTGCTTTATTAAAAAACTGCTTGTAGCAATCGTTTACCAAATAAGAAGCCCCCCAGTTCAAATGGGTGGATATGGTTGACATATAAGCTGCTACTAGTGATGCCAACAGCAAGCCGAGCAAGCCACTAGGCAAAAAAGTTAACATGGCTGAATAAGCCAAGTCCTGCCCGAGCTTGTCTTCTGTAATGCCTGGGAAGGCGTTTTGGATACTCTGCAAGTCAGGGAATACGATCAAAGAAGCTAAGGCCACTAAAATCCAAGGCCATGGCCTTAAGGCATAGTGCATAATATTGAAAAAAAACGTTGCTCCAATGGCGTGCTTTTCGTTTTTAGCCGCTAACATGCGCTGGGCAATATATCCTCCTCCTCCAGGCTCTGCTCCTGGATACCAAGCACTCCACCACTGAACCGCCAGCGGAATAATAAACAAAGTAACGAGGAGTTCTGTATTGGAAAAATCAGGGAAAAAGGAGAGTTTGTCCACTACATTTTCGTGTTGCATTAAATTGGAAAGTCCCCCAACCTGTGGCAGATCAATCAAGTAAAAGGCTGCGGCAATTGATCCTCCCATGGCTACAAAAAAGAGGATAAAATCGGTATACACCACACCTTGAAAACCACCAAAAGCACTGAAAAGGACGGTTACTGATCCTCCAATAAGCACTGTATGCCAAGGCTCTAGCCCTAGGATAATACTTCCTATTTTGATGGCCGCAAGGGTCACCGCTGCCATAGCTAGAACATTAAAAAAGAGGCCTAAATAGACGGCCCTAAAAATGCGCAAAAAACGAGCGGGCTTACCTCCATACCGCAACTCGTAAAATTCAATATCTGTATTTACATTGGACTTTCGCCACAATCTGGCATACACGAAAACAGTTAATAGTCCTGTTAGCAAAAACGCCCACCAAACCCAATTACCCGACACGCCATTGTTACGAACAATATCCGTGACCAAATTTGGCGTGTCGGTAGAAAAGGTTGTTGCAACCATCGAAACCCCTAAAAGCCACCAAGGCATGTTCCTCCCTGAGAGGAAATAGGCGCTTGAGCTTTGACCAGAAGATTTAGAGACATAAAGTCCAATAAATAAAGTCAAAGTAAAAAATGAGACTATGATAACGTAATCAAGAAACTCGAGATGAACCATACCGTTAAATTTCTATAAATATAAGAGATTTGTACATAAGTAAACCCAGGCATTATAGAGGTTCTTGAAATTATCTACATTTGCATAAAGCTATTCCGAATGAAGTATTGTCGCGTTTATGTCTTATTGTGTTGTCTTTCGTCAGTTGTGCTAGACGCTCAAACCATACCCGATGAGACTTTGGATTCTATTTTTATCGCTTCCAACCGAATTGATTTACCTTTTTCTAAAAATTCCAAAACCTTGCAGATCATTTCTAGTGAAGTGATTGCCAGTAGTCCGGCAAACAACCTCGCTGATTTGCTTCAGTTTTTTGGTGGAGTCGATATCCGTCGACGTGGATTGGGGGGGTCACAGGCCGATGTGTACATTAGAGGTGGTGGGTTTGATCAAGTTCTACTGTTAATTGATGGCATGAAGGTCGAAGACCCACAAACTGGCCACCATACCCTCAACATGGCTTTGCCTATTGAAGTCATTGAGCGCATTGAGATAGTAAAAGGTCCTGCAGCTCGAATCTTTGGCCAAAATGCCTTTACAGGAGCAATCAATATTGTCACTAATAAAGTCTCTAATAACTCCATTTCAAGCAGCATTGAGGGAGGGTCATATGGCCAAAAGAACTTGTCCTTTACAACACAAAGCGCTCTCAACAAAAGCAGTCATTTGCTTCATATTTCAAACAATCTTTCTGACGGCTACCGTTATAACACGGATTTTGACAACCGGAATTACTTTTTAAAAAGCACCATCAAAACAAAAAACGCTCCAATTCAACTGATAGGCAGTTTCATGGAACGACAGTTTGGAGCCAATGGTTTTTATGCCTCACCGTCCTACAAGGATCAATATGAAGAAACACAGGCCAGCGTGTTTGGCATTCAAAGCAATTTCGACTCTGGCAATTGGAAATTCAAGCCCCGAGTATATTGGAAGCGCAATCAAGATCTGTATCTTTTTGTAAGAAATAACCCATCACTCTACAGAAATCTACACATCTCGAATAAAGTAGCTGTAGAGTTCAATAGCTCCAATCAAAATAGCCTTGGCACTACGGGTATGGGAATTGAATTGGCAAGAGTAAATTTATCGAGTAACAATCTTGGACGTCATAACCGAACTCAAGTCAACGCTTTCGTTGAGCATCGTTTTAGCCTTTTAGGGGATCATGTGGACTTTACCCCAGGTATAGCTCTCAATTATTTTTCAGACTTTAAATTCCGTGCTTTTCCAGGTGTTGATGTAGGATATGCCATCAGTGAAAAATCTCGAATTTATGGCAATGTAGGATTGACCTATAGAATTCCAACCTATACGGATTTGTATTACAGTTCTCCTACCACTATTGGTAACGACAATTTGAGTCCAGAAAGCGCCTTGGCTTTTGAACTCGGCTACCGCTTCAATAGTGCGTCTTTCGACTTTGCTATGGTTGGATTTAGAAGAAATTCTGACGACCTCATCGACTATGTCAAAGAGTTAGATAGTGATCCTTGGCAAGCTCAGAATTTGATTGGTTTAGAAACTACAGGATTGGAATTAAGCAGCAGATTCAGTTGGGGAGGGAATATTTTGAGAGGCGATTACACCTATATTTCGGACAATGTGAAAGCAATTCCTCAAATTTCGCAATACGCCATCAATTCGCTTCAACAACAACTTGTTATGACTTGGGAATCAAAGCTTATCGATCGTTGGAGCCAACAAATATCATTCAGATACTGTGAACGGGGCGACAGTCAAGCCTACAGCGTATTGGACGCGAGAATTATTGGAAAGATAGGTGATGTAAACGCCAGTATTACCGCCAATAATATTTTAAATGAGAACTATACAGAAACCAATTTAGTGCCCGCTCCAAAAGGCAGCATTATATTTGGACTTAACTATTTTATCGACTAGAAAGGCTGCGTAATTTATCGTAAATTCGTTCGGTCTCCCAACCCCTATAGACCATATAATCAAAGAACTTTTTCTTTTTAACCAGGACATTTTCATTTTTCAGAGATTCCCATTTCTTGTCAGCCAAAACCTCGAAGGCATCGTCAAAATCGGTTGAATCAATCTGGTCTAAGGCTTTTTGAATTAATTTGGGATGAATGTCTCGAAGTTTCAGCTCACGTTGAATTCGAATTTTTCCATAATGTTTCTGACTGAATTTTCCTCTTGCATATGAAAACGCAAAGCGCTCTTCATTAAGGAAATTGTCGCTAATCAAGCTGACTACAATTTGATTGACGGCTGCATCAATCATTCCCATTTCTCCGAGTTTTTGAACAACCTCTTTGTGGCAGCGCTCCTGATAGGCGCAAAAATTCCTCAGCTTTTGAAGCGCTTCATCCACTGTATATGTTGTCCTGGTAGTCAATTAAAGCATGTATTGAATTGAAAAAACCGCATTAATTCCAGGGGCAGCAATCCCAGAGGAATAAGTCCTGTAGCGTTGATTTGTAAAATTTTCAATCGTTGCGGTTAGTCCTAAATCTTCATTGACTTTGTAGTGGGTTCGCAAGTTAAAGGTATGCCATGCTGGAGAATAAGGATTGCCATTGTCGTCCAAAGCATACAAATACGGTTTTTCACCCTCTGTTGGATTTAAGTCGTCCGCCGAAATTTCACCGTTATAAACCGCATACAATTCCCACGACAAACGATCACCTTTCCAGTTGAGCTGTGTTTTACCAAAAGGTGGCGGCGCATGTCGTGCAGCATATTTCTTGCCATCAGATTCGGATTCTTTGCCTTTCATTAAACTGAAAGTAGATCGCAATTCCATTTTATCCGTAAAATCGTATTTTACACCTGCCTCAATTCCGTTGACCCACGTCATCGCTAAATTTTGAATAGCCTGAACATCGCTTAACTCGCCGTCGTAATATATTTGACTTTCTCCGTTGAGGGCAAAGTCTTCTCGGGTTAAGGCATTGTCGAGATACGTAGAATAAGCTGAAAAATCAATCAAGAGGTTTGGCTTTGGTTTCCAAATGACCCCAATTTCGGCTCCATACGAATATTCTGGCACTAAGAAAGGGTTAGGAACGATAACCGAACCAGGTTCTGAGTCGAAGACCTTGCCCATGTCGTCGATGTTTGGGGCTCGGAAAGCTGTGGCCAAATTAGCTTTTAATTGAAACTGCTCAACTGGCGAATAGCTGAAACCTAGTGTCCCTGTTAAGGCCGCCGAATTGTTAGTAGCTTCCGTGAAAGGAAAATTGTAATAAACATTGTTGTCTGTAAAGTCAATCTTGTTGATGACGTAGTTGTATCTCAATCCCGATTTCACTGTAAATTGGGGTGAATATTTAAAAGTTATGTTGACATAACCTGCCATTGAGGTCCAAGTTGATCCATCGGGATAACGACTAGAAATAGGACTGATTTCATTGGTTTCTAGGTCTTTTTGTGACCCATTTGAATAGACCAAATTCCGAATATATTCCAATCCATAATTCAATTTGATTTTTTCCGAAATGGGAAGCTCCAAATCCAAATTGGCCGAAAAAGCTTGGACGTTTTCATACCTTGATCTCAATCGAGTTCCTTGATATTTCCTGTCGTGTCTGCTTTCTTTAAAATCCTGATGTGCAATAGTGAGCTTCATGTTGTCGAACAATGAGGAGCTACTGCCAAATGATGTAACTTGAAGGTTAGTCATAAACCATTCTTGAGGCCCATAATACCATTGGGAGGATACTGGTCGATTGTTTTCATATAAAATCAAACGATCATATCTAGGGTAATCCGAAGTGGTTGTATAGTGCATTCCCAAATCAAAATGCAATCTTTCTTGAGCCCGATAGTGCACTTTTTGCATCAAATTCAACTGATTATAACCCGAAAATCTTTGAATTCTTGGGTTCTCATTTTGTTGAATCTCATCCACGCCGTCGACAGTAACAACATAATCAGGTCTTAAATAATCCTCAGGACCATGGCTTCCCATCTTCAAGTCGTCAAAATCAGTATAACTAACACTTGACAAATAGCCCCACTGCTTGGCTCCTAGAGAAGCTTCGGCATGAACTGCCTTTTCATTAGATGCACCGGAGTAACGGGCAACAGCCTGGCCATTAAATTCTAAATTTTCCGTAGTCGAAAGTTTAGGTTTTTTAGTGTAGAAATTCATCACGCCACCAATAGCATCACTACCGTAGATAACAGACCCTGGGCCCGCAATAATTTCGGTTTGCTGGATCGCGAATGGATCAATCGAGATGATATTTTGGATATTTCCACTTCGAAATATGGCATTGTTCATTCTTACACCATCTACCGACAAGAACAGCCTGTTGGTGGCAAACCCTCGGATCATAGGACTCCCTCCTCCATATTGACTCTTTTGTACAAATACTTGCCCAGTGCTTTCCAACAAATCGGCGCTTGTTTGTGGATTGGTCAGCGCAATATCTGAAGATTTAATCGCGATTATTTTTTGTGGCACATCACGACGATTTTGCTCAAACTTTGAGGCTGAAATAACAATTGCTTCCAACGCTTGGGCGTTAGATTTCAAATAAAGTTCACTGCCTAGTTCATTTTTGGGCAACTGAACTGTTTCATGCAAAATGTGCTGAATTGTAATGACATCCGATTCGCCGAACTCGTCTAAAGACACCTTTCCCTTAAAGTCTGTAAATACAGAAACCGATAGGTCTTGATTATAAACAGCGGCTCCAATTACAGGTGACTGAGTGTCCTCGTCAAAAATAGCCAGCGTTTGGGCAAAAAAAACGGACGTGTTTAACAAGCCAATTATCAAATAGAGATAATGCTTCATATCAATTAAATACTTGGTTCAAAATAGTGATAGACTTAGGTCGTCTAAAACCAGGCACATGCTGTTCAAAATAATCTAAAATTAATTGCAATAAAGCTTGTTTGCGCATGGCTGAAAGTTTCCATCCTCCACTGTTATCAAATTGCATGCCTAAAATGAACTTGAAATCCGAAACCACTTCTCCTTTGACGAATTTATTTTCTTCATCTGTGTCGGTAAAACAACCTGATTTAAGGTCAAAATACTGATTGATGGGTTGATTTTGTTCTGGCGTACAACCCAAATAGCGCATGATTTTGGTCAAGAGCAGCAAGTGGAAATACCCACAACGGCCTTGATGATCAAACCAATGAAAGGCATTGGATAGCATTTCATACAGTTGAGGATCAGGTGAATCCTCATTTATCAAACTGCCAAGTACTTCAGAAAGAAATAAGGCAACAGTTGCCTTTTCAATATCGCTGTGCAGGGATTCAAAGTGACTCTGTATTTTAAGATCTCTAAGATATTGGAGGCTTCTTTTTTCTTTGTGTTCTGCTTCAATGGCGATAATAGAAAGCGGCTGAAAATAGGCAGCTCTAAAAGGTCCTTTCCTATTTTTTAAGGCGCCTCGGATCAAGTAACTTCTTGCTCCATAAGACTCGGTAAAACATTTGACAATGAGGTCATTGTCTCTATATTTTATTTTGGTTAGCACAATAGCATGTGTCGAAATCAGCATCTATCTTACAATAAGTAGTTTGAGTACCTTAGTTTCGAAGGTGTCTAAGTCAGACAATAAAATCAGATAAACCCCGGAAGCGACTTGACGGCCGTTCAAATTCTTTCCATCCCAGTAAGCGCTACCCCCATCTATTTCGAGACTAAATCCTCGAAATCTTCTATTTTTGGCGCTTTCGGCTTCCGCCACTAGATTGCCTTCAATGTCTGTAATTTTTATGTTTACACTTTCCGTCAATCCAGATATTTTGACCTTCTCTACCTCAGTTCTGAACCCTGGCCGAACTGGATTGGGGTAAACAAACGCCTTATCGAGCTGATCTAAAGGCTGAGAACCCCCTGAAGAGAACGCCACTAATCCTCGATCCGTAGCCAAATAGAGCAAACCGTTTTCAGTGTCTAGCGCGATGTCGTTAATATTGTTCGACGGTAAAGGGGAGTTGTCGATTGTAAAATGATAGAGGGTTCGTTGTCCGTCCGATGTTACATAATAAACCCCTGATCCTATGGTGCCGATCCACTTGTTGTTACTGCCATCGACTTCAATATCGCTTATAAATTGCTCCTCAAGCAATTCTCGAGGCAATCCGTCTTCGACAAAAACTATGGGTTGCGTCGCTGGATTGGCAGCATTAAATACTCCAGAGGTGTTGTAAAGCACCCTCAGACCTAGTTGAGTCCCTACCCACAAAATCTCTTGACGATCCATAGCCAAAGCGGTCACATAATTGTTAGGAAGATTAGAAGACTGTCCGTTGATTTTAATCAATGAACCTCCATTAGTTTCGTTAAACGCAATGATACCAGAGCGATAGCCTCCAATAAATTTAGTTCCATTCGAGGCAATGGCAATATCACTAAACCCAAATTCATCTACTAAAGGGTCATTGATGATCGAAGAAAAATCGAAGCTCTGCCATTGATTGCTATTAGGGTTATATGACTTTAGAGGTCGGGCAATTCTTGAGGAAACCGACCATAACAAGCCTTGAGCGTCAAACGCCAATGCCGACACGCGCACATCTTCATTGTCTGGAGAGCTTGATACAGATTCCAAACCACTGTTGTCTACGGAAAAGCGGCGAGATGGTTCATAGTCTAATACTTCAAGGATTCCCTTGCCAAAAGAACTGATAAAAGTTTTTGAATTGTTAAAGGGATCATTGGTAATGCTGTTCAAATTATAAGCTCCGAAAATACTGTCAAACTTTACATTGTTCCAAAGTTCATTGTTGAAATAACTGTATCCCAAATATCTTTTTGGATCTGGATTAAACGACGAAGAGTGCCCCCCATAAGTGGCCCATAATGTTCCTTTGTCCGCCGAAATTGAAAAAACGTCATTGTCTTGAAGTCCGTTCGGTATGATAGAATTTTGAACTCCCGATTGCCGCAAAATCACACCTTGTTTGTTGGTTCCAATCAGAATTCCGTTGGTCAACGCAATGGCGGTGTTGACTTGATAGTTGTCGTCAACCACAAAAACATCAATCAATCCAGTATTTTCATCGAAGGAGTCCACCCGATTTTGTTGAGTGGTCACTACGCCGACAGCGTTTGTGCGCAGATCTATAATTGGGGTGGGCAAATTGACTGCAGAGGTGATTGCACTGTTTTGGACAGAATAGAGCGTATTGGCTCGCGAGGCAAACAGGCGATTGTTCGTTGATCCGACTCCGCTAAAATCGCCTGCAGCAATGGTATTCCAATTTTGAAAATCTACTAAATCCAATGATAAATCCGCCTCTTTCAATCCGTTGTTGAGGCCACAGGCCGCATAAATTTTATTCTCAAAAACAGTGGTTTGAAGAACTGGAATTTGAGTTCCCAGGGTTCCGATGTAGAACGTGTCTCCAAATTCCATTTGATCCAAATCAAATTGCGAAATCCCATAATTTGTTGATACATAGACCAGTCCATCATGCTCATAAAAATCATTGATGCGCTTATTTAGAGGTGGGATTGTAGGCTTGTTAACAATGTCGTAGACTTTATGCACTTCTGCATTTTCACCCAAAACCACTACTTCAATCAGCCCATTCTCATAGCCGACAATCAGTGAGTTAGAGGTGTTGCTCTGATGAAAAGCGGAAATGCTGTTACCTGACAGCCCATCGATTGTAGTGATGGTTTTTATATCACCAGTTGACAAGTCATATTCAAACAAGGCATTATCAGCTGCCGCAAAAAACGCATTCGAAGTGCTGGAAAGCCCGACGATTTTATGGTAAGAAAAATGACCAAACCATTGGTTGGCTTGACTCAACAATGTTCTAGGAAATAAGAGTGTATAAAAAATTAAAAAGAAAAACCGCATGTCTCTAATAAAAGTATACAATACTAACGACGGGCACGCGGTTTTAATGCAAAAAGAAAAGAGATAGTTAATTTTAGACTACTCCCTGGGCCAACATCGCGTCGGCAACCTTAACAAATCCAGCAATGTTCGCGCCCTTGACATAGTCAACAGACCCGTCTGCATTTTTGCCGTACTTTACGCAAGCAGCATGAATGTCGTTCATGATGTTGAGCAATTTGGCATCGACCTCTTCTGAAGACCAGCTTAGCCTTAGGCTGTTTTGACTCATTTCCAGGCCAGAAGTTGCAACTCCCCCAGCGTTAGATGCCTTTCCTGGTGCAAACAATACTTTTGCTCCCTGAAATTCTTCAACGGCCTCTGGAGTAGTTGGCATATTGGCTCCCTCCGCGACTGCTACAACTCCATTTGACACCAAGGATTTTGCGTCATCCCCGTTCAATTCATTCTGAGTGGCACAAGGCAAAGCAATATCACATTTCACACTCCAAGGACGTTTGTCAGCATGAAATGATGCCTTAGGAAAAGCCGAAATATACTCACTGATTCGGCCTCGTTGGATGTTTTTAAGCGTTTTTATGAATTCCAATTTTTCCGTATCAAACCCATCGGCATCATGAATATAGCCCGATGAATCGGACATGGTTACGACTTTGCCTCCTTCTTGGATTACTTTTTCACAAGCAAACTGGGCAACATTTCCCGATCCAGAAATCACAACCGTTTTATCTTTCAACGACTTGCCTTGCGTTGCAAGCATGTTTTTGGTAAAGTAAACTGCACCATAGCCCGTGGCTTCTGGACGAATCAAAGATCCTCCATAGGACAATCCCTTACCAGTTAAGACTCCTGTAAATTCGTTTCTAATGCGTTTGTATTGACCAAACATGTAGCCAATTTCACGTCCTCCAACACCAATATCTCCAGCTGGAACGTCCGTGTCTGGTCCAATGTGACGACACAGTTCCGTCATAAAAGACTGGCAAAAACGCATCACTTCGTTATCCGACTTACCTTTAGGATCGAAATCAGAGCCGCCCTTACCACCGCCCATGGGCAATGTAGTTAAGGCATTCTTAAAAACCTGTTCAAATCCTAAAAATTTCAAAATACTCAAGTTTACACTTGGGTGAAAACGCAAACCACCCTTATATGGGCCTATGGCAGAATTGAACTCCACGCGATAACCTCTATTGACTTGGGTTTGACCCTTGTCGTCTATCCACGGGACTCTGAAAATGATAGTGCGCTCTGGTTCAACCATGCGCTCAAGAAGCATTTTCCCTTGGTATTGTGGATTTGCAGCAATAAAAGGCAAAACGGTTTCTGCCACTTCATGTACCGCTTGAAGAAATTCAGGTTCATTTTGGTTCTTTTGAGAAACGTAGGAAACAAATTTGTCAGTCGATGTTGACATAGTTAAATAATGTTAGTTAAAGAGGCCTTTAAAAGTTCGAACAAATATAAACTATCTTCAAATATGGCGAGATAAATTATTGCATTTTCAAATTGAACAGCACTAAAAACACAATATGATAATATATTTTGATTTGATTACCCCAAAGCTTGCTTCAAATCGGCCAATAAATCCTCAACATCTTCGATACCAACGCTCAAACGGATGAGACTATCGGTAACCCCGCTTTTTTCTCTTTCTTCGCGAGGAATACTTGCATGGGTCATGCTCGCTGGATGCCCTGACAGCGATTCAACCCCGCCCAAAGACTCGGCTAAAGTGAAAAATTTCAATCGCTCAACCACCTCTACAGCAGACTCTAAAGTTCCTGCAGAAGTCGTAAAAGACATCATGCCACCAAAGTCCGACATTTGTTGTTGGGCTATTTTATGGTTAGGATGATTTGTTAGGCCAGGATAATACACGCGACCCACTTTGGGATGAGACGCTAGATAATTGGCTATGATTAAGGCGTTTTCGCAATGTCGTTGAACCCTAACATGAAGCGTTTTGATTCCCCTCAACACGAGGAAGCAATCTTGGGGACCCGCAACAGCACCACTTGCATTTTGAATAAAATACAATTGATCGGCCAGCGCTTTGTCTTTCACAACCAGCGCTCCCATCACCACATCGCTATGTCCTCCTAAATATTTGGTGGCGGAATGCATCACTATATCGGCACCCATGTCAAGTGGTTGCTGTAAGTAGGGAGTGGCAAAAGTGTTGTCAACGGCCAACAAAATTGAATGTTTTTTGGCGATAGATACCATGACTTTGATGTCAATAATATTTAACATGGGATTGGTCGGGGTTTCTATCCAGATTAACTTGGTGTTGGAATTGACATATTGTTCGATTGAAGAGGCGTCTCTAATTGAAACAAAATGAAACTTCACACCAAATCGTTCATAAATCTTGGTAAACAGCCGATAGGATCCGCCATACAAATCATTTGATGCGATAACCTCATCTCCTGGATTCAGTAATTTTATGACTGCATCAATGGCTGCTAAACCTGACCCAAAGGTGATACCATGGGTTCCATTTTCAATACTGGCTAAAGCTTCCTCAAGAGCATGTCGTGTTGGGTTATGGGTTCGCGAATATTCAAAACCTTTATGTTTTCCTGGGCTTGACTGAGCATAGGTAGAAGTTTGATAAATTGGAGGCATAACCGAGCCGTAAGCTGGGTCTGGAGCTTGTCCACCATGTATAGTTTTAGTATTGAATTTCACAGTTAGGAGGTTTAAAGTGTCTTACAAATTTAGTTTTATTTTTTGGTCACAGGATCATTATATTTGAGTAGAATATAAACAACCGACATGCGTGCTTTCTTTTATTTAAAAACCTGCAATACTTGTATAAAAATTCAAAACCAACTCAAGCTGCCAGAAGAGATTGAGCTCCGTGAACTCAAATCCAAACCCATCACGGCTATCGAATTGGAACATCTCCAAACGCTTTCGGGGTCCTATGAATCTTTATTCAACCGACGGTCAAAACTGTATACCAGCATGGGGCTGAAGCACGAGGCGCTATTGGAGAAAGACTATCGACATTACATACTGGATCATTATTCTTTCTTGAAAAGACCCGTTCTGATTTTGGACGACAAAATTTATATTGGAAACAGTAAAAAAGAAGTGGACGGGGCATTGAATCATCTCCAAAGTCTTTAGCTCTGCATCCTTTACTAGATAAAGGCCGCGGAATTGCTATCTTTGCAGGGCAAAAACAATATTTATGTTAGCATCCATGACAGGATTTGGGAAAGCATCATGCACCCTGCCAGACAAGACGATAACTGTCGAAATGAAGGCTTTGAACAGCAAGAATTTAGACCTCAACATTCGCATGTCGTCGGCCTATCGCGATCAAGAAATGACCATGAGGAAGCGCATTGCCGAAGATCTTAGTCGAGGAAAGATTGACGTCTTTATTCATACCGAGTCCAATCTTAGCAGCACCAAGGATGTGATCAACGAAGAGGTCGTTAAGGCTTACATGGCTCAGATGAAAGAAATTGCCGATGGTGACGATGTCAACCATCTGCAAATTGCCATGAGGCTTCCCGATGTTTTGCAATCGCGCAAAACCGAACTGGATGATAAAGAATTGGAAGCCGTTTGGATCACTTTAGAGGCGGCCATTGTGGACCTAAACAGTTATCGCAACAACGAAGGGGCTGTGCTAAAAATTGATTTTGAAATGCGCATAGCAACAATTGCCGCTCAATTAGAGCAGATCAAAACAATGGAGCCGCTTCGCATTCAAAAAATCAATGATCGCTTAAGGAAAAGTGTTGCAGACTTGGAAGCCCATGTCGATGAAAACCGATTTGAACATGAGCTTATTTTTTATTTGGAAAAACTCGATATTACAGAAGAGATTGTTCGACTCAAAAACCATTTGAATTACTTTGTTAAAACCCTGAATCTGGACGAATCAAGCGGGAAAAAATTGGGTTTTATTTCTCAAGAAATGGGCAGAGAAATCAACACCATTGGCTCCAAAGCGAATGACTCCGAAATGCAACAATTGGTCGTTCAAATGAAGGATGAATTAGAAAAAATCAAAGAACAACTGCTCAACGTACTGTAATGATTCAAGAAAAACTAGTTGTCTTTTCAGCTCCTTCAGGGTCGGGCAAAACCACAATAGTTAGACATTTGCTAACTGTCGAAACCTTGCCTTTGGCTTTTTCTATTTCGGCCACTACCAGAGCACCCCGTGGCAAGGAAATAAATGGAAAAGACTACTATTTTTTATCGGTTGAAGAGTTTAAGGAGCGCATTGAACAGGGCCATTTTTTGGAATGGGAAGAAGTATATCCCAATCAATATTATGGCACCCTTAAAAGCGAGGTAGTTCGCTTGTGGCAAAGTGGTAAAGCCGTTTTGTTCGACTTGGATGTCGTTGGAGGATTGGCCATCAAACGCCAGTTCCCAGAACAAACCTTAGCGATTTTTGTTCAACCCCCGAATTTGGAAACTCTCATTGAGCGGTTGAAAAATAGAAAAACGGAAGATCAAATTGCCCTTAATAAAAGAATTGACAAGGCTCCTGCCGAAATGGCTCAAGCCAAATTCTTTGACGCTATTCTCATCAACGACGACTTAGAACAGGCATTTGAAAAGGCCTCTAGTTTAGTTTCCAATTTTTTAAATTCCGATTGATGAAAGTGGGTTTGTTTTTTGGTTCTTTCAACCCTATTCACGTTGGGCATGTGATTATTGCCAATCACATGGTTGAATTTACCGATTTGGATGAGGTATGGTTGGTTGTCAGTCCTCAAAATCCTTTCAAAACCAAGGCCAGTTTATTGCATCAAAACCACCGATTGGATTTGGTATTTCGAGCAACAGAGGATTATCTCAAAATCAAACCAAGTGATATTGAATTTCAGCTGCCTCAACCAAGTTATACCAGCACCACACTTGCTTATCTCGAAGAAAAATACCCTCAGCATCAATTCGCGTTGATCATGGGGGCAGATAATTTGGTATCGCTCCACAAATGGCACAATTCGAAATGGTTGATGGACAATTTTTCTATTTACGTTTATCCCCGTCTTGGGCATGAGAAAATTCCGGTAGACTATCCTACGGCCAAAAACATTCAAATGGTCAAAGCTCCAATAGTTGAAATTTCTGCCTCTCAAATCCGTGCCGCAATAGCATCGGGCAAGTCTGTCAAATCTTTGATTCCAGAGAAGGCTTGGCAATATTTAGATGAGATGAATTTTTATAAATCCTGATCGATTAGTCGGTATTCGATTTTTTATTAACTTTGAGTCATCAGATCCCAAATCTGCCCTACAAATCGACTATCTCTAGCCGTTCGTTTTTCATAGACTGCGGTGGTTTTTTTCTCAATTGATTTGTCTTGCATTTTAGGGTTCTCATTTTTCAATCTGAGCCTAATTTATGTTAACACAAAAGGATTTTTTTCACCACAAAACGACAGAAGCATTTCTTGAAACCCTCAAGACAAAAGTGGATCCCTCAATGTATGAGGAGATTGTTCAAACCATTCATTATGAAAAAGAGTTGCAATTACTCCAAGCTGAATTGGTTGACTTTCAGCAATGGGTAGCCAAAACCAAAAGGCGTGTTTGCATCCTTTTTGAAGGCCGCGATGCCTCAGGAAAAGGCGGGGCAATCCGGCGCTTTTCCAAACACTTGAACCCTCGCTTGATGCGGGTAGTGGCTTTGACTAAACCAACCGACATTGAAAAAGGTCAGTGGTACTTTAGAAGATACATCCGAGAACTTCCCGAGCCAGGGGAAATTGTGTTCTTTGACCGCAGTTGGTATAATCGTGCCGTTGTTTAACCAGTCATGGGTTTTTGCACAAAAACACAATACGAGCAATTCATGGTTCAAGTTCCTGAATTCGAGCACATGCTATATGAAGATGGTGTTGACATTATCAAGTTTTGGTTCTCCATTTCTAAAGAAGAGCAGAATCGACGATTCAATTCAAGGCTTCAAAACACCCTAAAGCAATGGAAATTCAGTGAGGTTGACAAAGAAGGTCAAATTTTGTGGAACAAGTACACCCACTACAAAGAGCAAATGTTAGGTAAAACACAGACCACTTTTTGTCCTTGGGTTATTGTCAAGTCAAACGTCAAAGAGTCTGCCCGATTGGAAAGTATTAGACATGTTTTGTCTCGATTTAATTACGATGGGAAAGGGAATTCTGGAACTGATATCATGCCCGACCCAAATGTTGTCCAACGCTATCACCGCATGGTAAAACAAATTGACCAATGATCCAACTATCCGACAAAAACATCAAGGCTCTGAACACAAAAAAGGGTATTATACTTTTTTTGCAAGAGAACTTAAAGCCCATCAAAACCCTGCGAACCATTCAATATGAATCTCGCATGAAGAAACTTCAAGAAGAATTGATTAAACTTCAGCATTGGGTGGTTATTGAAAATGAAAAAGTTGTTATTCTTTTCGAGGGTCGAGACGCCGCGGGCAAAGGCGGTGCCAAACGAAGAATAACTGAACATCTCAATCCTCGCGAATTTAGGGTTGTTGCCCTTCCGAAACCCACCTATGAAGAAAAGGGACAATGGTATTTTCAACGCTACGTTAATCAACTGCCGAGAGAAGGGAAGATTGTCTTTTTTGATCGAAGCTGGTATAACAGAGCCATTGTAGAGCCTGTGAACAGGTTTTGCACCAAAAAGGAATACGATGTTTTCATGAATCAGGTCAATGAATTTGAGAGAATGATCACGGAGTCTGGAATTCGTTTGATCAAATTTTATTTTTCAATTTCAAAGAACGAGCAAATCAGCCGCTTCGAAGACATCCAAAATAGCCCTCTTAAAAAATGGAAATTCAGTAAGGTCGAGCAAAAGGCCATCAAATTATGGGATTCTTATACGAGATATAAACTGCGGATGTTTGAAAAAACGAATACCGCAATCGCACCTTGGATAGTTATAGAAGGCAATGGCAAAATGAAAGCGCGCATTAATGCCATCAAGCACATTCTAAAAGTTATCCCTTACAAGTAGGTCTTCATGGCATGACTCGACAAAAAAAGAAACCCTCTTTGAAATATTTCAAAGAGGGTTTCGCCCTTAAAGACTACTTGTTAGTTTAGCCTATTCTTCTTTCTTATCTTCAACAGAAATCGTTGCCGGAGGCACTGAGCTATCATGTGCGTTGTGATATTCTTCCAGCAAATTCATGATTGAATTGATAAGATCCTTGGTCTCCAAAAGAATACTGAAGTAAAGTGCGGTGTTCTTAGGGTTAGAGACTTCTGTTCGGGTTCTGTTGACCTGACTTTTGATCTTCTCTTTCACCAAATCATAGACTACCTTTTTCTCGTTGATGATTTTTCCTATTTCCTCAAAAGAGCCCGACTTGAAGGCATTTTGAGTATCGGAAAACAAAATTTCCAACTTGTCATAGATTTCTCTCAGTTCCTTGACTTGATTGAACTTTAGTTTTTTGTGATTATTGTTGACGTGCTTGTAGGAAATTTTTGAAATGAGTTCAAGAGATTGAGTAATGTCTTGAAGATACCCCAATATGTTGATGTAAAAACCACTCGCCTCAACGCTCGATTCATCCAGATTCTTAATAAAAAAGAAAATGTTATCACGCAGGTCATCCACCTCTTCAGTTAGCTTGACAACCTGTTTTTTACTTTTTTTAAGAGTAGACAATTTTTGTGTGGCTAATCCTCCAACTGCATTTTCATAAATTTGATTGGTGCGCTTGACTACGTTAGCGATATTTTTAGCACTTTCAACAATAACACCCTGAACAGAGCTACTTTCTGTCTTCGTCAATCGGTCCTCTTCAACTGCTTTGTTATGTCGACCCTTATGCACAACAAAATTATTATACAGTAATACTGCAGTAATAATCAGTAAAATTGGAATGACTAATTCAGGATTCAAGTTGATTAACAAAACCACGAGTGCAGACGCAAAAAAAGCCGCAATTGCAGTACCAAACCAACCGCCTATTACGTTAAAAACACCCGCTACCCGATATACCGCACTGTCACTCCCCCAAGCTCTGTCGGCCAAGGAAGATCCCATTGCCACCATAAAGGTAACATAGGTGGTCGAAAGCGGCAATTTCATTGATGTAGCAAGGGCAATCAAAATCCCCGCAACCATCAAATTGACACAGGCGCGGATCATGTCGAAAGCAGGAGCCTCCAAACTCTGGTCTTTTGACATAACGACCTCTGAGGTTTCAAACCTTTTATTGATTTTATCCTTTACATACTTGGGAACTACTGGACTAAAGTACTCTGACAACTGGGAAAGTCCTTTTACCAAGCTTCTTGAAAGTAGGTTGGGCTCAAATTTCTCATGAGTTTCACCTTGGCGTGACAAACTGATTTCCGTTTCTGTAACAGTTTTCGCCTTTTTTGACAACAACAAGGTAGCCACCATGACACCTCCTGAAATAAAGAGAAGCATGGGTTCTGCCGGGACTTTTGACTCCAATACTCCCATAGAGAAGGATGAAGTTCCAGCCCCAGAGGATATCCACGCTTCATAGGAGTGATAGGCCGCCATTGGAACGCCAATAAAGTTAACCAAGTCATTGCCCGAAAAGGCCAATGCCAAGCCGAAAGTTCCTACCGCAATCACGAAAAAAAGTACCGATTTTTTAAAAATCAATTCAAATAAATAGGAAAATAAGACCCAAAAAAGAAATCCTCCTAAAACAATAAGCTGCTCTCTGCCTTCAATCAAAACCTTCAAATCCCCGTAATATGGCGTCCCTTTTAATCCTTTAAGGAAAATGAAATAGGTGATTGCTATTAAAGCCAATCCGCCGAAAAGTGGCCCAAAGTACTTCAGTGTTTTTTGAGTATTGAACGAGAACAAAACGCGAGACACCCATTGGACAAAGGCCCCTACCGAAAATGCAATCACAACGGACAAGAGAATTCCAGTGATAATCTCCGTTGCTTTTTTGGTGTTGATAAAGCTAGGAAGATCTGCCAAGGTGAGTGCATCGGATTGAGAAATTTTGAAGAGAGACATCATTACCGCGGCACCCAATAAATTGAAAACAATCGAAACCGTTGTCGAAGTAGGTAAGCCGAGCGTATTGAAAAAATCTAATAATAGAACGTCTGTAATCATAACCGCAATAAAAATGATCATGATCTCGTCGAACATAAATTGCCCTGGTACAAAAATTCCATTCCGTGCAACTTCCATCATGCCACTAGAAAATACAGCACCAATAAAAATTCCCAAACTGGCGACCGCCATTATGGTGCGGAATGAAATAGCTTTAGAACCGATTGCTGAATTCAGAAAATTCACCGCATCGTTACTAACGCCAACAACAATATCTATTACTGCTAGAATTGCGATGGCTATCAAAATAAATAAATAAATATTATCCATAGTTGTTTATTAAGACTGCGTAGGCCTTGTCAGCCTCCGTGGTTAAGGTTGTTAGTATTAAAAATGAATGTCAAATTGTAATCGATATATAATGTGACTGTTGTCATCAACAACATCTCTGTAGCTAATGTCAGACTGAACTTTTAATTTGTGACCTGATAAATATTTAGAAACCCCAACAGTGTATTCCTTCTCGCCGTTGTCTCCAAAAATTTTGTCATCAAACTTTACGTTCGTGTATCGCCCAGACAGTTCGAAGTTATTGGTAAACAAATAACCTGTTTGAAGGTTGATTGCCTTGCCAACTTTTACCATGTCTCCTGTCAAAGTCCCGTCAGAATTTTTTGCAAAGGGGTCGTCCGAAGTTCTATCGGCATATTCTGCCATGAATGAAAAACCTTTATGCTTGTACATGGCATCCACAAACAAAGTGGAAATGTCGGTTTCAAAATAGCCAACATCATTGGTCATATAACTGCCTAAATTGCTCCGGTCCTTTACTGCATTATTATTGAAGTCATAGGAAACCCCAACTGCTAATTTGGGCTTTGGCTCTCTTTTTAAATCAGATCCGCTGTAGTCTCCACTGCCACTAAATGTCCCAAATGGAAGAAATTCTAAACGGCCAGTGTACTGATGACCTCCTAAATTTTTTCTAGAGATATTTCGACCTTCTCCTTGAGAAACAGCAAATATTTCTCTAACTACAAAGTCATTTGAAAGTATAAAATGGTGTCTCAATTGCACCCCAAGATCACGGTCAATATTAAATCGACTGTTTAGCAAAGAGCGATCGACCAGCTGCATGTTGCCCGAAGAAATGACGCGTTCTCGGTTTCCAGGCAATTTGGTTTGCCCAAACCATAACTCAAAATTTCCTGAAAAATTCCAATTGACCATGGCGTCTAGAATCAATAGCGGGGCATTTTGAGTTTGGGACGATGCTCCTGCAAGGTCTCTGTTGGACAATCCAAGTTCAATCTTATATTTCAATTTAGGGGAATAAGCAAAGCCATCAAACTTGAGTCTTGCTCTTCTTATCAAAAAATCAGATTCATTGGGTGTTTTTTTCTCCCAATCTACTGTGGTCAATAACTGCATTCTAGTAGCCACTTTCATAGTCCAACTGCTGTCTTTGCCAGCTAAATTTAATATTCCATTTCCAAAAGAAGGAGATTGAATCTCTTGAGCTGAAAGGAAAGTAAGCGAAAAAAATACTAATAGTAGGGATAGATTTGAAGGTTTCATTATGCATTAATTTATAAGGCAAATTAAAAACCCTATTGTTAACCCTGTGTTAAGTAGGGGTTAATTGAATGTTAAATTTAGGTTCGAGTTTTAAAATAAAGCCCCCTAAAGCGTCTAAGCCCATTTTACTTGTCATTACTGTCTAAGATGGTATCCATTTTTCCATAGAGCAACTCTGCAACGGTAATCAATTTTCTGATCATGTCGTTTACATTCGTGTTGTCATTAAACAGGGAGGAGGCCATTTCTGCTGTGATCAAATCTTTTCTAATCAGATTGTCAATTGACTCATTGCTGTGTCTGATATTGTCCTTGGCTTCCAATTTCAAATCCGTCAATTTATTGCCGTATTCGTCCGCATTTTCTTCGGTTCTAAACAAATAAATCACCCTTAGTACCTTGGTTACTTTTGCTCTAAAATGGTTGTATTCTTCAAGTAAATAAGGATTTCCTAACGATAACGATCGACTTACGTTTTTGTTAATTTCTCTCACATCATTGAGGATTTCAACCATTTTACGATTGGCAATTTTTATTTCACTCACCGCTTGGTTTTGTTTTTCACTGAGGTTCAATTTACTCTGAATGGCCGTTGCATATTTAATGATTTCGCCATAAATGGTTTTCACCTTTTTGTAGTACAACTCTTCAACATCAATATTCATGTCCTCTGTTGACTTTTTGATGATCTTTTTGATCTTCTGGTCAGTCTTGATGTCATCACGATGGATGTTCAAGGCATGTGAAACAATTTCGAAAATGGCATTTTTAAACAAGTCCTTAGACTCCTTGAGCAAGGATTCTACCGCAGAGGTAAGGAATTGCATGGCCGCTTCGAACAAGTATTTTGGTCTGGCAATATCCGTTGACGCATTGTCTTTGATGACCTTGATTAAAAAACGTTCAAGCCTACTGATAAACGGAACTAACAACAGGACTCCAATCACATTAAAAATGGTGTGAAAAACGGCCAATTTTAAGGTATAATCATCGCTCGCAATAACCACTTTTTCCGCAAAAAGCCTTACGAATTTGGCCAAAGGAAAGATAAAGGCAAGTGCTACAATACCTGTCAAAACGTTAAAAATGAAATGTGCTCCAGCCAGCCTCTTCCCAGCGACGTTAGAAGTCAATGATCCCAAAATTGCCGTTATGGTAGTCCCTACATTGGCTCCAATGGTAAGTGCCAAGGCGTTTTCATATTAAATTTGTTGTGCGGCAAGTGCTGTCAATATCAAAGCCAAAGTAGCACTGCTCGACTGAAGAATTGTGGTTATTATGACGCCTAAGCCTGCATAAATCAAAGCTCCCAAAAAACCTGAAACAGCAAATTCTTTGAGATCGATGTAATCTTTAAACACATCAAACCCCTCTTTCATGTAGTGAATCCCCAAAAAGAAAAACCCCAATCCTGCCAAAACATTTCCAATGCCTTTGTAGGTGTTCTTTTTTTGAAACGAAAAAATCAAACCAAAAATCAAAACTGGCAAAGCCAATGATGATATTTTGAATTTTAATCCAAACGCAGCCACCAGCCAAGTCGTTGCCGACGTTCCAATATTGGCTCCAAAAATCAATCCAATACCTCCCGATAAATTGATCAAGCCAGCGCTAATAAATGAAATGGTGATAACAGAAACCAAAGAACTCGATTGAATAAACGCCGTAACAACTGCTCCGGTAGTGATGCTTTTATACAGCTTGTCTGTGGCTTTCTTTAAAACATTTTGAAGCGGTCCTTTCGTAAAAGTTTTAAATCCTTCTTCGAGCATAATCATACCGAAAAGCAGAATTGATACTCCGGCTAAAATCGTTTGAACGTTAGGATTGAAGAACAGAAAGAAACTCAGAATTACAAGAAAGGATAGAAAAAGAATTCTCTTTAACATAAAGTAGTATTTGGTTGGACATTGAGGTTGACCGAAATACTCCAAAATCCTTTGCTCCACAAAAGAACAAATGACAAACTGTTGCGGCTCGCTAGTACAGACCGAAACGTTTGCTCAAACGAAAGACTAAGTGGTGGGGTAAAATCATTTGGAGCGAATTTCAGTCCCTAAATTAGCAAAAAAATTAAATAAGTACTCGAGAAGAATTGGCTTTCGCAAGATTAATTTCAACATAAGAGGCCGCAATTTCTCGCGACCTCTTAACAACTAACTAACCAAGGACTCGTGCTTACCAACACGAAAACTTAAATTTACCCAAATGAAAAAACAACTAACTTAATTGAGGGTTGATACATTTGGAACGAAGAATCTTGGATGACATTGTATAAGCATATCCTAAAAAATTGTTAAAAGTTTGATATCGAGGAAATTCGCCTTGAATTGAGGTTGATATTTATTTGGTACATTTATGTCGTAAAACAACGACATGTCTGACGGTAAAACCTTTGGAGTTCTTGGCGGCGGAAGCTGGGCTACTGCACTAGTAAAAATTTTAACTACCAATCAATCTAAGGTTTATTGGGGAATGCGCAACGAGTCAGCCATAACCCATCTCACTACTTATGGGCATAACCCTAACTATTTGAGTGACGTTTCTTTTGACTTATCGAAGTTGGTGGTAACCAATATCCCCGATGAGGTTGTAGCAGCTTGTGACGTTATTATTATAGCGATTCCTTCGGCATTCGTTTATGATACTCTTTCGCAAATTACCCTGCCCTTAGATCAAAAAATCATGGTTTCTGCAGTAAAAGGCATTGTCCCTCAGTCCGGGAAGGTATTGGGAGAACATTTACAAGACCATTTTCAAGTCCCTTTTGATCAAATTTCAGTAGTTGCTGGGCCTTGCCATGCCGAAGAAGTAGCTCTCGAAAGATTGTCTTACTTGACCATTGCTTGTAACAGCCCATCAAACGCCACCCTCATTGCAAACGCCTTAAAAACAAATTACATCAAAGCGCAAATTAGCGATGACCCTATTGGGACTGAATATGCGGTAATGCTAAAAAACATTTACGCCATCGCTTCTGGAATTGCTCATGGTTTGGGCTATGGGGACAATTTTCAAAGTGTTTTAATTAGCAACGCCATCCGAGAGATGAGGCGCTTTGTGAAGAAAATTCACAAACTCAAAAGAAACATCAACAACTCTTACTATTTAGGGGATTTGTTGGTGACCTGTTATTCCACTTTTTCAAGGAACCGACTGTTCGGCAATATGATTGGTAAAGGCTATACCGTCAAATCGGCAATGATGGAAATGAATATGGTGGCAGAAGGATATTATGCCACAAAGTCGGCTTTCGAAATCAACGACAAAAAAACGAAGAAAACCAAGCTTTTCATCATTGATGCCGTTCATGCCATTTTATATCAAAATGCCTCTCCCAAAAAGACTTTTCAAAAGTTAACAGAACAACTGAATTAAAGCAGATGGCCCTCAATAACCTGCGATTAATAGATTTCAAACCCGAATTGAGTGATGCCTTTAAAGCCCTTAACCAATGGTGGATCGAATCGTATTTTGTAATGGAAAAGTCTGATTTTGAAATTTTAGATCATCCCCAAAATATTATCGATGACGGAGGGGTTATTTTATTTGCTCTTTTGGACGACAATCCTGTTGGAGTTTGCGCCCTAATAAAATCGAAAGTAGAAGACTACGACTTTGAATTGGCGAAAATGGGCGTTCATCCTGACTGGCACGGACAAGGAATTGGGCAAATGCTCGGAGAAGCTTGCTTGGAACGAGCAAAGGCATTAGGGGCCCAAACAGTTTTTCTCGAAAGCAATACAAAATTAGAAGCAGCAATGTTACTTTACACCAAATTGGGCTTCAAAAAAATTCCCTCGTTTCCAACGTCTTACGACCGTTGTGACATTCAAATGCTCATTCGCTTATAATCTTAACATAAATTCTGTCATGGAAACACATCCCAATAGCTATCCCATTGGACCCTACAAAAAAATTGAACGTTGGACTGAAGAAATCAGGGCTGAACGCATTGAAGACATTGCCCTATTTCCAGATAAATTAGTCACTATGGTGGAACGCCTGTCCGACGATCAAAAACAATGGCTCTACAGAGAAGGAGGCTGGAACATTGCTCAAGTTGTACACCATTGTGCCGACAGCCATATCAACGCCTACATCCGTTGTAAACTTTGCGTCACTGAAGATACCCCAACCATCAAAGCTTATGACGAAGCTCAATGGGCTGAACTGTCAGACGCCAATGATATGGATTTGAGGGCCTCACTGTATATTCTGGATGGCATACATTATCGATGGGTCAATCTATTTCTAACGGCTAGCGAATACGATTATAAGAAAATGGTATTTCATCCGCAGCACCGCCAAAAGTTCAGCCTAGAAGACTTGTTAGGCATGTATGCTTGGCATTGCAATCATCATTTAGCCCATATTCAACTCGCCATTAAGAACAATTCGAACTAAAGAACGGATTTGAATTGGGATAAAAAACGAGCATCGTTTTCGCTCAACAGACGGATGTCGTCAATTTGATGCAACAAGAGGGCAATGCGGTCAATACCCATTCCGAAAGCAAAACCAGAGTACTCTAAAGGGTCTATGCCGCAATTTTTGAGAACATTTGGGTCAACCATACCGCAGCCCATGATTTCTAGCCAACCCGTTCCCTTGGTCATTTTATAATCCGTTTCGGTTTCAAGTCCCCAGTAAACATCAACCTCAGCACTTGGTTCTGTAAACGGAAAATAAGACGGGCGTAGTCTAATTTTAGATTTCCCGAACATGGCTGTGGTAAAATATTGCAGGGTCTGTTTAAGATCGGCAAAACTCACATCCTTATCGATGTACAAACCTTCAACCTGATGAAAAAAACAGTGAGATCGTGCAGAAATGGCTTCATTGCGATATACCCTTCCTGGAGAAATGGTTCGAATTGGAGGTTGATTGTTCTCCATATACCTCACTTGAACAGAGCTGGTATGAGTTCTTAGTAAAATATCAGGATTAGTTTGTATAAAAAAAGTATCCTGCATGTCCCGAGCCGGATGGTGCTCTGGTAGATTCAATGCTGTAAAATTGTGCCAATCATCTTCAATTTCGGGACCCTCACTAATGTTGAAACCGATGCGAGAAAAAATGTCTATAATTTGATTTTTAACCAATGATATAGGATGCTGCGACCCGATAGGGAAATAGGTTCCTGGCTTGGTCAAATCATCCTTGGGCTCTTGGGCTTCATTTCCAGAGGATAGTCTTTCCTTTTCGGATTGAAACTTATTTTGGGCTTCTGTTTTCAGCGTATTAATGGCCAGTCCAGCAGCTTTTTTTTCAGAATTGGAAACCTCCTTAAATGCTGAAAAGAGGTCGTTTAAAATTCCTTTTTTACCCAAAAATCGAATTCTAAATGCCTCAAGAGTTTCTATAGAATCGGCTTGAAAACCCTTTACCTCTTGAATGTAAGCATTGACCTGATCAATCATAATTTATTTTATAGATTACAAAAATAGCTAAACTTTATTCTATAAAGCCTGATGACAAAAAATAGTTGACTATCGCTTCTTTCATCAGCACACTTTGCTCCCCCGCCTTCAAAAAGGGCAAAGATTTGATCACAGTATAGTGGGGCCATCCTTCTTCGTCAACAAAGTCAAATTTGTAATAACCATAGGGTTCCAATACTTTGCAAATAGCAATGTGCATGAGTTCGAGCTTTTGCTCCTTTTTGTACTTGCGGTGCAACTGCCCCAATTCTTGCACTCCAATCAAAAATAAAATGGCGTCCAGGTCTAAGAGATCGCCATCGCTAAATTGAGCAGACAACTTGGTTTGAAGTCTTTCCCACTGCATCTTCAGAATTGGATCTCTAGACATAAGTGCAAAAATAGATGCTATATTTGTAGAAACCAACAACGTGAATACAATTGACCTTATTATTGGAGTTGTCCTAATTTTAGGGGCTGTTCGCGGTTTTTTTAAAGGTTTTTTTGTTGAAGCAACCAATCTTTTAGGACTCTTTTTGGGAGTTTATTTAAGTCTTACTTTTAATACTGAGGCCTCAGACCTCGTCTCGAAAATTTATTCGGGTAACCCCAACTACACCGAAGCTATTGCTTTCGTGCTGACTTTCATTGTGGTGGTCCTGATAGTCAATGCCATTGGGAAAATTCTCACTAAAATAGCAGACATTTCTGCGTTGGGGCTAGTCAATAAATTGGCTGGGGCTTGCTTTGGATTTCTAAAGGCGGGTCTATTTTTGTGTGTCTTCGTTTTGATTTTGCAAAAAGTCAATGACCGTTTTACCGTCATTTCAGAAGAAAAATTAGAAAACTCTAGATTGTTTCCAATAATTGAGGGGGCTACTGTTTTACTTTGGGAAGGGATTGGGGAATACGAAGAATTAATCCCGAATTCAACTAAGTGATTGGTTTTATTGCAACAATCCTATAATAATCTGAACGCCGAAGATTTTATCCATCCCGTTTTGCCGTCTGGCAATTCTACTTTGGCCCATTCTGAGTCATAGTATTCTAACACAAATACTTTGAGTCCTTCATGAACGTCAATGACCTTGTCACTCAAACTGTTTGGCTCGGTCGACAAGCTGTTTTGACGGTCGAAAATGATTGCCGGTCGATTGTTTTTGTCAAGATTGTTTTTGTGAAAAGTCAAAGTAAGACTCACCCCAAAAGCAAACATGGCAACGATCGCCAATATAAACGAAAACCGCTTTCTCACCGATCCGTCTGACCAAATGAAAAACGAAAAGCTTAAGACGCACAATAACACCATCGCTACAGACAGTTTTGCCCACTGATTTAGCGTCAATTTATTGACAATGGCGTCGTTCAAACTATCCCAAAATGAGGCGGGCATTGGCGCAATATTATCAATGGTGCGATTGTTTGCGTAAGACAAATTATTGATGACCTCCTCGTCCTTGGGCAACATTTGCTTGGCCTTTTCATAGTAAAAAATACTAGGAGCAATAGCCTCTTGCTTATAATAGGCGTTACCCAAGTTGAAATACAGTTCTCCTGAATGTTGTCCCAAATCTAGAATACTTTGATAAGCGTCAATGGCCTTTTGATAATTTCCTTCAATATAATATGCGTTTCCTTTCTCAAACAAATCATTGGGCTGTCCTACCGTGAGAAAGGATGCCAAAAACAACAGACAGAAAATAACCTTTTTCATTTGTTTAGATTTTACTGAGTTCAACAATTAGGACAGCGGCTTTCTCATAATCGCTGTTCATGCTTTCTAAAGCACTAGGCGTATAACGCGCAAATTCACAGGACTGAAGCAGGCTATTCAATTCTGAAATGGTAGTAGGTTTGCATTTTTTTTCAGCCAAAATTTGACTAATCCCTTCTTTGTTCAGAGCCGTAATAGGTACTTTTAGTTTTGACTTAAGCACATTGTACAAGGCTCTTTCTAAGGCTTCGTAAAAACGTTTAGAGTCTCCCAATGCACTGCTGGCTTCTTTCAAATAACGGTGCGCCATCTTCCAGTCAGACTTGCTTTTGGCTCCAACCACATCGGCCGATAGCGCCTCTCTGCGGCGCTTAAACAATAATACTATTGGCAGCATGAGCAAAGGGATGAACAACCACAGCCAAAAAGACTTAGAATTAAAAAAGTTTGGCGTTACGATGGGTTGAAACGCAGTTTGTGTTTTAAATCCTGAAAAGGCTTTAGTGTTAGATTTTGGTGTTTTGTCTTCCGAAAAATTTGAAACAGCCCCATTGTTTACTGGTCCTTCCGTAACTTCTATTGCTAAAGTTTCGCTCGAAATGGATTTGTAGGATTTGGAAGCCAAGTCAAAGTAGTCAAAATGGACTTCAGGCAGCGGGTATTCTCCCCGAAAGGCAGGAACTACCGTATAATTTACAGTAACATCCCCACTCATACCAGTTAGACTTGTGTTGATGTTTTCTTTCCGTTCTGGCTCATACATTTCCAAAGAACTTGGGAGCTGGAATTCAGGCATTTTTAACAATTTTAGATTGCCTTTTCCAGATACCTTGAGCTTCACTTGAAAAGCCTCCCCGGCTTTTAATACTTCGGGGGAAGCGGTCATGGAGAAATCGAATGTCCCAACAGCCCCACTGAAATTTTCTGGCTTTCCAACTTCCGGAAGTGGCTTTACTTGTATAGTTCGCGATGGCGCTGTAACAGTTCTTCGGACGGTTTGCCGTAAAAATCCACCAAACATATTGCGCTGTTGGGATGGAACCTCCAAGCTAATATCTAATGACAATGGCTCTATGGTGAGTTGGCCCTCCTTCTGAGGATACAACACTGCCCTTGACACTACGACATAATTGTAAGACCTATTTTTATAGGTTCCACGCTCTATTTCCAATTTATTTATAGGAATAATTTGACTCCAAAAGTTGTTGTATTTTGGTTGATCCAAGATGTTGAGTCCAGATAAATAGACGTCATCGGAAACATAGAGTTTATAGACCACGGAAACCGCTTCATTCAAATAAGGATTGGGATTAGACAATTCGGCGACTAGCTCCATATTTTGATCAGCAACATATTCAGGATCGTTGGGATCCTTGGGTTGCTCGACAGCAGCGGTTACGGTAATTTTGATAGGTTGGGTTTTGTAGACGCTGCCAGCCACTTCAATGCTAGCCTGACCTATGGTAAATACACCCTTGTTTTTTGGAGAAAGAAAATAGCTGTATGTTTTTGAATAGGATCGCACTCCATTAATCCAAGAGTTGCTGATTGATTGGTTTGGACCTCCTAACAAATGAAATTGGTCAAACGAAGGAGGGACAAAGTTGTCGCCGTCTTCATTCATGATAAAATCAACTCTCAAACGCTCGTTGATTCCTAACTCTTGTTTGCTGACTTTAGTCTCAAAAGAAACACCATCCTGAGCCAGCACGGTTTGCGCTAGTAGAAGAAAATAGAGTCCATATGTCAAAGCATATCTTACCAATCTTTACCTGTTTTAATGACCGCCCCTTTTTCTTTTTTGGCATTCATTTTTTCTTGTACTTTCTTTTCCAGATTGCTCATGGCCTCGAGCAAACTTTTAATCTGTTGTTGGGACAGCTGACTTGGTCTAGGCTGCGGTTTGTTTTGATCCCCTTTCGATTCGTTCGGTTTGCTGTCCTTAGGCTTGTCTTTACCGTCTTTTTCGTCTTTATTTTCGTCCTGCTGATCTTGATCCTTTTGGTCCTTCTTTTGGTCTTTGTCTTGCTGTTCCTTGTCGTCGTTTTTTTTGTCCTTATCGTCCTTGCCATCGTTGCCCCCTTGCTCTTTAGCGCATTCTTGAGCGATTGCCAAATTGTATCTCGATTCGTCATCGGTAGGATTGTTCCTCAAGGCATTTTTATAGGCTTCCACGGCAGCTTTACAATCCTTTCGTTGCATCAGAACATTGCCCAAATTGTGAAAAGCTAAATGCCTTTCTTGGGGAGTGGTTGCCTCTTGTGCCGCTTCAGAATGTCTTTGAAACGCCTCTGCATAGTAACCCGATTTGTAGTAAGCATTGCCCAAGTTATATGGCGCCTGAGGTTTGTTTTCTGCAAGAGAAATGGCCCGGCGGTAAGTAGCCTCCGCATCAGCAAAATCTTTAGAGAATTGCTTGTTTCCTTGATAAACCAAATTGTTTACCCGCTGCTGAATTTTTAACGAATCTTGTGCCGCTGCATTGAAAAATGAAAACAATATCAATCCGAAAAGGAAAATAGCGTTACGCATTTTTGAGTGTATTATTGAATACTCGGATGAAATTAGGGCAAAATGAGATTCGTCTTTCATAAGTTTTCGTTAAAAAGATTCAGTCTTTTAATCCATGCTGTCTTGCGTTCGAGGAATAACAAATCTAAGATCAAAAATAATATGCCCAGTCCCAAAAACCATTGAAATTGATCTTTAAACTCGGCGAATTCAGTCGATTCAAATTCCGTTTTGTTCATCTGACTCAATATTTCTGTAACCTGATCGATAACCTCATTCGTCGAATTGCCATCGATATATAATCCGTTTGCAGCTTCAGCAATATCCTTTAGAGTGGATTCATTCCGTTTGGTGATTACCACTTCTCCGTTGTCGTCCTTTTTGTAGCTGATCATCACTCCATTTTGTTTGATGGGAATTGGAACGCCTTGGTTTTCACCAACCCCGATAGTGAAAATTCTAATCCCTTGCTCGGCCACTTGTTCGGCTACGTCTTTGGCAGAAACTTCTCCATGGTCTTCTCCATCCGAAATGACAAAGAGGATTCTATTGGTTTGAGCCTCGTCGTTGTAATAAGTTTGAGCCAACAGCAAGGCTTGTTCAATTGCCGTTCCTTGAGAGCTTAGCATGTCGGTTGACAAGTTTTGTAAGAACATTTTTCCGACGCCATAGTCCGTTGTAATTGGCAATTGAGGGAAAGCTTTGCCCGCATAGGCAATAATTCCAATACGATCGCTAACCAGATTGTTGATGACTTGTGATACCAGTTGTTTCGCCTTTTCCAATCTATTAGGGGCAACGTCTTCGGCGAGCATGCTTTTCGACACATCAACGGCAAAAACAATGTCCACCCCTTCCCGTTTAACGGTTTCGATTTTGCTTCCAATCTTTGGGTTGACTAAGGCCAACACTAAGAATGCTATCGCCAGACAGCGGAAAATCAATTTCAATATTGCTTTAAAAGGTGACCGATCGGGGCTCAAATATTCCATCAGCTCCTCATCGGCAAACCGACGTCTCGCTCTTTTTTTCCACAATTGAACCAAAAGTGTCCCCAACAAAAAAACGGGGATCAGTGCCAACGCCCAAAACCAAAATTGTTCTTCCAATTGATACATCAGAGCGCGCTTTTAAATAGTGTTAATCGCAACAACATCTCTAAAGAGAACAACCCCAAAGCAATCAGTACCAAGGGGCGATACAATTCGTCGTAGCGGTAATACTTAAATTCCTCTATTTCTGTTTTTTCGAGCTGGTCTATTTCGTCGTAAATAGCCTCCAACTTTTCATTGTCTGTTGCCCTAAAATACTGTCCCCCTGTTTTTTCAGCTATTGATTTGAGAAGGACTTCGTCAATTTCAACTTGCATTCTTCTGTACTGAAATTGTCCGTCTGGAGAAATTGCGTAAGGAGACAGAGCGGTACCGTTGGTTCCCAGTCCAATGGTGTACACTTTTATGCCATACTCAATGGCCAGCTCGCTCGCTGTTGAAGGATCAATGAACCCTGCATTGTTAACACCATCCGTCAATAAAATAATAATCTTACTATCGGCTTTGCTGTCCTTCAGTCGGTTTACGCCAGTCGCTAGTCCCATGCCAATGGCCGTGCCTCCTTCTATCAAGCTAGAATATCGGATGTCTCTTAGAGCGCTCAAAACAATTGACTTGTCCGAAGTTATCGGAGTTTTGGTATAGCTCTCCCCTGCATATTCTACCAGTCCAATACGATCATTTGGTCTTCGAGAAATGAAATCAGCGGCCACGCTTTTTAGCGCTTCGAGTCGGTTGGGAGAAAGGTCTTTGGCTAACATAGAGGCAGATACATCTATAGCCATGACAATATCGATTCCTCTGGTTGTTTTGATTTTGGAAGACACGTCTACGGTCTGTGGACGAGCCATAGCCAAAATCAATAGGCACAGCGCCAACAGCCTTAAAATAACCATAAATTCTGGTCCACGAGATTGTCCCTTTCCAAAACCAGAACCTCTCGACATGGCAAGGCTAGCTTTCCAATTTTTTCTCTGCCAATAGAACCAAAATCCTAGGAACGGAATAGCCGCCAAAAGAGTTAAGAAATACGGTGATGCGAGTTGAATGTCGTTCATTTATTCTTGCTCCTTTTTGATTAATTCAATCGAGCCAACTATGCTGTCGGCAATTTGTTTGGCATAAATATCGTCTTGAGGCCAAACCATGGTCAATTCTTGAAGGGTAGTTTTTTCTGCAATAAAGTAGAACAAATTAAAGTTGACCTGTTCTCCTGATTTCCATTGGGCAGAGCCATAAACTTTGACCCCTTGAGCGCCGTTTGGAGATGTAAACGGCATCGTTTTTTCAAAAATGTTTTTAACCTCTTGATCTTCCCATGCTTTGAGTTTGTCCTCGTGGTTTTTCTCTATGTCTAACTTGACCTTAGTCGTGTCAATGACCTGAATCGATTTAACAGCAACTATGGGTAAATCGTCAGACGTTGACATTGTAAATTCAGAAACACTCTGTCCGCTCTGAGTGTTTTGGTCTTCTGGATTCGAAATTCGGCTGAGAACTAAAGGAGTCCGAATCGTCAATCCTGGAAAGCCATATTCGCTAACCACCCAGTCAGGTGATTCCAGCAAGCGCTTGTATTTGTCAAAAGTAACTGTGTCCCAAGCATATTTCGGCCCCTTGACTATCATAAAAACACCAAACGCCAAAAAAGGCAATGAAGCCAATAAGGCTATTGCTATTCTTTTTTTGCGGAGCTTTTTCAGTCTGAGTTGTTCCTGTTGATAGGCCAAGTCTCTGGCCAATTCCTCCTCGGTTGGTTCGGGAATCCCTTGGTCAATTTGATCGAGGGCCAAATCAAACGTTTGCCAATCCATTCTGAGCAATTCCTTTTCTGGCAAGGATTTGGCAAATTTCACCAAATCACTACGTTGCAATACCCGGGTGATGTTGTCCAATACTGTGTCGGAGATGTTCAGTTTCCCTCCATCTCTTATCAACCTCAACCTCTTGACCAGTTCTTCGGTGGTACTCTCCAAAGCATGATTGTACACCTTACTTTCAAGATATGACTTCAATACAAAAGTGAGATGCGAATAGTATTTCTTGATGGCATCATGATCACTTGCGGACGCCTCCGCAATAGTCATCAAGGATTGCTTGGCTCTTTCAAAAGGTTCAAGTTGTTCCAGAGGATCCTCATTTTCTTTGCGGCGCTTCAAAAATTGTCGAACGCCAAAATACATCGCCCCCAATAAAATCACTCCGAGCAAATACCATATCCAATTCCAACTTGCGGCCTTCTTTACTTCCATGATTGGCTTGATGTCATACAAGCCTTGGCGGGTGGTATCCACTACAACTGCATTGACCTTAACCCTTAAGGAATCCGAAAATTTAATTTCATCGCCAATCTGAACTGGTTGACGGGGAATGGTATAAGAACCCGAATCAAATTGAGTCAAGCCGTAAGTCGTGATTAGCTCAAAAATATCTTTCTTGCGAATCGTGTCCGTTTTAGACTTGCTGATCATTTCTAAGGGCGCAAAAGTCTGCCCTTCGGGAAACACAACAAGTTCTGAAGAGTCGACCTCAACTTTAAGGGTGTAAAGGATTTTTTCTCCGATTCTGATAGTAGTTGTATCGACCGAGGCCTTGATGGTTTGTCCCAAAGACAAAGTACTTGCCAACAAACAAGGTATCAAAGTCCAACGAAATGTCAAGCCAAAATATCTCCCCATCACCCTATCTTCGTTGTTTAAAATAGCCCAAAAGTTTTTTGACATAATTGTCTGTCACATCGCAATCTATTGTTCCAGCGCCAGCCCTTTTAAAAGTCTCTTGAAAATAATTGAGGTGTTCTTGATACGATGTTTGATAAGCGTTTCTAACACGACGACTGCTTGTATTGATGTATCTGACCTGATCGGACTCTTGATCCAAAACAGGCACGAGGCCAAGATTTGGTATAACAGCTTCTTTGGGGTCAAAAATTCTAATTCCAGTAAGGTCGTGTTTCTTAGCGGCAATTCTTACCGCAGTGTCATAAGGGGAGCTCATAAAATCGGACAACACAAAGACGATAGCTTTCTTTTTTATGACACTTGACATAAACTCAAGAGCCGCTTTAAAATCTGTCGCTTTATGTTGTGGCTCATATTCTATCAAGTCTCTAATTATTCTCAACACGTGAGAACGCCCTTTTTTTGGAGGAACAAATCTTTCGACTTGATCGGAAAACATCAGCAATCCGATTTTGTCGTTGTTTTGGGTAGCTGAAAAAGCCAGAGTTGCCGAAAGCTCGGTAATCAAATCTTTTTTGCGCTGAACCGTTGTTCCAAATAAGGCCGATCCAGAAACGTCTACCATCAGCATCATGGTAAGTTCTCGCTCTTCTTCAAAAACCTTGACATGGGGTTCATTAGTTCGGGCGGTAACATTCCAGTCAATGCTCCGGATGTCATCGCCATATTGATACTGTCTCACTTCGCTAAAGGTCATGCCTCGACCCTTAAATTTAGAATGGTATTCTCCCCCAAAAATATGATCAGACAATCGTCTGGTCTTTATTTCAATGGTTCTTACCTTTTTGAGAAGTGATTTGGTATCCATGAGTGCCGGGCTTATGGAACAGCAATTTCATTAACAATGGTGTTAATGATATCTTCTGAGGTCACATTTTCGGCTTCGGCTTCATAGGTCAATCCAATTCTGTGGCGAAGAACATCCAAAACGACAGCCCTGACATCCTCAGGAATTACGTAGCCTCGACGCTTGATAAATGCATAACAGCGAGCCGCGCTGGCCAAATTGATACTGCCTCGAGGTGAAGCTCCAAAAGAGATTAAAGATTTGAGTTTGTCAAGATTGTATCGCTCTGGATAACGAGTGGCAAATACGATGTCCAGAATGTATTTTTCAATTTTCTCGTCCATGTACACCATTTGAACAGCCTTTTGAGCAGTTTCAATTTGTTTCAAACTGACCACCTTTTTCACTGGTTCGGAGGTGCTGTTCAAATTGGCCCTAATAATCTTTTGCTCTTCATCCATTTTCGGATAGTCAATGACTGTTTTTAACATGAATCTATCCACTTGTGCTTCTGGCAACGGATACGTTCCCTCTTGCTCAACAGGGTTTTGGGTAGCCATAACCAAAAATGGTTCTTGCAACTTAAAGCTCTCATCTCCAATAGTAACTTGTTTTTCTTGCATGGCCTCGAGGAGTGCCGATTGAACCTTCGCCGGGGCACGATTGATCTCATCTGCTAAGACAAAATTTGCAAAAACTGGTCCCTTTTTAATAGAAAAATCATTCTCCTTGATGTTGTAAATCAACGTTCCCACAACATCTGCTGGCAGCAAATCAGGAGTAAATTGAATTCTGCTAAAAGTTCCTCCCATTGCTTTGGCAAGAGTGTTGATGGCCAAAGTCTTTGCCAAACCTGGCACTCCTTCGAGCAAAATGTGCCCTTTGCCAAGCAGTCCTATCAAGAGACGCTCTACCATATGTTGTTGACCCACAATGACCTTACTCATCTCCAAGGTCAACAAGTCTATAAATGCACTTTCCTTCTGAATGGTTTCATTCAAAGCATTAATGTCAATAATCGTCTTTTCTTCCACAATTTGTTCTTTTTGAAATGCACCGCAAAGTGATAAAATTTTCGGCGAAAGGCTGTTAATAATTGGTTAAAAATTAAGTCTTCACAAGAACTCTGGGCGATAACATTTTTTAATTTTATAGAACAAATCCAACCGATTTTTAGACCTTCATCATGATCAACAAACGTCTTTTGATTAAAAACTTATTGGCTCATAATGATGAGAATAGCTTTTATGACAAAAAAAGTCAAATTGATATCAGCGAAAAAGAAGGAAAAGCCAAATTTCTAAAACATGTCTGCGCCCTTTCAAATAGCAACCCTAAAAACAATTCATACATCGTTATTGGGATCCAGGATGAAGATAATAAAATTATCGGTGTCGATTTTTTTGACGACAGTAAAATTCAAAATTTGATCAATGCCTATTTGGACAATCCTCCAACGGTCCAATATGAAAACATCTCTTTCCCTCATCTCCCCGATGACAAAGTGGTTGGTCTGGTGACCATTAGACCAAACAATAAGTTGACTTCACTCAAACGAAATATATGGAAATACTACGGAGGATCTGTTTTTTTTAGAGATGGGAGCATGAGCATGCCTAAAGTTTTTGACATCGTTATTCAAGACAAAAATTCTGAAATAGTTGCTGCCATTGAGTCACATGCACAAAACAACATTCAATACACCCTCGACGGTGTCATCGCATTTATGGACAAACGGCGAGATTTTGATCCAAAATATCTGGTGTTCCAGGAATATTTTGTGATGTGTTGGGCTGGTCAGAAGAAAACTTCGAACAACAAAACATTTTATTCGCGAGTAGATATTGCCTTGATCAACGAACAGGTTAGGTTGTTTTATTCTGATTTGGACGAAGTGTCCATTTCGTATAACCACGATTGGTTCAAAATTGTGGAGTTTGTCAATTTGGGATTTCAAAATAACAGCGCATATTACAAGTTGGAAGAAACCGTCATCCGTTTTGAATCGAACGCTTCCTATCATATTGAATCCACCCTATTGTTTGACCCTCCCAAGTTGGATGTCAAAATGCTTCACCACCTTTATAACTCTAACAATCAAATCATTGATAAGTTAGAACGAGGTTTTCCGCTGACTCCTCAAGAGGACAAAGACTTGTTCAATCTCCCGATTTCCTATTTGATGTGTCATTTCAATGATTTTGAAGACGCTCTAAGTCGCTTAAAAACCGCTCGACTGTTACTAAAAACCCACAGCAAAGCCGTGTACCAACTTTACAATGAAAGTATGCGTATACTGCGGAAAGTGAAGTACAATTAGACTCAGTCTTGATTACAAATCAAACTTGATTCCCTGAGCCAATGGCAGGTCGGCTGTGTAATTGATGGTATTGGTTTGGCGACGCATATAGACTTTCCAAGCATCGCTTCCCGACTCGCGTCCTCCTCCAGTGTCTTTTTCGCCTCCAAAGGCTCCGCCAATTTCTGCTCCAGAGGTTCCAATATTGACATTGGCAATACCACAATCACTGCCAGCTTGGGACAAAAACAACTCGGCTTCACGCAAATTATTAGTCATAATGGCCGAGGAAAGTCCTTGGTCCACTCCGTTTTGAAGAGCAATGGCATCGGCAACAGTTCCTGAATACTTAATCAAATAAAGAACTGGAGCGAAAGTTTCGTGTTGTACAATTTGAAAGTCATTGGATGCTTCCGCAATGGCTGGTTTGACGTAACACCCGCTTTCGTAGCCTTCACCATGAAGCACTCCTCCCTCTACCACCAAACGACCTCCTTGTTCGACTACAGCCTCTAATGCCGCTTGGTACATTTGAACCGCATCTTTGTCGATCAACGGTCCAACGTGGTTTTTTTCATCCAAAGGATTCCCAATTCTGAGCTGCCCATAGGCTTTGACCAAAGCGTCCTTAACTTGATTGTACATGCTTTCGTGAATGATCAAGCGGCGGGTTGAAGTGCAACGCTGTCCAGCAGTGCCAACAGCACCAAAAACAGCCCCTATAACAGTCATTTTGATATCGGCGTCTGGGGTTACAATGATGGCATTGTTTCCTCCAAGCTCTAAAAGTGATTTTCCCAATCGTTTCGCAACCGCCTGAGCTACTAATCGTCCCATGCGGGTGCTTCCAGTGGCAGAAACCAAAGGAACGCGTTTGTCATTTGACATCAATTCCCCAATAACATAATCGCCATTGACTAGGCAAGAAATGCCTTCGGGAAGGTTGTTTTCTTTTAAAATGTCAGCAATAATCATTTGGCAAGCAACCCCACACAAAGGAGCTTTTTCGCTGGGCTTCCAAATACAAACATCACCACAAACCCAAGCTAAGGCAGTGTTCCAAGCCCATACGGCTACTGGAAAATTGAAAGCTGAGATAATTCCAACTACGCCTAAAGGATGGTATTGTTCGTACATTCGATGACCTGGTCTCTCGCTGTGCATGGTAAGGCCATGCAACTGCCGCGACAATCCTACCGCAAAATCGCAGATGTCAATCATTTCTTGAACTTCCCCCAGACCTTCTTGCAGGGATTTGCCCATTTCATAGGAAACCAACTGTCCTAAAGGCAATTTCAATTCTCTCAGTTTATTTCCAAATTGACGAACAATTTCGCCGCGCAAAGGAGCGGGCATTTGCCTCCAAACCGGGAAGGCTTGTACTGCAGCCTGCATCGCCTTTTCGTAGTCCAAAGGACTGGCTCCGGCAACAGAGGCAATACGTTTTCCGTCGACAGGCGAGTAGCTGTCAAAGGTTATTCCGGAGGCAAACCAATTTTGGCCGGTTGAGCAACCAGCGTTCTGATCTTTAAGCTGAAGTTGGTTCAGCATGTTCGCAATATTCAAAGATGAAGAAGACATTATAAAAGCTTTAATTTGACTGCGAAGCTAAATAAAATTGGGCAATTGAGGTTAAGTCACCACGACTTAAATGGGTTTTTAACCAATTGGGAATTGTAGTATTTGATCTGTCCAGTAACTTCATCTCCCAGCCAGTCCGGTTTCTCAAAATGGTCGGACTCTTTGGTTAACTCAACTTCGGCAACAATAAGTCCATCGTTGTCTCCTTTAAATTCATCGACTTCAAAAATAACTGTGCCAAAAGGAATCTCATACCTGGTTTTTTCCAAGAGCGGCGTCTCACATAGCCTGAGTAAATCTTGAGCCTCTTGGATAGGAATCTCTTGTTCCCATTCATAGCGGGACGCCCCTGAGTCCGAAGACAATCCTTTTACGGTAATAAAACCGATATCGCCATTGACTCTAATACGGACAGTGCGTTCAGGATGGGTGTTTAAAAACCCTTGAACAATTTGAAATTGATTGGTCGCTTCCAGTTTAAAATCCTCAGAGGTGACCAAAAACTTGCGCTCAACTTCTGTCATGGTTCTTTTGGTTTATAACCTTCCAGCCTTTTTCATTATTTCGCTAGAAATTTCTGAAACACGTAAGGTGTTGACCATTCCCTTGGCTTTAATGGGCATGGCGGCTAAACTGATTAGCATATCTCCTTCATCCAAATAGCCTGCCTTGCAAGCCAAGATGTTCAAATCCTCAACCGTTTCGTCAGTACTGACAAATTTCTCATAAAAGAATACCTCAACACCCCACAACAAGCTCAACCGATTTAAAATACGACGATTGGAAGAAAACACTAAAATATGAGCGTGAGGACGCCATGCCGAAATTTGAAATGCAGTATAGCCACTGTTCGTCAAAGTAGAAATTGCCTTAGCGTCAATCTCATTGGCCATTGTGGCAGCATGATAACAAATCGACTTGGTAATGTATCGATTGGTTCTAATTTGAGGCGCATTTCGTGGGACCTGAATCAGTTCAGAGTGTTCGACACTTTTCAATATTTCGCTCATTTTTTGAATCACTTGAACTGGATACTGCCCCACCGAAGTTTCTCCTGACAGCATCACTGCGTCGGCGCCATCCATAACTGAATTGGCCACATCATTGACTTCTGCCCTTGTTGGGGTGAGGCTATCAATCATGGTTTCCATCATTTGAGTTGCAATAATGATTGGAATGCGTGCTCTTTTAGCCCTTTGAACCAATTGTTTTTGAATCAGTGGAACTTCTGCTGCAGGCATTTCTACCCCTAGATCGCCTCTTGCCACCATCATGCCGTCGCAATGAGCCACGATTTTATCAATGTTAATCAAAGCTTCTGGCTTCTCAATCTTAGCAATAATTGGTATTTTAACTTCTGACTTTTCTTGAATAATGGCTTGCAATTCCTTCAAATCGTCTTCATTCCTGACAAAAGACAAAGCAATCCAGTCCACTTGTTGCTCGATGGCAAAATCAGCGTCTTTCAAATCCTTTGGGGTAAGAGCAGGAAGCGAAATTTTAGTATTCGGCAAGTTGACTCCCTTGTTTGATTTCAAAGGTCCGCCCTGAACAACTAGGGCCTGAACTATTGACTTGCCATCGGTCGACACTACTTCAAAAATCAGTTTACCGTCATCCAAAAGGATTCGCTCTCCAGGTTTCACATCAGAGGGAAACTGGGGGTAATTCATATAGGCTCTCTCCTTATTTCCAACAAATCTCTCACCTGTTTGAAAAGTAATGCTGTCACCAGGATGAACCACTACGCCGTCTTCCATGATACCCACTCTGAGCTTTGGGCCTTGTAGGTCGGCAAGAATAGCAGTGTGGTAGTCAAACTCTTGATTTAAGTCACGAATAATATTGATACGATCCTTAACATCCTCATAATCGGCATGAGAAAAATTAATTCGGAAAACATTTACCCCGGCGTCAATCATTGCCTTGATGGTTTCCTTGCTGCTTGAAGCAGGTCCAAGAGTAGCTACTATTTTAGTCTTTTTACGGTGTTGAGTCATTAACAAAAAATTAAATTCATTTTACTTTTTATAGGCTTACTTTCAACCAAATATGCTGTAATCACTTGGGGCAAATCGTGCAACTGGGCAACTAATTTTGATATATCAATTCCAGCGCCTTCGTCTTCTAAGGTTAAAAAATAATTGACCTTTTCAAACTCTGGTATCAAATGGATCAATTGAGTAACTGGAGTTTCATTGGCAAACAAACTTTCCTTGTCTTCTATGACGGTCTCCAACTGAAATTTATTAGCCACTAAGTTCCACTTGCAAAACTGTTTTTCATCGTGCCATGTGAACCAACTAAAAGCAGCTGGAGAATCGTTAAAGCACAAATCATTTTCTGTTCGGGACAAATTTAACTGCAAAACTCTATTAATCGCATAACATAACCTGAAATCTTCTGAATCGGTATGAATTGCGACAACTTGGGTGTTCAATTGACCAAAATCATCATCGAGGATGGAGTGTTTAATCATGCCTTCAATTACTGTTGCTAAGATAGATTATTCCTTTTCATCCGAGGGATTTGAGGTTGGTTTAGTTGTGCGTTTCGACAAAAAGACAGCCTAAATCGTTCAAGATTTGATGTTCTTTTGAAGAGAATAATAGGCTCGTCTGGCCGACTTCTCTTCGGCTTTCTTCTTGGAAGTTTCCCTGGCTTTAGCAATGAGCTTGCCGTCTAAAAATAGTTTGGCTGTAAAATGTTTAATGGAGTCATTGCCAGAGTCCTCGTCAGATACGAACTCAAATTGAATTTTGTTCTTTTGACACCACTCCACAAGGAGTCCTTTGTAACTCAACACCTTACTTTCTAATTTTGAGATGTCCACGTGGGGATTAATAACGCGTCGAAAAATAAAGCTCTCACAAGCAGGGTACCCCTTATCAAGATATATGGCTCCTACTAAGGCTTCGAACAAATTGCCGTGAACGTTTTCGCCAAATTGGTTGGAAGAGTCTTCTGTGCGCAGGAATTGTTGTAAGTTGAGCTCTTTGCCCAGCTCATTGAGGTGCGCTCGACTAACAATTTTGGAACGCATTTCGGTAAGGTAACCTTCATTGCCCTCAGGCACTTTATGGTAAAGAAAATTGGCAATAATCATACCTAAGACGGCGTCTCCTAAAAATTCCAAACGCTCATAATTTTGTGGATGACCCTCGGCATTGGTTTTGTGCTCTGATTTGTGCAAAAAAGCCAATTCATAATACACAGGAGAACCTATTTTGAACCCAAGTATGATCTCAAGTTTAGGGGAAATAAAGGAATGAGAGACGGATTTTGAGCGCTTGAAAAAATTCTTCAAACCGCTCATCAACTTATTCGAATTTTTTAAAAACCACACAGGCGTTATGACCTCCAAATCCAAAGGTATTGCTCATGACTATGTTGACCTCTCTTTTTTGAGCCTTATTCAGTGTTAAATTTAACTCTGGGCTGATGTTTTCGTCCTGAGTACTGTGATTAATGGTCGGTGGGACAATCCCTTTTGTGATTGAAAATATTGAAGCAATAGCCTCTACTGCACCCGCTGCACCAAGAAGGTGACCTGTCATAGATTTGGTAGAATTGATGTTAATGTTTTTTGCGTGGCTGCCAAAAACGTCTGTAATGGCTTTTAATTCTGCTACATCTCCCAAAGGAGTAGAAGTGCCGTGGGTGTTGATGGCATCAACCTCTTCGGCGGAAATTCTTGCATCTCGAAGACTATTTTCCATCACAGCCTTGACCCCAATTCCGTCGGGATGCGGGGCGGTCATGTGGTATGCATCCGAAGACAATCCTCCTCCAATCAGTTCTGCATAAATGTGAGCCCCTCTTTTAACTGCGTGGTCATAGGACTCAAGAACAATCGCTCCAGCACCTTCTCCAAGGACAAAGCCGTCGCGGTTGGCATCGAATGGTCTTGAAGCTGTTTTCGGATCGTCATTTCTTACCGACAAGGCGTGCATTGCATTAAATCCTCCGATTCCAGAAATGGTAACTGCAGCTTCACTTCCTCCAGTAACTATGACGTCGCAATAGCCCAGCTTGATGTAATTCATGGCATCTATCATGGCATTTGCAGCGGAGGCACATGCAGAAACAGTGGTGTAATTGGGTCCCATAAACCCGTATTTCATAGAAATGTTGGCTGGTGCAATGTCAGCAATCATCTTAGGAATAAAAAATGGATTGAATCGAGGAGATCCATCACCCAAAGCAAAATTAATAGCTTCGTTTTGAAAAGTCTCCAACCCTCCTATACCAGCTCCCCAGACGATTCCAACTCTAAGTTTATCGAGTTTGTCTAGATTGAAGTTAGCATCCAAAATGGCTTCGTCTGATGCCACCATGGCATATTGAGCAAAACGATCCATTTTTCGTGCCGTCTTCCGATCCATAAAATCTTCGACGTCAAAGTTTTTAAGCTCGCAAGCGAAATTAGTCTTGAACTTTTCGGTGTCAAAGTATGTAATAGGAGCGGCTCCGCTAACACCTGCAACAAGAGCATCCCAATAGGCATCCTTATTGTTGCCAATTGGCGTTAGCGCGCCTAATCCTGTTACGACAACGCGATTCAAGTTCATTAATTATGGGTGTAATTTATGCCTTCTCGATATAAGCAATAGCTTGACCTACAGTCGAGATATTCTCTGCTTGATCGTCAGGAATTTGAATGTCAAATTCTTTTTCGAATTCCATAATCAATTCAACAGTATCCAAAGAATCTGCTCCTAAATCGTTGGTGAAGCTAGCCTCAGCTACAACTTCATTTTCATCAACTCCTAATTTGTCAACGATAATCGCTTTTACTCTTGATGCAATGTCTGACATAATGTTTAGTTTTACGGTTTTATTAAGCGACAAAAATATAAAAACTTTACATGATAGTGGATTTTAAAGTTTAAAATAACTCCTTATGACAATTCACCTCAAGTTCAGTGCTATCAATATGTAACTCAATGTGTTTTTATAAAGCAACACTTTTTAGTTTTTAAATTGAGAAAATGAAGTCTAATTCAAATTTTTCAGGCTTAAAAAAAATTGTGATTCTTGCCTCAGGCGGGGGTTCAAATGCGGAAAACATCATTCATTTTTTTGCTTACAACCATACTGTTGAGGTGGTTTGTGTTCTGACCAACAACCCCAGGGCAGGTGTGATCGACCGTTGTAAACGCCTAAAAACCCCTTGCTCCGTTCTCTCTAAAGAGACCTGTTTGGATGGCAATTTGTTAAACATAGAATTAGGCCAATTTCGACCAGACTTAATTGTGCTTGCTGGCTATTTGCTCAAAATTCCCTCAGAAGTCATTCAACAATATCAAATCATCAACATTCATCCTGCTTTATTGCCAAAATACGGAGGGAAAGGAATGTACGGACATCACGTTCATGAGGCCGTTATCGCCTCTCAAGACAAAGTATCTGGAATAACGATTCACTATGTCAACGCCCAATACGACAAAGGGCAGATTATTTTTCAAGCTACTTGCCCTATTGAGCCTACCGATACTGCTAGTGAAGTCGCAGAAAAAATACACCAATTGGAAATGACGCATTTCCCAACCATTATAGCCCAAATCTTGCATGGCTAAGAAGAAATCCAAATTTTACGTTGTTTGGAAAGGACACCATACTGGTGTTTTTGACAGCTGGGACGCCTGTAAGTCGCAAGTCAATAATGTTCAAGGCGCTCAGTATAAAAGCTTTGAAACGTTTGAAGAGGCCAAAAGTGCTTTCAAAATGCCTTATGAAGCTTCCATAGGTAAAAGCAAGGAAAAACCTCAAGGCTTGTCCGAAGCCAAGCTTCTAAAAATTGGACAACCCAACCTAAATTCCATTGCGGTCGATGCGGCAGTTAAAGGCAATCCAGGTCTTATGGAATATCAAGGTGTAGACACTTCAACCAAAAAAGTCTTGTTCAAACAGGGGCCTTTTGAGGAAGGAACCAACAATATAGGAGAATTCTTGGCCCTAGTTCATGGTCTGGCTTATCTCAAACAACATAAGAGCGAACTGATATTGTATAGTGATTCTAAAATTGCCATCAATTGGGTGAAACAAAAGCAATGCAAAACCAAACTCGAAGAGTCGCCTAAAAATAAAGTAATCTTTAATCTCGTGCGGCGCGCTATTTTGTGGTTGAACAACAACGAGTACAAAACCACCATCGTTAAATGGGAAACCAAAGCTTGGGGAGAAATTCCTGCGGATTACGGGAGAAAATAAAGCTCTTTGTTTAGTCTAGATGTTTCTGTCATATTGTTTAGTTTTGTAGGATAACACATTATATCTATGAGTCAATTGGTTGCTGTTGGAACTGTTGCTTTCGACGCCATTGAAACACCTTTCGGGAAAACAGACAAAATACTAGGTGGTGCCGCAACCTATATCGGTTTGGCGGCGAGTCATTTGAACGTTGATGTGGCCTTGGTAGCCATCATCGGTGACGATTTTCCTCAATCTTTTTTAGACACTTTTGAGTCACGCAACATCAATATTGATGGGGTAGAAATAGTTTCTGGAGGAAAGTCTTTTTTTTGGAGCGGACGTTACCATCACGACATGAATTCCAGAGACACCCTTGCCACCGAATTAAACGTATTGACACAGTTCGAACCCAAAGTGCCAAGTGACTATAAGGAGGCGGACGTACTGCTTTTAGGAAACCTCAATCCTGAAGCACAGTTGGCTGCTATTAGTCAAATGAACAATCCAAAGTTCATCATCATGGATACCATGAATTATTGGATGAATACCAGCATGGCAGCCCTCAAAGAGGTCATTGCCAGAGTGGATGCCATCACGATCAATGACGAAGAGGCTAGACAATTGTCTGGCGAATACTCTTTGGTTAAGGCCGCCAATAAAATTCAAACCATGGGTCCCAAATTCGTCATCATTAAAAAAGGGGAACACGGCGCTCTATTGTTCCATAGAGAACAAGTGTTTTTTGCGCCTGCATTGCCCTTGGAAGAAGTATTTGATCCTACTGGTGCTGGAGATTCCTTTGCTGGAGGCTTTGCTGGCTACTTGGCAAAAACGGAAGATTTTTCCTTTGAAAATTTAAAGTCAGCGATTGTTTACGGAACGGCCTTAGCCTCGTTTTGTGTCGAGGCTTTTGGTACGGAACGCCTTTTAGAGATCAACAATATGGACATTCAAAGAAGATTGAGCATGCTCAAATCTCTCATGCAATTTGACATCGAAATACACTAAAAAACTCCTCATGATCACTAGAACATTTAATATCTTTGACCTATGAGTGATGTGATCAAACACGAGTGCGGAATTGCTTTAGTTCGGCTATTAAAACCCCTTTCTTTTTATCAGCAAAAATACGGCTCGTCATTTTACGGCATCAATAAAATGTATTTGATGCTTGAAAAACAGCACAATAGAGGTCAGGATGGCGCAGGTTTTGCAAGTATAAAATTAGACGTTTCACCAGGTCAAAGATTCATCAGCCGAGTGCGGTCTAATGAACCTCAGCCCATCAAAGATATTTTTAGTCAAATCAACGGAAGGATCAACCAATCGCTTGAGGAAGACTCTACTCTCATCAACGACACCGAACGTCTGAAGGCAACTGTTCCCTACTTAGGGGAATTGATGTTGGGACATTTGCGTTATGGGACTTTTGGGAAAAACAGCATCGAAAGTGTTCATCCTTTTTTGAGACAAAATAATTGGATGCACCGAAATCTGATTATTGCTGGTAACTTCAACATGACCAACGTAAAGGAGTTATTTCAAGATTTGGTTGACATTGGTCAACATCCAAAAGACTACACAGACACGGTTACCGTCATGGAAAATATAGGTCATTTTTTAGATGACGCTGTATTGGACTTGTACTACGATTTAAAGCAGAAAGGATACGACAAGAAAGCGGCCTCTCCTCTGATTTGTGATCAAATGAATGTAGGAGAAATTTTAAAATTGGCCTCAAAAAAATGGGATGGAGGTTATGCCATTGCCGGATTAATTGGTCACGGTGATGCTTTTGTGTTGCGCGATCCATCTGGAATTCGTCCCGCTTATTTTTACCAAGATGACGAGGTGGTGGTTGTAGCTTCTGAGCGCCCAGCCATTCAAACCGTTTTTAACGTCAGTCAAAACGACATTCGTGAAATTGATCCTGGCCACGCTTTGATCATCAAAAAGAATGGGCTTGTTTCGATAACCGAAATCAACACTCCTCTGCCTCGAAAAGCCTGTTCTTTCGAACGTATATATTTCTCCAGAGGAAATGATGCCGACATCTATCAAGAGCGCAAAAAATTGGGCCAACTTCTTTTGCCCCAGGTAATGAAAGCTATTGACGATGACATCATGAATACGGTATTCTCCTATATTCCGAATACGGCAGAAATATCCTTTTTTGGAATGGTTGAAACGGTAGAAAGAATCCTCAACAACATCAAAGCCGATGAAATCATTGCGAAAAACGGGAGCCTAACCACCGAGCAAATTCAAAATATCTTGAACCGTCGTCCGAGAATAGAAAAAATTGCCATCAAAGACGTCAAATTGAGAACCTTCATCACCCAAGACAGCTCACGAGATGATTTGGTTGCGCACGTATATGACTCCACCTACGGTGTCATCAAACCTACTGACAATTTGGTCATCATAGACGATAGTATCGTTAGAGGAACGACATTAAAAAAAAGCATTTTGCGCATTTTAGGAAGGCTTCATCCCAAACAAATTGTAGTGGTTTCTTCTGCACCGCAAATTCGTTATCCAGATTGCTACGGCATTGATATGGCCAATTTAGGTGATCTTATCGCCTTCAGAGCCATGCTTGCGCTACTAGAAGACCACGGTAAAAGTCAATTGTTAGATGAGGTTTATCAAAAATGCAAATCCGAAGTAAAAGTAAATGATCGGACTCAAGTCAACCATGTCAAAGAGCTTTATGCATCGTTTTCACCTGAAATGATTTCGAATAAGATAGCAGAACTCATCAATCCGGATAAGGTAGAATGTGAAGTAAAAGTTATATTTCAAACCATCGAAAACCTGCACATCGCTTGTCCTGAAAATCTAGGAGATTGGTATTTCACGGGTAATTATCCTACGCCAGGCGGTCATCGTGTGGTAAATCAGGCCCTAATTAATTTTGTTGAAGGCTCTTCTGAAAGGGCTTACTAACACTTAGTCGATAATATTTGTATTTCATCGAAAATCCGATTAGCTAAATATCGCTTCACTTATCTTCGATCTACCATAACATAAGTAGGTTAAGTTCATGGTAGATTTGGGGCAAAAAAGGTGGACATCTTGTTCACCTTTTTTATTTTAACCCAATTGAGGACCTAGCGGATTCTACTCTAAATAGCCTAGTAGTCTCATTATAAGCACTTAAAATAATCCCCATTGATGCGATCTAAAATTTTGACGGATTTCTTTGTATTTCATCTAATTTCTATCGATTTCCGTCTTTCGACCAATATCTTTGGTGAACCATAACATAAGTAGGTTAAGTTCATGGTAGATTTGGGGCAAAAAAGGTGAACATCTTGTTCACCTTTTTTATTTTACCCCATTTGATAATTCGATCTATTTCCCTTGCTCATATCTTTGAGCAACTTCATTCCAATTAATGATATTGAAGAAAGCATTGATATAGTCAGGTCTGCGATTTTGATAGTTCAAATAATAGGCATGCTCCCATACATCTAGACCCAAAATAGGCGTGCCACCACAACCAACTCCTGGCATTAATGGGCAATCTTGATTAGGGGTTGAGCAAACTTTTAGAGAACCATCCGCATGAACGCAAAGCCACGCCCAGCCCGAACCAAATTGCCCAGCTGCTGCATTAGAAAAAGTTTCTTTGAACGACTCTACCGAGCCAAAAGATGCTTCAATGGCAGTTTTTAAGGCTCCTGAAAGTGATCCGCGATTATTTGGACTTATTACTTTCCAAAACAAGTCGTGGTTATAGTATCCACCTGCATTGTTGCGCAAGGCAGCATTTCCCATGTCCATTTGAGTCAATAGTGTCACAATTGGAGTTCCGTCAAGGCCGGTTTCTTCCATGGCAGAATTTAATTTGGCAGTGTAACCGCTGTGATGCTTAGAGTGATGAATTTCCATTGTTTTGGCATCAATGTGAGGTTCTAAAGCATCATAGGCATAACCTAAATCTGGTAATTGGTATGGCATAATAAATAGTTTTTAAAATTAAATTGAATCTTCAAATTTACAATTTTAAGCTCAAACCTCGCTGGCAGATTCGTTAAGAATACCTAAATTGTTAGCTTGAAACCAAACTATTGAAAAACGCTTCTTTCAGAGTATTCAGTGCCTCAGCAGGCAGCGGAAAAACATATGCTTTGGTGCAATCCTACTTGGAAGTACTTTTGTCAGCTTCTCATCCGTCCGTCTGTAAAAAAATTCTTGCCGTAACCTTTACTAATAAGGCTGTGGAAGAAATGAAAAGCAGAATCCTTAAAACTCTAGCCGATTTTGCTGATCTTAACATATTACGTGCCCCGAGTCCAATGTTTATTAAATTGTCTGATGTCCTCAATTTATCGGCTGAGGTGGTCCACGAAAGATCTAAAAATGGATTGCTTTACATCGCTCACCACTATCACGATTTCAATGTGTCAACAATAGACCGATTTACCCAGAAAGTTGTCCGAACCTTTGCCCAAGACCTTAAACTATCGCACAATTTTGAAGTTTCTTTGGACCACTCCGCTGTGCTTGCCGAAGCGGTTGATCGATTTCTTGCTCGAGCTGGCAAAGATTCTTTGCTCACAGAAGTCATGCTCGACTTCACTTTTGAAAAATTAGCTGAAGAAAAAAGTGCCGACATCAGTTTTGACTTTCATCAAATGTCACAACGCCTGATTTCGGAGAACGATTTGCCTGTGCTGGAGGAATTAAAAACTTTGGGACTCAAAGACCACCAAATGTTTAAGTCTGTGCTCAAAACCACCATTAAAGATCTTCACAAAAAAGTAAAATCGGTTGCTAAATCAGTACTTCAAAGTATTGAAGAACAGGGGATAGATCTCAGTAATTTTCCACATCAAACTTTACCCAATCACTTCAATAAAATAGCCAATGGGGAGATCAAAAATTTGTATGCCAATAAGCTAGAGGAACAGATTGCTTCAGGCCAAGTGCTCAAAAAAAATGCTTCCAACGAAGATGCGGATAAATTGGAAACAATCCTTCCTGACATTCAAAATGCCTTTCTGCATCTCAAAACATCCATTCATTTGCTCGGACTCTACACAGATTTCCTAAATAACGTTACGCCATTGTCAGTACTTAGCGGTCTAGAAAAGGAGCTTGAACAAATGAAAATGGAACAAAATTTTCTGCTCATTTCAGAGTTTAACAACCTCATCAGCAATCATATCAAAAAAGAGCCGACAGCCTTTATTTACGAACGTTTGGGCGAGACCTTTACCCATTATTTTATCGATGAGTTTCAAGACACCTCTATCAAACAATGGGAAAACTTGTTTCCTTTATTGTCACACAGCTTGGCCTCTGCAGGATCGAGCGTTACTTTAGTAGGAGATGCAAAACAGGCCATATACCGATGGCGTGGCGGAAAGGTGGAACAATTTATGAACTTGAGCAAGTCATCCCCCTTTTACACCGATTTGGAGCTTACTCCACTTCCCAACAATTATCGCAGCGATTTTCATGTGGTCGACTTCAATAATAAGTTTTTTCAATGTCTGTCAAAAAAAGTGTTTTCGAATGAAGATCACTCTATGTTGTATGGGCAAAGCGCCCAAGATCCAATAAAAACAGAAGGAGGATACGTCAGCCTTTCCTTTATTGAAACCTCCACTGAATCCAAAAATGCAGATTATTGTGCCGCCGTATTAGATCGCATTGTTCAATGTAAAAAGAGTGGTTTCGAACTCGGAGACATGGTCATCTTGGTGCGAAAAAACAAAGAAGGTGTGGCTTTAGCCAGTTTTCTTGCCGAAAACAATATTTCAGTGGTGTCCTCAGAATCTTTGATTCTTTCAAGTTCATCAGAAGTAAGATTAATTGTTGCCGTTTTAAAACTGTTGTTAGACCCAAGAAACTTAAATTTAAAATTCGAAATTCTAACTTATTTATGCCAAACCAACGACTCTGTTTGCGATTGGCATTCATTATACGTCAAACACCTACGATTAAAAGATTGGCAGTTTTTTGAATCTTTGAGCGATTTAGGCGTTCAATTCAATCCCAATAATTCTTCGACTATGTCATTATACGAGTTGGTAGAAGGCATTGTTTTTGGGTTTGGATTGTCCAATAGGTCTGATGCTTACATTCAATATTTTTTGGATGAAGTTTTGCAATTCATGTCTCAAAAATCAGTAGGGCTGTCCGCCTTCTTGGACTATTATGCGCTGAATGAAAGCAAGTTGAGCATCGTTGGAACCAAACAATTGGATGCCATTCAAATTATGACCGTCCATTCTGCAAAAGGCTTAGAGTTCCCTGTTGTAATTTTTCCATTTGCTGAACAAAATATTTACAAAGAGCCTTCTTCCAAATTGTGGTACGATTTGTCCAATACTCCTTTTGACCACATGAAATACTCCTTGGTCAACGCCAACAAAGACCTGCCTTCAACTGGTAGTTTGGGCAAACAGATTTATGAAGAGCATCGGGCCAATTTGGAGCTAGACAATCTGAACGTTCTATATGTTGCTCTCACCCGAGCAGAGGCTCAACTTCATATCATTGGAAACCAAAATCACCAGTCTCACGAGCCGACTTACAGTGGTTTTTTCAAATATTTTTTGGAAGATCAGGGACTATACGATCCACAAAAACTCATTTACGAGTTTGGCGAAACGTCCAAAGCCATCAGACATTCCGATGATTCTGAAGATACCGTGGAAGCAATCTATTCTTCAATGCGACCCATTACCAGCCTTCCCGCTCAAATTGTCACTAACGCCTCTTTGATGTGGGACAGCCGACTTGGTCAGGCAATAGAAAAAGGCAATCTTATCCATTGGTATATGGCACAGATCCATCAAGAAACCGACATCCCTTTCGCTTCTGAATCGCTACTTCGTCTAGGAATGGCCAATGAATTTCAGAAAAATGAAATTGAAGAAGTCGCTAAGAATATTGTTCGACATCCGTTGCTACAAACCTTTTACAGCGGAGCTTATGAAACTTTCAACGAAAGGGACATCATCCTCCCCGAAGGTAGAATCATAAGGCCCGATCGAATCAATATTATTGACAAACATGCGGTGGTCATTGATTACAAAACTAGTCAGCCCAATCCTAAAGACCAAAATCAACTCAATGAATATCGCGTGGCATTGAATACAATGGGTTATGAATCTGTGGAAAATATTTTGATTTACATCTCCGAAGACATGTCGCTTGAATTCAAGTCTTTTTAGGTCTAGGATTTTAGTAAATTTGACCATTCATTTCAAGCAAAACCAATGTATAGCAAACTCAAAAATTACCTGCAATCCGAACTCGATGACATTCGTTCCAACGGTCTATTCAAAGAAGAGCGCATCATCACCTCGCCTCAGGGGGCTGAAATCGAACTGAATACAGGTCAAAAAGTACTGAATTTCTGTTCGAACAACTATCTGGGCCTCTCCTCTCACCCAGAAGTAATCGCAGCCGCCAAAGAGGCCCTAGACACTCATGGATTTGGCATGTCTTCAGTTAGATTTATTTGCGGCACACAGGACATTCACAAAGAACTTGAGCAAAAAATTGCAAACTTCTATCAAACCGAAGACACCATTCTATACGCTGCCGCTTTTGATGCTAATGGCGGGGTGTTTGAACCCTTGCTTGACGAAAAAGACACGATCATTTCTGACAGTTTGAATCATGCTTCTATTATTGATGGGGTGAGGCTATGTAAAGCAAAAAGATACCGCTATCAAAACAGCGACATGTCAGACCTCGAAGCTCAACTTATTGCCGCCAATACAGATGGTGCGCGATTTAAATTGATCGTAACCGATGGTGTTTTTTCTATGGATGGCCTCGTAGCACCCTTAGATCAAATTTGCGATTTAGCCGAACAATATGAAGCCCTTGTGATGGTAGACGAATGCCATGCTGCTGGTTTTATAGGAGCAACAGGCAGAGGAACTCTAGAGGCCAAAAATGTCTTGGGAAGAGTAGATATTATTACAGGCACTTTAGGGAAAGCATTAGGCGGGGCAATGGGAGGTTACACAACGGGTAAAAAAGAAATCATTGAAATATTACGCCAAAGATCTAGACCTTACTTGTTTTCAAATTCTTTGGCTCCAGCGATCGTTGGTGCTTCTATCAAAGTTTTTGACCTGCTGTCAACAAATACTTCTCGGAGAGACCAATTGGAATGGAATACCAATTATTTTAAAAAACACATCAAAGCAGCTGGATTTGACATTGTCGATGGCGATAGCGCCATTGTGCCAATTATGCTTTATGATGCGCAGTTGTCTCAAAACATGGCCAATGAACTTTTACGACTGGGAGTCTATGTGACTGGATTTTTCTATCCCGTTGTGCCGAAAGAAAAAGCCAGAATTAGGGTTCAGTTATCCTCTGCACACACTCAATTGCATTTGGATAAAGCGATTGCCGCTTTTACTCAAGCAGGACGTAAGTTTGGAGTAATTTGACCTTTATTTTCACCTAAGTCAATATAATTTAGTATTTTTTAGGTTCAAATTTGTAATGTAACCTCAAATCTGCTACTTTTGGGGTTATAATTTAAATATTTAAATACTCATATTTCTATGAAAAAGCAAAACTTACTTACGCTTATGGTTGGTTTGTTCTTTGGATTGACTACAGTTATGTCTCAAAATAGTGACAATCCTTGGCAAATAACCCTTGGTGTTAACGCGGTAGATTTTTACCCTGTTGGCGGCCATACATCTGTTCAGGGTGGAAATATAGAAGGCATTACTGATGTCGGCCACTGGAACACTTTACCCTCCATTTCTTACCTAGGAGTATCAAAAAACATTTCCGGCAATTGGTCTTTGGGTCTTGCAGGATCAATGAACTCAATTACCCAATGGGGTGCTGCTGAAATCAAAAGCGCTCAGTATTACTCTGCTGATTTGAACATCAAATACAGCTTGGGTAGTTTGATAAAAAGCAAAAAGCTTGAGCCATTCGTTGGCTTTGGCGGAAGCTGGGTTAGAGTTGAGCAAAACGATTATTTCAAAGTTGACGGAGACAACATTGGACAGCCGGCAGCCAATGCTCTTGGCGGATTGTCTGTTTGGTTCTCTGACGGATTTGGTTTAACACTTCAATCTCAGTACAAGCATTCCTTTGGAGAGCGCAAATCGGCTCAACATTTCCAACACACCCTTGGAGTAGCTTTACGCTTTGGCGGTAAAGATTCTGATGGTGATGGTGTTTATGACAAAAATGACGATTGTCCAGAGGTTCCTGGTTTAGCAGCGTTTAACGGCTGTCCAGATACTGACGGAGATGGTATTCAAGACAGTAAAGACGATTGTCCAAATGTTGCAGGCTCTGCTCAAATGAACGGTTGCCCTGATTCTGATGGCGACGGCATTGCCGACAGTAAAGACAGCTGTCCAAATGAGGCTGGGACTGCTGCCATGAAAGGTTGTCCAGATGCTGATAATGACAAAGTCGCCGATAAAGACGACAAATGTCCAAATGAAGCTGGTCCTGCAGCTAACAAAGGTTGTCCTTGGCCAGATTCTGACAACGACGGCGTTCTTGACAAGGACGACAACTGTCCAAACGAAGCTGGAACCGCTGCCAACAATGGTTGTCCAGAGGTGTCAGTGCCTAACGAAGTGGTTAATCAACTAACTAACTACGCTAGAACTATCAATTTCAACACTGGCAAAGCAACATTTAAAGTAGATGCACTACCTGTCCTTAAAGCGATTTCTGCAATCATCAAGGAATATCCTAATGCAAGTTTCGTAATCGAAGGTCATACTGATTCTACTGGCAGTGACGCATTAAACCAACAACTTTCCGAAAAACGCGCGAATGCCGTTAAGGATTATTTGGTTGAAAATGGCGTTAATGCCTCTCGTTTAACTACTGTAGGTTATAGCGAAACTCGCCCAATCTCTGATAACGCAACTGCTAAAGGCAGAGCCGAAAACCGTCGCGTTGAAGTTAAATTGCAAGATTAAAACTCTGTTTATTTTTCTTAGTGAAAAAGCGCTCCATTTTGGGGCGCTTTTTTATTTTAGAGCTATTCTAATGAAATTTCTTTAATGACAACTTTTATACAGGATGTGCTGCTCGATTTATCGCGCCAAGGAAAAAATCTTTCTGAGCTAGTATTTGTCTTGCCCAATAAGCGCTCTGGAATTGTCCTTAAAAATGAAATTGGCTCGGTTAGTCTTAAGGTGCAATTTACCCCAAAGATTTTGGCGATCGAAGAACTGGTGCAAGAGATTTCCGAACTGCGCCTTGTCTCGCCTACCAGCCTGCTGATAGAAACCTATCGGGCTTACTGCGCCAGCTCCTTTCAAGAAAGCCCAGAATCATTTGACCAATTTCTAAATTGGGGGCCTCGATTAATTCAAGATTTTGTCGAAATCGACAGGTATCTCATTGAGGTGGATTCTTTGTTTAAAAGTATCCAGCAACTGAAATCCATCGAGGCGTTTGGTCAAGACCAAAAAACCCCGTTGGTGTCAAATTATCTCAAATTTTGGGAGCAGTTGATGCCTATATACCATCAATTGAACAAGACGCTGCTCGAGTCTGGACAGGGCCATCAAGGGCTCATGTACAGAAACGCATTGGAAAATCTTGAGAACTATTTGAATGAGCACCAATCAAAAGAGTTTGTTTTTTTAGGATTCAATGCGCTTAATGCTTCCGAAGAAAACATTTTTCAAGAATTGCTCAGTCGTGAGATGGGGACTATCTATTGGGACAATGACCACTATTTTTTGAACAACGAAATGGAAGAAGCTGGTCTTTTTATGAGAAATTATTTTAACTCTTGGAATTACTATAAGCGAGAGATTCCACTTGGTCTTCGCAATCATTTCACTGCTCCAAAAAAATTTAAATCAATCGAGACGCCGAAATCGGTCGGTCAGGCGAAATATGTTGGAGGACTCCTTAAATCGTTATGGGAAAAGAACAAATGTGAAAACACTGCTGTAGTGCTGGCCGATGAAACCCTGCTGCTACCTCTGCTAACGGCTTTGCCTGAAGATATTGATGTGGTCAATATCACCATGGGGTTCCCTCTCAAAGCAACCCCAGTTGCTGGATTGCTTTCAAGCATTTTTAATTTGCATATCAACGGTGGGAGCGAAGGATTCTACTACAAATATGTCCTGAGCATTCTCTCCAATCCATTGATAGAATCACTTGTTGGTCAGCCAAATAGATTTTGGATTAAGGACTTGACTGGATACATTCAAGAACAAAATCTGATGTTCATTACAACTGATCAGCTAAGAGCTAAAGCCAATGATAATTTGGAGTGGATCGATTTAATTTTTTCCTATTGGGAGAAGCCTGAGCAAGCGTTGGATCGATTGGTATTACTTATCGAACTGATAAAAAACAGCATAACCCGAAAAACGCATTCTGATTTTTTTACACTTGAATGCCTTTACAAATATTTCACCTTACTCAATAGCCTTAAGCTAGAGCTAAAGGATTTTAACGGTGTTCAAAGCATAAAGACCCTCGAGCATCTGTATGAGAGTTTAATGGAAGAGGCCACTTTAGATTTCAAAGGAGAACCACTGAAAGGCTTGCAAATCATGGGGATTCTGGAATCACGGGTCTTAGACTTTGAAACGGTGATTATCACATCAGTAAATGAAGGTGTGCTGCCGGCAGGAAAACAGCAGCACTCATTCATTCCCTATGATGTCAAACGCGCCTTTGACCTTCCCACGATCAAAGAAAAGGATGCCATCTATGCCTATCATTTTTATCATTTAACACAGCGCGCTTCCGACGTCTTCCTCATTTATGACTCTGCGGTGGATCGGCTTCAAGGCGGTGAGCCCAGTCGATATTTGTTGCAATTGGCCGTTGGTAAGGTACATCAGATAGCGCACCTAAAAGCAATTGCTCAAACACCAACGCAAAAAGAGCCTGGATTGGTCATACAAAAAACACCCGAAATTGCTAAGGCGCTAGAAGAGCTAGGCTCTTACGGCTACTCTCCCTCGGCCCTTACTTTATACATTAATGACCCTTTCAAGTTTTATCAACGGTATATTTTAGGACTCGAAGAGTCCGATGAAGTGGAAGAATCAATGGCCGCTAGAACCTTTGGAAACGCCATACACAACACTCTTGAGGCTCTTTATAAACCCTTCCAAAACAATTATTTATCGGAAGAGACAATTACAGGAATGACCTCTCAAGTTCCGTTGCTCGCCGAACGGTTTTTTAGAGATCAAATGAAAGGAGCCGACATCAAAACAGGGAAAAACCTCTTGGCTTTTGAAATTGGGAAACATTACATTCTTCAATCAATCCAAGAAGATTTGAAGCTAATTCAACAGGGGGATTCTTTAAAAATTATCAGCGTTGAAGAAAAATTTGAGGCTCTCATTCCCCTATCAGGCTTACCTTTTCAAGTTAAAATTAGGGGAAAAATTGACCGCGTAGATCAGCTCAATGGAATCACTCGGATCATAGACTATAAAACTGGAAGTCAAATAACCGCCAGTAGCCTCAAAATAAAAGACTGGTCAAGCCTAACAAATGACTACGACAAATATCACAAGTGCTTCCAAATTCTTTGCTATGCCTATTTGTGGCGAGCCAATCATCCCAACACCAGTAGTGTCGAAGGTGGCGTGTTTGCACTAAAAAACATTTCGCTAGGACTGATCAGGTTAGGCATTCCTTCTGAAGATGGGAAAACATATAGTCATAGTATTGACCGTGCAGTCCTTGACCAATTTGAGCAGATTCTGTCCGAATTGGTGTTAACGATTCACAATCTAAAAATACCTTTCGCAACAAGCGAAAAATAAGAGACTAGGTGGGGATGCTGTTTTTGTGCAAGCGAGACACATATTTGCCAATCACGTCGAACTCCAAATTGACCAATGACCCTTCCTTCAATAGAAAAAAATTGGTGTGCTCATAAGTAAAAGGAATGATCGCCACGCTGAAACTATCCCTGTCCGAATCGACTACGGTTAGGCTAACTCCGTTGACAGTGATGGAGCCCTTTTCAATGGTAAAATTTCCAAGCGAGGCATCGTATTGGAACCGAAAAGTCCAGCTCCCATTATTTTCATGCACAGAGATACACTTACCAATCTGATCTACATGTCCTTGAACCATATGTCCGTCCAGTCGGTCTCCTAGCTTTAGCCCTCTTTCCAAATTGATCAAATCACCAACATGCCAATTGCCGATAGTCGTCTTGTCAATGGTCTCCTTTATTGCCGTAACTGTATATTGGCTCTGAGATTTATTGACAACCGTCAAACAAATTCCATTGTGAGCAACGCTCTGATCAACTTTTAACTCATCCGAAAATTGAGCCTCCATCGTTAGACGCAAATTTCCCGAGTCCATCTCTACAGACTTGACTTTGCCCATCTCCTCAATGATTCCTGTAAACATTGGTTCTGTTTCATTAGTTTTGTGTCACGAAAGTACAAAACATATTTTGCTTTGGCCATGTCACAACACTCCTTACTAAAAATAGGCATTTCCATTGGAGACCTTAACGGTATTGGAAGTGAGGTGGTTTTAAGAAGCTTGGACCGTTTGAAATTGTTTGATTTTGTGCCCATCATATATGCTAATTTTGAATTGATTGCTGAGCTTCAAGAAACCTTTGGAACTCATTTGAATATTGATAAATGGGACGTCCAGTCAACCTTAGAGAAACAAACCGTTTATGTAATTGACGTTTGGCCAGAGCAAGTTCACATCGTCTATGGCGCTATTGACTCAAGAATTGGACATTACGCGTTCAAATCCCTAAGCGCTGGAACCCATGCCCTAAAACATGGCGAGGTCGATGTGTTGTTAACCGCCCCAATACACAAAGCCAGCATCATGTCAAAAGAGTTCCCATTCCCAGGACACACAAACTACCTGAGTCGGGAACTGAATGGAACAAGCTTGATGCTGCTGGTATCGGACAACCTAAGAGTTGGATTGCTCACCGATCATGTTCCATTAGACCAAATCACTTCGGTCATCTCCGAGAAACTGATTTTCGAAAAAGCACGGACGATGAAACATTCACTGCAACAAGATTTTGGTATTGAACATCCGAAGATAGCATTGCTGGGCGTCGATCCTCATGCGGGAGATGAGGGAGCAATAGGCACTATTGATAAAGACCTATTGTCGCCTTGCGTTGTCAAGCTTCAGTCCTTGGGCATACATATTGAAGGTCCATTTGCAGCCGATGGGTTTTTCGGTTCGGGGTTATACAAAGATTTTGACGGTATTTTGGCCAGTTATCACGACCAAGGTTTGGTCCCTTTTAAACTACTGTCCTTTGGAAATGGGGTCAATTTCACCGCCGGCCTTAACAAAGTTAGGGTGTCTCCCGATCACGGAACTGCATTTGACATTGCGGGACAAGGAACTGCATCAATTTCGTCCTGCCTTAAAGCGTTTGAAGTTGGGGTTTCTATTTTCAACAATCGCCAGCAGATAATAGCCTAAACACTTTTATGCTGAAGACTTAGAAGACTGGAAGACGCAGCTATAGGTCAAAGTACAGTAAAACTTCAGTAAAGACTCGAAGATTTCTAGCTGTAATGTCGGTTTAGGTACTGGAACATAGTCCAAATTCGCTTTGAGTTCTTGAATAACTTTTGTCGCAATAGTATAAGGGCTAGTCTTTAAAACGTCTCCCAACTTAATGATGTCAAGAAGTATAACTGGACTATATTCGTGTATAAATGGGAATTTTTATGCGTTTATCGGGCAAATATAAAGCATTATTTCAATTTCAATAGTGAATTGGTCTGTTAAGAATTCATTGGTCATTGATGTTAATCCAATCGGCATTTTTGTAATTTTACCAAGGTCCTATCCGTGGACCCTTGGATATTGTGTCATATGTTTTTAGAAAGTACCGGAAGTCAGGAAAATAAATTTGGTTGGATAGAAGTCATCTGTGGCTCAATGTTCTCAGGAAAAACCGAAGAGTTAATTCGAAGATTAAAGCGAGCGCAGTTTGCCAAACAAAGGGTGGAAATATTTAAACCCTCGCTAGACGTGAGATACAATCAAAACAAGGTGGTTTCTCACGATGCCAACGAAATCATGTCCACTCCTGTCCCTGCTGCTGCCAACATTCCTATTTTGGCCGATGGCTGTGAAGTGGTCGGCATCGATGAAGCACAATTTTTTGATGATGAAATTGTAAGAGTATGCAACGATTTAGCCAATAAAGGCGTTCGTGTCATTGTTGCTGGTCTTGATATGGATTTTAAAGGAAATCCTTTTGGTCCAATGCCCCACCTGATGGCCACGGCAGAATATGTCACCAAGGTGCACGCCATCTGTACCCGAACTGGCAATCTGGCTCAGTACAGCTACAGAAAGTCTTCCAATGACGACATTGTCCTTCTTGGAGAAGTGGACGAATATGAGCCCTTGTGTCGGGCGGCTTTTTACAAAGCCATGAACCAAGACAAAAAGCAAGGAGGGAAAAAGGCCGTTTCTCATGTTATTGAAACCGATGCTCCAGCCGATGAATAAGCAATTTCCAACTTTCCTTGAGATTGACCTCAGTGCGCTCGAATCCAATTTTTTTCACTTGAAACAAAAGCTATCAGAAGGCACAAAATTTCTGGCAGTAATCAAAGCCTTTGCGTATGGCAGTGCAGCATCGGCAGTTGCTAAAAAATTAGAATCACTTGAGGTCGATTATTTTGCTGTGGCCTACACTCAAGAAGGAGTGGCACTGAGAACTGCGGGTATCAGAAAACCTATAATGGTCTTGCATCCTCAACCAGCATGTTTAGACGATATTATCGACAGTTGCTTGGAACCGTGCTTGTACAATTTCGATATTCTGAACGCTTTTTTGATTGCGGCCAAAAACAAACAACAACACCATTATCCCGTTCATGTCAAATTCAATACTGGACTCAATCGACTGGGTTTTCAACATGATCAGTGCCTGACTGTGGCAAACGTATTTGGAACGCAAGACCATTTAAGAGTTGCCTCCATTTTATCTCATTTGGCTGCAAGTGAGGACTTACAAGAAAAAGAATTTACGCTGAGTCAAATTGGGCTTTTTGAAAAAATTAATCAGGATTTTTGTGAAATACTAGGATATCAGCCTGTGCGTCATTTGTGCAACACCTCAGGTATTCTCAATTATCCCCACGCCCATTTTGAGATGGTCCGAAGCGGCATAGGGCTCTACGGATTTTCCAATGACCCCATTAATCACCCTGGATTAAAACCCATTGCGTCATTGAAAACACACATTTCCCAAATTCATTCTGTTGCCAAAGGCGATTCAGTAGGGTACAATCGCGGGTATGTATGCCCAGAAGACAAATCTGTTGCAGTGGTTCCAATTGGACATGCCGACGGCATTGGCAGGCAATACGGCAAGGGCAAAGGTCAAATGATTATCAACGAAAAGGCGGCTCCTATTATGGGTAACGTTTGCATGGACATGATCATGCTTGATGTAACGGGAATCGACTGCAAAGAAGGTGATACGGTCGAAGTATTTGGCCAAAGTCAAACAGCAGAAAAGCTTGCAGAAGGCGCAGGAACCATATCCTATGAATTGATTACTGGAATTTCGAGTAGAGTACCAAGAGTAATACTACACTAGTTTTTGTTTAGGGTGTCATTTGTTTGAACTAATTTTGAATTTTATATCAATATACTATGACAATTGCAATTATTGGAGCGACTGGGTTAGTGGGTCAGACGATGCTAAAAGTTTTGGAAGAACGCAATCTTCCCTTTACAAATCTTCTGGTCGCAGCTTCTGATCAAAGCAAGGGAAATACAGTCGCTTATAACGGTGTCACTTTGACATTAGTCTCGGTTCAAAGCGCTCTAAACGCCAAGCCTGATATCGCGCTTTTCTCGATCGGCGCTGAGCTTTCTGAATTTTGGGCTCCTCAATTTGCCAGTGTAGGCACAACGGTTATCGACAATTCTTCGGCATGGAGAATGCATGACAACATCAAACTCGTTGTGCCCGAAATCAACGCTAAAACTCTGACTCCAGAAGACAAAATCATCGCCAATCCCAATTGCTCTACCATACAACTTGTCATTGCGTTGCACGACCTCCATCGACATTTTGGTCTCGACAGGTTGGTCATTTCGACCTACCAGTCGGTTTCTGGAAGCGGTCAAAGCGGTATTGATCAGCTCAAAAATGAACAAAGTGGCATTGCCGGTGAGAAATTCTATCCTCACACGATTCACGAAAATGCCTTGCCGCAATGCGACGATTTTAGTGATGACGGCTATACCAAAGAAGAGTGGAAATTGATCAACGAAACCAAAAAGATCCTCAACGACAATAAGATAGGCGTTACAGCAACAGCCGTAAGAGTTCCTGTAATTGGAGGCCATTCCGAATCGGTAAATATTACCTTATCGAAACCTGCACAACTTGAAGAAGTGGCTCATATCCTCAAAAATACCGCTGGAGTGGTTTTTCTGGAAGACAGTTATCCAATGCCTTTAAATGCTTACGGCTCCGATCATGTTTTTGTTGGACGCTTGCGACAAGACCATTCGCATGAGAGGAGTTTTAACCTTTGGATTGTAAGCGATAATCTCCGTAAAGGAGCTGCTACCAATGCCGTTCAAATTGCGGAGTACTTAATCGCCAATAAGATTAATTCTAAGGCTCTGTCATCAGCTTTGACAACTGATGGCCAACCAAACTCCCTATAGCCACACCCATTCCTCCCATGCGTATGCCACAATATACATTGGGCTGAAGCTCTTTGACAATGGATTTCTTTTGACTTCCTATGCCTAAGATGCCACTCCATCTGTGCTCAATCTCAAAAGACACGTTGGGCAAAATATGATTACGCAGTAGTCCTTCCAAATGAGTTTGGATTTCAGGCGTTTGATTCATATCAAACGTTGTTTCTCCAGTCATGTCCAGATGCCTTCCTCCTCCCAACAAAATTCTATTCCCGACATTTCTGAAATAATAATAACCTTGATCTAAGTGATAACTGCCTTGAATCTGAAGTCCAGTGATTCGGGTAGTCATTAAAACTTGATTTCTTGCTGGTTGAACATCTTCTTCAAGCAATTCTGAAGCAAATCCATTCGTGCAAATGGCCAAACGTTTGCACTTGACTTCAAGCCCATCTAAATCAATCACAACTCCTTCGAATGTCGAAGAAAAATGGGTGACCTTAAGGCCGTTCAAAATCAAAATACCAAGTGAATGAGCCTTGCTGAGCAATGCTTGAATCATATCACCCGCATTGAGCTGTCCCTCAAACCGATTGAAAATGGTATGTTCATAAAACCCTGAAAAAGAACTGTTAGTGGCTTTAATCTGAAAAACTGGTCCATCAAAAATTGAGGATAATTTATGGTTGAGTTCCGGAATAGCATCAAAGCAGGTTTGAACAGAAGACGCGTCTTCTGTTCTAAAAACCTCGTAACCCCCAAGAGCTTCGTAGCCAAAAGATTGACCGTCCAATTCTTGACGGAGCAGTCGGAGGCCTTCCCAACGGGCCTCGACAAGGTCAAGGACTTCGGTCTCCGTGTGTCTTTCTAAGTCGGAAAGAAGTTCGCTCACACTGCCAAAACATGCAAAGCCAGCGTTTTTGGTGCTTGCGCCATGAGGAAGGGTCCCTCGTTCCAGTACAAGTATTTTGGCGTTTGGTTGAGATTTTTTGAGCTGTATGGCCGTTTGAAGGCCTACTATCCCACTGCCAACGATAGCAAAGTCAATATCATTGAACCAAGTTTGACGATCCCAATACGACAAATGTTTCATAGAATGGGTTTGCCTATTCCTCTTCTGGAACGCCCATCTCAAAAGATTCCATGAACTTGGTTGTGTATTCCCCTTTCAAATAATCAGGGTGATCCATCAAAGCCCGGTGGAAAGGAATAGTAGTTTTCACTCCTTCGATGACAAATTCATCCAAGGCGCGTTTCATTTTATTGATAGCTTCTTCTCGGGTCTGAGCTGTAGTGATTAGCTTGGCGATCATCGAGTCGTAATTGGGAGGAATCGTATAACCAGCATATACATGCGTGTCTAATCGAACCCCATGCCCACCTGGAGCATGAAGCGTTGTTATTTTTCCTGGAGATGGTCGAAAGCCGTTAAACGGATCCTCTGCATTGATTCGACATTCAATGGAGTGCAAATTGGGTAAATAATTTTTCCCAGAAATAGGCACACCAGCAGCAACTAAAATTTGTTCTCTAATCAAATCAAAATCGATGACTTGCTCGGTAATGGGATGTTCTACCTGAATTCTGGTATTCATCTCCATGAAAAAGAAATTGCGGTGTTTGTCTACCAAAAACTCAACAGTTCCTGCTCCTTCATATTTGATGAATTGTGCCGCTTTAACAGCTGCCTCACCCATTTTACTTCTCAACTCATCTGTCATGAAGGGCGATGGCACTTCTTCGGTCAATTTTTGATGGCGTCTTTGGATGGAGCAATCGCGTTCCGACAAATGACAGGCTTTCCCTGAAGAATCTCCCACAATTTGAATTTCGATGTGACGTGGCTCTTCAATGAGTTTTTCCATGTACATGTCGTCATTCCCAAAAGCTGCTTTTGATTCTTGTCTTGCGCCTTCCCAAGCTGGCAACAATTCTTCTTCTGACCACACTGCTCGCATACCACGACCCCCACCACCAGCGGTTGCCTTTAGCATGACAGGGTAGCCTACGATTTTTGCAGTTTTCTTGCAGTCGTTAAAATCCTTTAAAATCCCGTCACTACCCGGTACACAAGGAACGCCGGCAGCTTTCATGGTTTCTTTGGCTGTTGCCTTATCCCCCATTTTGCTAATCATCTCTGGAGAGGCTCCAATGAATTTGATCCCATGATCTGAACAAATCTTGGAAAACTTAGCGTTTTCTGACAAAAAACCATAGCCTGGGTGTATTGCATCCGCATTAGTAATCTCGGCCGCGGCAATGATATGAGGAATTTTTAAATAGGATTCTGAACTCGATGGGGGGCCAATACAAACTGCCTCATCAGCAAATTTAACGTGGAGACTGTCAGCATCAGCTGTAGAATAGACCGCCACTGTTTGAATTCCCATTTCCTTGCAGGTACGAATGATTCGCAATGCAATTTCTCCTCTATTTGCAATAAGTATTTTTTTGAACATAGCCTCTTAAGGTTGATTAGGAGGGGTCAACCAAGAACAACGGCTGATCAAATTCCACTGGGGAAGCGTCGTCAACTAAAATTTTTACGATTGTTCCGCTTACCTCAGATTCAATTTCGTTAAAAAGTTTCATTGCCTCGATGATGCAAAGGACGTCTCCTTCGGCGACACGACGACCAACTTCGGTAAAATTGGACTTGTCTGGTGAAGGCTTGAGATATGCTGTTCCTATCATTGGCGATTTTACGGTGACATATTTGCTCGAATCTATTGGCTCGGCAGATGGAGATGAAGGCTTTTCGGCAACGGCTGGGACTGTTTGTGGTGCTGCAGCGGTTGGAGAAAGAGGAGCGTACTGCATTGTAGGCTGACCAGAATCAGAACCTGTTTTAACGCTGATTTTGTAATCAGGGGTTTGGAGTTTGACCTCACTAGCACCCGATTTAACGACAAATTTGATGAGATTTTGAATGTCTTTTAATTCCATTATTGTAGTGTTAGTTTTACGCACTAGGGTTATAGGCCCATGTCAAATATAATGCTCCCCAGTTAAATCCGCCACCAAAAGCAGCAAAAATAATTTTATCGCCCTTTTTCAACTGAGATTCATAGTCATACAACAACAGCGGAAGAGTGGCTGATGTGGTATTACCAAATTTATGGATGTTCATCATCACCTTGTCATCTTCCAATCCGATGCGACTGGCCGTTGCGTCGATAATACGTTTATTGGCTTGGTGAGGAGCAAGCCAGCTGATGTCTTCCTTGCTCAAATGGTTCCTTTCTAATATTTTTTCCGACACATCGGCCATGTTAGAAACTGCATGTTTGAATACGCTTTTACCGTCTTGAAAAACAAATTGTTCTTTGTTTGAGAGATGGGTTGGTTCAATTGGAAAGGCAGATCCTCCGTATTTGACCAAC
>Ga0255752_10000096_pt1 | contig 97549 bp, 93 predicted proteins | sample 011ome_25_FD_179952 | JGI IMG/M metagenome (GOLD analysis project Ga0255752, IMG submission 179952) | Coastal salt marsh microbial communities from the Groves Creek Marsh, Skidaway Island, Georgia - 011512CT metaG (version 2) | ecosystem: Environmental > Aquatic > Marine > Intertidal zone >...
CGATGGCTGAACTTTTCTATCGGCGATAGCTATCGGCGAAAGAACTTTTGACACCTCTGGGCAAAAAAAAATCGGACGGCGGCTCAACTTTTCTATCGGCGATAGCTATCGGCGAAAGAACTTTTGACACCTCTGGGCAAAAAAAAATCGGACGGCGGCTCAACTTTTCTATCGGCGAAAGAAAAAATCTCTATTCGCGAAAGAACTTTTGACACCTCTCGGCAAAAAAAAAAATCTCGCGGCGGCTGAACTTTTCTTTCCGCGAAAGAACTTTTGTGGGCTCGGAAAAAAAAAATTACATCAAAAATTAAAATCTAAATTAAGACAAACATTGTTTTCGATTACGGCATTTTTTTAACAAACTACGATACACGTCACACTTCATTTTGGTAGTGTTTTGCACACACCCTCGCAGCATCGAAGTCAACGTCTTGCAATTATTAAGATTGTTGGTCCAATTCACACAACGTCGCTGCTGCAGTGGCATTTGTCTCACGAAATGAGCCTTTATAGGCCTGTGCGTGTCTTAAATTTCGATGGTATCGGCATGTATGTGTCTACTTAATAGTTTGGCATATAGTGTACGTTCTAGAACTACGGACGTCACGGCGCCGATGCCAAACAGTGCCACGAGACTTGCCCTGCGACTGAGGACTGCTTGCATGCAAAGCCACGGAGACACGTCGAAGACGCATGCAAGAACGCCCGTCCAGCAGACACACGTGATGGCGTGACACAAATATATGTGCACCATGCATGGCAGGGAGCCGTGGCCTTGCCCCAGAAGGATGCGTTCTCTCCGGAATTGTTGTCGTGTTTCTCGGCAAAACCATACGGTTTGTAATTTGGTGGCAATGATTGTGACGGCCTGGTGATATCTAACATACTGTAGGTCACTGTGTATACAAATGGGCGAGTCGGTGGTGCGATGTCCGAGTTCGACGAGGAGACGGTCGACCCACCATGCGGCGCAGCAGCACCAAACCCACGGTGCTGTGGCAGAAAAGAATGCTAGATGTCGACGTCTATACATATTATAAAATAACAGTCTCATTTAAATACATTTTATTGTTCTTGTTTTTCAGTATTGTATCTGACTTTGTCCTCTTCTGCCCGACGCACATAGTGCGCTTTCTTGTCCGCGCTGATGCTTTTCCACGCTGCGGCAATGTAGCCCATGAGCTCGCGTGGGCTTTTGTCCGGGTGCTCTTCGGCGATGGATTGGCGGTGGTCTTTCATGAAAAAGGCATAGGACGACCGTGGGCGCTTGATGCGGTGCGGCGGCACGTACCTGGACATCTCTTCGGCGTAACGCTGCTTGTCTTGTGCGGCTTTGCGCTCATATTCAGACTTGTCCTCGAGGTTTCTCCACTGCTCGGCGATGAGCTTGGACTGTTCCGACAAGGTGAGCTTTTCATCTCGGTCTTTGAGTACTTTGCGCTGTTCGCAAGCATAGTAGAGAAAGGGGGTCATGGCGCGCTTGGGGCGGGCGGGGTCGCGTTGGCGTTTTTTCTTGTTACCTCTTGCCATCTTAAATTATAATGTAAAATCACACGTCTTTATACCTTATTATTTTACATGTTAATGGATTCACGCTTCGGATACGATGCGCCAGCGCACTTGGTGCATGGTCTCGACGAGTTTGGCAATGTGTGAAATTTGCTGTTGTGTTTCCTGTTGATTGACTGTCAGAATACTGAGGTCGGCACGCATCGAGTACACGGTCCACATATGCGCGACTATCACGGCCAGGAGGGCAGTGACCATGCATATTTCGGTGATAGGCAGTGGTTTTGGGGCGGTGCCGTTGTGCAGGGGTGTATCTGGATATCGACGGTGCACGTCTGGAATGTCATCTTCTGATTCGTTGCTCTGTGTGTCAAATTCTGAGTCGCGCGGTGGGCCTTCGTCTACCATTCTGAATGGTGTACTTCTGGGTGTGTATATATCTTAAAATGCAATCTTTTGTGTGGATTTTCTCTGGCGCAGCGTTGTCTTCGTGACGGTCTTTGCCGCCAACACGGGAGTTTCGTCTTTGTCTGTCGTGTTTTCGTTGTCTGACATGTTTACTTTGGACGCAAGTACGAGTATGAGAGCAAATGCGGATATGGCCAACTGTGCTGCGATGGACAAATGCACCAGGGAATTGTCTGTCATGTATAGGGCCACACAGTCCGTGGCGACGACGGCCGCAATGATGACAGCAATGACACCCGCGTCCAGTGTTGGAGCCATGACAATGATGAGTGGGTCAACAACAAGGTGTGGTGTGGTAAACACGCTCCACGATGCTTCTGCGAGAAGAACGCCCGTGTTTAGAAATGCAAAAGGTAGTGCCCAAGAAAAGAGCACACGCAAACGTCGCCCGAGGTAGCTCGTGAACGCTGGCATTCTCAGGACTTTGTAGATAGACCAACATTGCAGAGCGTCCAATAGCCACAGCAACGCGGCAAGCGCCACGGTGACGACACTGCCCGGAAGTGTATGTATGCACACGGCTTGTTGCGCGTTGACACACCGCATTGTTGCGATGATGGCAAGCGTGGTGCTTGCGGCGTCAATGGCGGTAGCCACGACCTGTAAAAAGATGGCGACGCCAAATGCCACTTTACTCATGGCAACCGTACACAAAAGAATAATACCGTAAAAGATGTAGTTGGCCAGTAGTATGTTGGTGGCTTTGTGCACGGGTATCGAAGAAAACTCACGGGCAATGCGTAGAATAATACTGATGACCACGATGAGAAAAACTCGCAGCCGCACTGTGTTTTGTACCTTGGCACTGGTCATTTATGCAGGCGTCCATCTTTATATATGTCTCGGTGGCACTTGCTTGTGAACGACTGGCAATATATGTTTTGGGTTGTGGGCGTTGATACCCAACACGGCAACGATAGCAATGCTGCATACAATGGCGATTATCCACGTGTAGTCGTATGGTATGGCGTCTGTTTTAATCGCGTCACATAAACTCACGTGTCCCATTGCACATACAGTTCCATTCATATACTCCGACGTACTCTATTTTAAATAGTGTCTATATGATTAGCAAAAGTCGGGTATATGAATCCGCACCATATTTACCAAACATGAGCAAGCGCCCAGCACCCGATGGTGTAGGCCCCGTGAAAAAACCGCGCGTGAAACCGCCACAGTTGACCGGCAAGCGCTCTGGACAGCCAATATACAAACAGCACGTGGCCAAACGCCACAAAAACAACCGCAGTGACGTAGAAGGACTTGCCACGATGTTTGAGAAACTCGATTTTTGCGACCCGCGCCAATTTGAAGCGGAGCTGAGTACATTAGAATATACGTATGGACGCGACCAGGATTTTTCAACGTGGTCGGATGCGAATAACTCGGCGATTTTTCGCAAGGAGGCGCTGCGCATTCGGCGTCTGATGGATTGCGTGGACAAGATGCCGGAGGAAAAGAGACCGGAATACATGCGGCGCCTTCGCGCTCTACAAGCCAGAATACAACATTTAAAGAGAAAAGCCATACAAAAAAGTTCTATTCACTAAAAAATTCATGTACAAATTGCCGCGCGGCGGCGGCGGACGTGGCAGATGTGGGTATGTTTGTCTCCATGGGCGTAAATTCAATTTGTTTTTCACAGTCGGCGATGTATTGTTTGAATTTGCTTTGGCCCATTGATTTTAACCACGACACGCATTCTGCCGGCGCGACTTCGTTGACGCGCTGAAGTACCATAAATTGACCGTGCTCCGAGTTCAATACGAATGGTTGAGCGACGGCCTCCGTGTTTTGTGATTGGGGCACGGGTTGTGCGATGGGCTGTACCGGTAGTGTTTCGCCGGGATGGTGTGTTTGAAACCACTCCGTCCAGGTTTGGTTGACTTTTTCTAAAGCGTCTATGTGCTGCTTTTGAGATGCGATTTGTTCAAACAGTAATAGATTTTTCCCACTGTCTTTGTTCGAGTTACGCTGGTGCGTTTGGGTCAGGTTTTGCCGCTGCAAGTGTTTGAATAGCGTCTCCATGGTCTGTTCGGTGCGTTGGTGCCGCACGCGCTTCCACGAAGAATACCGCGTGTGGTATTCGTCCAAACATTCTTGAATGCAAGTTTCGGTCCAGTCGGTCAACGACTCAAATGTTCTCACGAAGGGTTGTCCGCCCATCTGTGCGGATTTGTCAAAAATAGACCGCGCTTCTTCGCCGGGCTTTTGCCAGGTGCAGTGCCAGATGAGACCTCCCTGCGCAACACGACCCGTGAATTTGTTTTTCTTAAAGGTAAAATACAAAACGTCATTTTCAACGATAATGCGTGATTGGAGTAACTGCTGCAGTCGTCGCATCGTGTTGCTATAAAATTGGATTTTGTTTGATGCGTCCCATATGCGTTTCACATTCCCCACCGAGTATAAATGAATGTATATTTTAGGCCGAATGACATCATGCGCACTGTGTACCAAATCCCGTGCATGTAGGCACGGACCGCTCTTGCGTACCACTTGTGGCCATGTATTTCACGCACATTGCCTGAACCGCACGTGGAAAGAGTGGCACATCCCGTGCCCAGTGTGCGGGACAGCGTTGGCAGTGGCACAAATGGAGACGGGCGGCGATTGTCGCGTGGGATATATGACCAAAGATGGGTTTTTGATTTGCTACACTGTACAAGGCACTACTTCAAAAATAGTACGCCACAGTACTTGTTCGCCATGTTGGAGTCGTGATACATCCGGACGTTTAAATAGAAAACCGCGTTTTGCTCTTTTGGAATGCAGCATGTGCGTCGCATAGTTTTAGTATAAAATGTCGCTGTCGTAAAAAAAAACACAGCCATGCAGCGGATAGAGAATTTCCAGGGGCGAACCAGCCTCTTTATTTTTGATTTGGAATTTATCGGCGATGTTCGCCGATTGGCCACGTGTCGAATATGGGAGATTGCTGTCTACTCTGTCGCGTCGGGCACGTGGTTTCAAGCTGTCGTGGACCCAGACCCAGCCATGGCAACGTTTCCACCGCCGCCCATACCCGAACTACCCCAGTTGACCCGTGCCTTTCTGCAGGCACACCACGCCCGTCTTTGGCGCGACGTGTACCAACAGATGCAAATGTGGGTGCAAACAGTGTGTCCACCGGGACACATTCCGGTATTCATTTCGCACAACACGTTCCGTGCTGACAAACCGATTCTGGAGTTCGAATGTCACCGTGTTGGTCTAAAATTGCCGTTTCACTGGTATTTTTTCGACAGTCTGCACTACTCTCGCTATGCCATAAAGCAGAACTCCGGCAACTACTCTCTGACGGGACTGTATACGTCATTGTTTGGCGATAAATTCGACAATGCGCACAGGGCGGAAGCCGACGTTCGGGCGTGCCATCGGATTTTACAGCGTTTGACAAACTCGACGTTTCAGTTGACCGGACCGATGTATCCAGTATACTCTACGTCGTTGCGGTCTGTGCGTTGGGTTGGCCGCCGTGCAGAATCGGTGTTTTTCGAAGCCGGCGTGACGTCGCTGGAAAAGCTACTACTGTTGATTCAGGAAAATATGCATGTGGATTTCCTACGGGGAAATACAGACGAAAGACTCAGCGTACAAAAGACAATTACCACCATCATGGAAACAAAGTTGCCCTACGAAAACATAGAAAACATTCTCAACACGATTTTATGCATTCTCAGGGACAGACCGTTCAGCCACGCGTTTGTTCAAAAGGCCCAAGACGTCCTAGTAATGTGTTGACGTTATCGACAATCACATCAATTTGTGCCACTGCGGTCGAGTCTTGTTCGTACGTGGTCTTTAAGTTTTGAAGGCCACCTACAGAGTCGCGAATGTATTCGAGAATGCGGTCTTTGTCTTTGTGTTTGGTTTCGACAAAATGAATGGCCTGTTGGTACAGTGTCTGTATTCTGGAAATGTCAGTGCGCCGTGTCTGGGCTGCCCACCAACGTTTGAGCCATGTGGGAACCCAGGAGAGCGGCTGGTGGATTTTGAACAAGGGTTGTGTCGTATCGAGACGCTCATGACATTGAAGAGAATGTACGACACGCAGGTTGATAAGAGTATTTTCAAAATTGTCCATTTAATTATTTTTTAAGTGTATTAAATACCACCCACGCGTATAAAGTAGGGACCCGCGGCCTTATCTTTGCGCGCCTGCAGAGTCGCTGCCACATCATCCTGATTCCAATTGGCACCCGCGGACCAGGTCGAACCGTCGCGCATCTTCAATGCGGCGTCGCGCTTACCCTGCAAAATCTCATAGCTACTCTTTGTAAACTTGCACGCGAGGGCCTCCAAAGGCGCGCAGCGCGTTGGGGGCACGAAATGAATCATCATGCCGCTTTTTTCAACTAACTTGGAATTTGTCGACGCGGCAAGGTCCTTTTTGTACATCTGTAGCGTCCACGGCGAATCTTCCGTGTCTTCGGCCTCGGTTTCCGTTTCTGTCATGGCCGACGATTCTTCGGTCGCAGTCTGCACCGGGACGGGCGCCTCGGGTCTAATATTCATGCGCAATCCACTCTTGTAACAAGGCTGCGTGTGTGACACAAATGCGCGATGCGGCGTTGTCGTCTCCGCTTCGGCTTCCGGCTCGTCGCCCGAAAAACGACGAAACAACGACGGCAACTTTCGACGCACGGGAACACCCTCAGAACGGCGCGCTGCTAACAATGCAGTGCGAAATGCACCGTACGCGACAGAATTACGTGGTAAGCACGTCATGTGCTTGGCATTAAAAGCTTCAAAGGTGGGCGGTTCCGCTTTGGTGCGGCGACAGTGGCGCTCGTACATACTACAAGATTCTTTCAGTGTCAAAGACATTTTATAAAATGTAAAGATAACCTTTTATACGTTATTTTTTTCAGTTAATCGTACTGCCACAATAGTACCATTTACACCCCCTCCTTCGCGCGTCATCAACTCACACTCACATTCTCCCATCAAAGAAAACGTCAACTTATCAACAATGTACACGTCATCGCCGATTTTGAGCGTGTTCCACTCGTCTTGGGCGATTTCGGACGGGTGTTCGTGAAAAAACGATATTATACGGTACGCTTTTCCTTCGATTTCGGCACGCGTACCGGTACAGCGATTGGGCACGATTCGTTCAGTCATGTTTACATCGCGTCGGACCCCCTTATACCTTAAAACCGCAGCATTGCTGGATTCTTATTGAGAGCGCGGCGGCGGCGGCCGATGACGGGCGCTTCAATCGTCATTTCTTCGTCGTCTTTCTCGTAGTCGACAAGCGTGGCTTCGGACACGTCGTCTTTCTCGGGTGCCTTGCAGAGGGAAAGGGCTAGAAACATATTGATAAGGTGTACTGCCATCAGGGAGAAGGAGGATACGAGCCACCAGTGGTTGACCGACCAGCGCAAACTCATACATTTGGCGTTGCATCCCCAGTACCAACAGTAGGCCAGCGACGGCTGGTGCTCTAACATCGCCGAAGGTGCAATGGTCCGGTTATATTTGGTCTGCAGCTGCATGAGCACCTCCATATTATTAACGACCTTGACTGTCGTGGTTGTGCCATGCGGGTCGCTCAAAAGGGCCGCAATTGCAGTAGGGTCCTCGCGCCACCCATACGAGTTGTGATTGCTCCAGTCCATGTATGTTTCAATGTCGTGGTCACACATGGGCTCGTATTGCGGGCATTCGAATTGGAAGCGTGTCTTCATTTCGGGCCCCCAAAACCAAAAACTACATTCACCACCGCTTGGCGACGTGTACATAATTTCATGGTTGGTTGCCTCAAAACGGGCTGTCGGACATCCCGAAAACGGCTGCGTGTCCGAACACGTCCGTGTCATTTCGTCGCCGAATAAACCCATGTTCCAGGCGCGAATCACGCCACAAGAACCCTCGATGGCCACCAATATGGCAAAAAACACGACGGTTTTGCCGAGCACCGACTTGCTGGGGCGAGGCCCGGCGAAAGCCAACACACCCAGAATAAATGTGGCCGCGGACACGGCGCATTCGACGATGGCCATGGTGTAGGGCACGTCATCTTCGTCGTGGCCAGACTTGCCTTCCAAATACAGCTCGTTATAAGGAATCAAATAAAAAGACAGAGCGTAGGCCGCGGTGGCACCGAGACCCACCAGCATGCACAAATATGAAATAGCAGTGACTAACATCGTGTCATGCCTCTCGGCGTCTTATATATGGTCTTTTGATTAATGGTTCCTGTGAACACCCGGTCCGACATGAATATCGACCGCACTCCCATGTAGTTTATTATACCCACTAAGTATGACAGATATGAGTTGTGGCAATTCGGCGTGGACTAACTGCTCGGGCTTTAGTGAGCCAAAGTAACCATTCAGAAACCCCAATACGTCCCCGACGTGGCCTTTATGTGCATGCCGAATGATGTATTGTGACACGTTGTGTACGTCGAGCCGGCTCTGGCCTGCCACCCATTCGAGGAATTGTCCAAGGTCGAATTTTTTGACATGTTGTCGGTACGACATGCTTCGTGGACTGACGGCGTTTAAATACGGTATAAGCGGAGCATATGTGGTACGACAACTGAAGTGCTCCGTTTGGGCCATTGAACATGTTGGCCTTAAAGTCGCGTTTATTCTCGGAACTCGATGACCCTATGCAACATGTAAAAGACCGCGGGTTAAGCGACCGTGCGTTTTCTTGCGCCTCGGTGCGCACGTTTGGCGATTTTGCCTTTCTGCGCGACGAACACGGTGCCGACGCCACGTGTCTGACTGCTCCGTGTCGCGTCCTGTCGGCCATGGTCAATCAACACGACAAAGGAGACAAACACGTGTTGACCATTGAGCTGGACCCTGCGTGGATTGAAGCTCTTAAGCCCGCTCTCAAGGCGGTCTGTCAGAAAGTATTTGCCACACCGGACGCACTGGCCACGGCCACGGCGCAAGCGACCGACGTCGATATGTTTTGGCGCACGTGCGCCTTACCCTTCTACAACAATACACTGACCATACGCGAATCGGCGTTCACGAAACGAGGCCACAGAAAACAATACATAAATATTTTTGATGTTCAACGAAAGGAGAAGACCGGGCGACTGCAAATATATACAGGAGGGCTCGTCGCCGTGTCTCTCGGATTTTATATGTACGAAAATATGCAAGACGACCAGGTCATGCACGGCATGCGTGCCAAAATCGTGCACGGCATTCAGGTCATAGAAACCGGCGGACCACCGCCACTACTCAAACAACCGTGGTCATGGCACGATGTAGACTTTTCCACCATGAAGATGGACACGCACGGCAGCTTTGAAGTGCGCATGCCACCGCTTCGCGTCGTATCACGCGACGCGAACAGTATCACGCTGGATGTCGAAGACAAACCGGAATTCAAAGCTGCACTCGTGGCGTTCTATACGCTCGCGCAGTGTAACTGGTCTGGTAAATATGTTCAGTTGGCGTCGACGGCGCACAAACAGGTTACGCCGGGAGCTCTCGCGATAGTCTGCGCGGCGCCCTCAAAAACCAGCAGCAACACGATTGAGTGGTCAGTGCGGAAACTACACTGCCACCGGGCGAAGGCGGCGGGCTCGTCGGTGGCGTGTCGGGCGGCGTTGGGGCAGACGGAGGCTGCGTCTCGAGGGGAGGCGGCGGTGGTGGTGGGACGTAAGCGACAACACGTCGACACATCGGACACGTCGCCTGGCGCTCAAACCAAAAAGAAATGCAGGTAGGGTGAAAAGTATGTGCACAGGGGAGTATGGTATATTTGTACAAGGGCTCCCAACAAACGGGACACGTCCCGACATCCTTACACATGGGATTGTCGACACTTACTTCTAAACGATTCATCCAAATTGGAGTGACTACTTATTTATAGTATTTATCTATTTGCCTGCCGCACGAGGCGTGCGGCTAAAGTGGTCCGTAAAATACATATCGTCATCAATGCGCCAGCACGCCAACGTAAACAAACTGACGAAAAGCAAATATTCCGTCACATACCACCAAGAACACACGTCGTCTCCAAACATCCACGTCGAACACAGACCCAACAACAGCACCGTCAGCAACCAATGAAACACCCACCACTTGGACCGCTGTTTAAACCGCCAGGGACACGTCTCGGCCAAAATAAGAGCGACACCTATCACAATAAGTTCGTCGTGGGTCGCCGATGTATCAAACATCGATATGACAAACGCGAGCGCAAACAAACTAAACGCCGCTACGACGCCAAGAATATCCGTGTAATACGACAGGACAACGGCCAAGACGTTACAGGCGATGACAATACCCCGCCACGGGTCCGTGGTGAACGCGCGCGATAACAAAATAGGCGTCTGGCCGTCGCAGACATCGCCGTAATCGCCGCCTTGTATAGTAGGAATGACAAACATCAAGGCCAACATGGACAACAAAACGAGAAGAACGACACCGACCATCCATAAAGAACGTATATGTATGTGCATTATTATCGTAAAGTCTACATCACTTAAATAGTTATTTATCTTTTTTCACAAAGGATATGGTCTGCGGGTCGGCCCAGGCGTAATTTTTGTGGTAGAGTTTGAAGAAATTCGCCTCCTGTATTGGATAGCGCAATTTTGCCAGTTTCTCGTCTCTCTGAACCCACTCGCGAATTTTCGTAGACCATACGTTCACCTGGCCCGTCTCTTGGTCCAAAAGAACCTTCGCCACGCGCTCGCTGCCGCAATATAGGTAGATAGCTTTGGTGTCTTCCTTGTAGTCGTATTTTCCCAGACTAAAGGCCCAGGCTTCGTGCTTGAACTGACCCAGAGCGTCATCTTCGACAATGCCTTCCCATACTTGCACGGGTTCGGATATCCATTGGTCGGTGTTTAAGGTGCGGCGGTAGACGTACCACACAACATTTGTTTGTAGATAGTTTCCCATGGGAGACTTGCTCCAAATCTCGGTCTTTATATAGTGTCTTCGCCGTTTTATTGCAAAAGATGACGGTTGTCGATTGTAAATTTTTCTCCATCCCATATCACCGAGTTTGTTTCTCGTATCGTAAGCTCCAAACCGGCTCTTTGGCGCTGAAATACTTCAAAGCCACATGCCAATATTTTTATACGGTCCACTTTACCGGGTAAAGATAGTGCGAGTGCAGTATTTACAAAAGCGGGAATAGCATCATTCTCCCATTTTTTTTGGAAATAAGCTAGGAACTCACGGTCTGCCTTCAGCCTGCCCTCAGAAACACGGCCTCCTCCAAGGTCTGGTTTAAATGACCATCCGTTGCCAAGGTTCTGGAAAGCGAACATGTTGCGCCACTGATTCATTTTTTCTTCATCGGTTGGTTGTCGCGTAAAAAAAGAAAACATGTATTGGAAGGTCGGACATTATTTATATACCTCCGTCAAGCTAAAAATGTCGCCACGAGTACACACAATTCCAGCGGCAGACACAAACGCGCGCACCGCTTTCGAAAGAGACGCTGGTAAAAATGCGGCACGGCCCGCACCAGTTCGGACAATACGACCTGCTTGTGCACGGCGCCGTTGTACTGGTACACGTGGCGAAAGACATTGCCCATGGCATAGCCTACGACCATCTCGCCATCTCGCATCCAGTAGCCATGTCCCAGATACAACCGAGACGATTCTTCAAAAGAGACGGTCAATATTGTCCAATGTTTGGAAGGTACAACAATGCGGCGATACTCGTACACATGCATCGCGCTACAATATACTAAAAACATATACCCAAAGACTTATGAGTTTACTATTCTACAAAAGGGTTTACAGATTGTCGTTCCGGCGCGCGTCGCTCGAACGAGAACAGACACGTTTGGCAGTTGACGATGTAGAGCAGCCGCCGTGCATGTGTCCGTGCCACATGCACGTCAAATGGCCGCGTCGTCTCCGAGCAAATGTACACGGCATACGGCACCGGTATGCCACGATATTCTGACGCGCGCATCACAGAGGCATTGGACCCCGACGGTTTTGTACACTTTTCTTCATACAGTGTGTTGCCATGCTCCGTGTGGCGGATGGTGCGCACGCGCCCGCGCATCCAAATGCGTCCCGTGTCGATGCTGGCCCATTTGCGCGGCTCGTCGGCAAAACACTGTATGGGCCATCCGGCGTGGCGTTGTAGCAGTGTCTTGACGAAATTTTGCACGTCGTTTGTCTGTATCATCGCCACGTTGTCCGTGGCGTGGTGATAGACCGGCGTTACCGCGAAGCGACCCGATGTCCACATGTCGCGAAAGACCTGTCCCCTTCCGCGTGCGTACTGGTCCAGCCGGCCTATACAGACCACGCGACACTGGTCCAGTTTGGACGCAAGCACGCACCATTGTTCGACGCTCCACTGATGGGCAAAGGCAATGTACACTGTGATGCCGGTCAGTGTCGGGCAGTCTTGCAAGACGTGCAACGAACCCCACTCTACGCAACAATGCCAGCGGAACGCGTCTTCGGCTTGCACGCACACCGCCGCCGCGTCTGTGGGAATGTGAGATGGACAGGGCGAACCTAACATTATCGTCGTGTTTGACGGCTGGAACGCTGCTTCTAATTGCCGGGTGCGGACAATCTCGGCGTTGGTGGTCCACAGGCCTTTGTACTTTTGGAGTCCGGACCGTAGCGCCGGCTTTCTTCGCGTTCCAGTGTCCCAACGCAACTGTGCTTGCCACGCCATGCGTGCGTCAAAGTCGCCCCATTCGACGTTTTGCTGGACAATGTTGGCGACGCGTTGAATCGTGTCGCGCGCCCTGGTCGCGTTGTACAACAAAGAGCGGTTCGACCATGGCGATTCTTGGTCACACAGTACGCGCGGATTGGCACAAATGTGGGCGTGGGCGTCTTCCACATCGATGTCGCGCACGACGTGGAACGGATAGGCCACGGCAACGGCGCGTAGTGCCGTTGACTTGTAGGCTTTTGTAGCGAGTTCGCCGTAAGCGTCAAAGTGTGGTATGTTGAATTTACGAAAGCGTTTTTTAGCGGATAGGATGGGTTCTACGTTGGGTTTGGGTTGTCGTACTTCAATGTCGACGATGCGGCGAATATTTTTGCCGTGCACTTCGACCACAAAGTCAAGATTGGCATGGTGGCATGGCAGCCATCCGGACAACTGCTTGGAGATGGTGCCGTCACTGAGTGTGAAGGCACATCTGGGCAACAGTGTCGGATAACACTCCCACACGCGGTCTATGCGTTCAATATGACACCGCCACATATTCAGTGTGGGAGTTTGCTAGATGTACATTATGGGCGACGCATACGATAATTATATGCGGCCACATTGGAATAAATCGACAGTGTCGCGTTTTTTGCTGCACGTTTCCATACAAGAATCTACCAGGGCGAGAGATTCTTCTTTGGTCAGACGGCCGTCGCCGTCGCCGTCGCAGTCGTCGAGGACGCGCCCAAGGCCGCCGAAGACTTGGAACGCCATGCGTTTCCACCAGGGAAGGTGCGTTTCGATGGCGTGGCGCAGTTCGCGTGTACTGATGACGCCGTCGTGGTCGCTGTCGGCCACGGCGTAAAAGCAGTCCATGGCCTTTTCGCGGTCTGGGCAACGAGCCTGTGCCGCGGCTATTATACATAGAGCTAGAAGAACCCGTCGAAGCATGTCCCGGAAAACGTACTCGTACTTATAGTAGAAAAAAATAAAAATCCAACATAAGAAGATAATATGACACTATATAATTGCCGCTAGCCAGTGATAACAAACAACAATCATGTCAGGCTTCAACTACCAACCGTCTAAAAGTTCTCTTCGCGCCGATACTGTCGTCGATTTTGTCGGCCAGTCCGTCATTAACTTTCGCATGCGTGACATTCCTGGGATGGGTGACGCGTCCATCGCCAAGTTTGCGGACCATGGCGTCTACACACCGGCACAAATTCTGGCCAAGTTTCTATCGTTTGTCGACGGTCCCGACGTGACACATCAGGATGTTTGCGAGCGCTTCTACAATTGGGCAAATCCCATCATGGGCAAGGCCAACACGCACAACTTGACCTTTGCACTGGCGAATTACGCCGGTGAGCACGGTCTATTTGTATATGAATAAACACAAGAGTGCCACCAGGCCGTAGACAGCGAGACTTAATCTCCAAGAGAGTTGACCGTTCATTGCGAGTAGCGTTACTGAAATAGATACAACACATAACATTGAAATAACCACCATCGTTTTGTATCTCCATCGACTTGTACCTGTGCTGGAACGCACCACTTGTCCCTCTTCGAGCTGCGACAGAATTCTGTCGGGGTCGTTGGTTAGATATGTCCGTTTATGTCGACCCGATACGGACATCAGTGTTGACATAGCCAACGCCTAAATAGTCTAAATCGATTATGTTGAGAATATATTTGGCAAATAGTGTTGGTAGTGTACATGAGCATCAAAGATGGACGGCAATATGGACGGCATCAGCGCAGACGAATTCGAACAAATCAAACGCGACTTTGTCGCCGGTATTCCCACGGGCGACGCCCTTAAGCAGCAGCTCAAGGAACACAACAAAGCTCAGAAACAGCGACTGGCGTCGATACATTCCTACATGCGCGAACACGACATTATGTCCGCCGACCTGGGTGGCGTGACACTGGAACGCGAAGAGAAGACGACCGTCAAGGTGAACATGGCGGCACTCGAAGAGCTGGTACAAAACCCCGCCGACCTGGAGGCTTACAAGCGCGATAACGCGGTGACCAAAGAGAGTCTTAAAGTGCGCAAGCCCAAGCGTCAGCGTACCGAATAAGAGTATAAAAAATACATTTATTTAATTAAAATTATGAAACGAAGAAGATGTACTACTTGTAAACATACTATGAAAGGCCATAAGCGAAGTCGATGTACGAGACAGCAAACCTTGACCTTGGAGGACGGTTCGTCCTACGACGGTACCACGTACGATGACGTGCCCAGTGGCACGGGCGTCCTCACCATGCCCAATGGAGACACTTACACGGGCGACTTTGAAAATGGTCTGCGCCACGGTGTCGGTACATTGTGCACAGACACACACACCTACAAAGGCACGTGGCACGGCAATAAATTTCACGGTCTCGGTACGCTGCACTACGCCACGGGTGAAATGTACGACGGTGAATTTTCCAACGGGCTCCGGCATGGCATTGGACGTCTTGTCGAGTCCACGCGCGCGTGGTACCGTGGAGAGTGGCGCCACGACAGAAAGCATGGCCGAGGCAGCTGGCACTCGGACGAAGGCATGTACGAAGGCCAATTTCAGAACGGACGCCGTCACGGAAGTGGCACGATGACGTACACGAATGGCAGTACCTACAAAGGCCATTGGTCTCGTGGTGTCCGCTGTGGCAAAGGCCATTTGAAAGGTGCGTCGACGGAATACATGGGCTATTGGCGCGAAGACGAGTATCACGGGTACGGGACACTACAGTGTGTCTCGACGGGTACCTACGAAGGACACTGGAAAAACGGCCGCCGACACAAAAAAGGACGCCAAACATCGCCCAAAGGAGACGTGTATTACGGCGGGTGGTCGCGAGGACGCCGGCAGGGAGCCGGAACATGGACCCTGGTCAACGGCGACGTCTTTGAGGGGTTTTGGATAGGTGGTCTACGCAATGGTTGGGGCCGTTTTGCATCGAAAGATGTGACGCACGAAGGTGAGTGGCGTGACGACATGCGCGAAGGTTCGGGTAGCGAAACGCGCGACGGTCTTACGTATACGGGCCATTGGTCCAAAGACAAAAGGCACGGCGTGTTTACCAACGCAGACCACCCATCTCAACTGTGGGTATGGGGCGAACACTTCGAGATGCGCTCCAACAAGCAAGTGAAAATGACTATTGTTCGACTTTTGGAACGCAGCGAATACGAGAGAGCGCTCGACGCCGCACAAATGCACGCAGACGTTCTGAAATGGCCGTGGCTGATAAAACACGACAAACACGGACACTTGGTACAATCAATGGATGTCTCTGATATTCTTTCATTTATCAAGTCTAAAGCCTGGTCTCTTTTTAAAAAGAAGCGCTACGCGTTCATATCGGCATGTGTGACCGCGCTTCCGTCGGACACATTGACAGTCGTGCAGGATACGCCCGGCGCGCGCGTGCTGTTCGACAACATCACGCAAGAGTTTACAGCAGACCCTTGGATTGTGGGCCAGGCGTCTTACTCTGCACAGACGCGCGTCCGTCTGCTCGAAGGTTTACATCTCGGCGAGTTTGGCCGGTGCGAACCCATGGACCCGTTCACGCGAAAGCGTCTCACGCCGGCGTCCGGAACATTTTTGCATGACATGCCTAAGCGGGCGCGAAAGGTGTGGAAATCCTTCGTAAACCACCTGGGGAAAACAGCGCCCGTGGTGAGTTTGGCCTACCAGTTCAACGTGGCGGACTACGAGGAACTTTTACGCAATGCGCGGCTGGCCAATGATATGCACACAGTGCGTTCTGTGATGAAGGATAGAGACGACTACATCAGTCGTGAGCGAGCGTCGAGTTTATGTGGGATTCAAAGTCCGCCGTCTTGAGACCCTCGAACGTGTCCGCCGTGCGCAATGTAGTTACCGTGACGGGTTTTGTCTGGCCAATGCGCCACGCGCGTCCTACCGCTTGCTTGCGCACATGCGCGTCCATGCACGGTTCCAGAAAATAGATGTGCGAGGCAGCCGTCAGCGTAATGCCGACCGATGCCGTTTTCGTGGTCATCAAAAAGACCCTGACGTCATCCGAGGTCTGAAAACGGTCGATAGATTTCGCGCGGCGACTCGGTGTCATGCGCCCCTCAATGGAGACGTACGGTATCGAATGTTTGTCAAAATGCGCACGCAGCAGCAGCAATACGCTATTATATTGCGTAAAGACCACACATTTCTCGTCACTGCGAGACATCAACACTACGAGTCGGCGAAACTTCATGGGTGAAACGCCCGACACGATTTTTGTATGCAGTGCCATGGGCATCGATACAGGATAGCCAAGGTTGTCGGTCGACGACCAGTGCTGCTCGGTGGTCGACGACGGAGCTTCGCCGTTCATCTTGAGCTCGCGCAACAGGCCGTTTTCGGCCGGTTTGCGGCACAAAGGACAACGGCGCTGCATGTCGTGTTCGTACGCCGACTGGATGCACTCGTAGCAAAACATATGCTGACAGGGCGTCAGTGTCGGGCGTTCCATGACGTCGCGACATATCGCACACGTTTCATTTCCTTGCACCCAGCTATCGACAACCTCTCGGAGTGATTGGTCGTATTCGGTCGAGCCCAAGGACTCGATAAACGCATCCACCGTTTTCGTCGTCGAGTGCGCACGGTTGTTTTCCTGCAGTGCCCCGTAGACGTACGTTGCATTGAGTGCATAATGTGTGGATGCCAGGCGTAACCACCGCATGTAGTGCATGGCCCGCGCCTTGCGGTGGTGCGACGTCTCCATGGCGTCCATGGCAAGACGCTGCAAGATAGAATTGCACAATGCTTGGTACACGTCGGCATTTTCGAGAGGTACAATGTCCTCGACATGTGTCACCGGCGGCAAGTCGAGCCGCACGTGCCTCTTTTGTTGCCAAAATGTGATGTCACAAAGAAACTGGCGTACGAGCGACGTAAACTGCTGATTCTCGTGGGCCCGCGCCAACACCTGCAGCGGTGTAGACGAATGGTCCATCGTTGACGCCGTGCACATTTCCACGAACGGCGTCACGCCCATAAACGCCAGCAAAGAAGCCATGTTTTGAGGTCCTTTGGGATACGGCGTGGCCGAAATGCACCAGCGCAGCGGCGCGTACAAACGACACATGGCACGCGCCGTCGCCGACATGGGGGATTTCAACTCGTGCGACTCATCGAGAATAATGCGCCCCCAACGTATACCTCCAAGTGTCGGCACGTGGCGTTGCGTCTCATTGACACAAATTCGATACGTCGTCACCACAATATCGGCGGCGCGCAGCTGGTCCATCGTGATTTGAGACCGACGCGGTCCGTGAAAGAGGACGGCGCGCAATCCGGGGCAATATTTGGCCGCTTCGGACATCCAGATGGACAACATCGTGGTCGGTACGACGACAAGTGTTGGGTCCGTCAAGTGTTGAGTCGCAATGAGCGCGAGCATTTCGACCGTCTTGCCCATGCCCACACTTTGCGCGAGTAACCCACCTCGCACGGTATCATTGGGACTTGAACGGCTCATAAATCCAAAGCACGACGTGTGAAAGACAAAGCCTTCCTGGTCATGGCGCGCCCAACCCCAGGAAGACGTCGACTGTGCCGTTGTTTCGCGACCAATCAGCCAGCTCAAACACTTGGTCTGATATTTAAAGAGTGTACCACGGAATGCTTGGGAGGGAACGGTCGACGTTGACACGGATTTTCGCGACGAGCGCAACGTGTTTTTGAGGAAAGCGTCGTCCATGACGCCCTGTACCGATTTAATGGCCATTGTTGGTGCGAAAATGTGACGAAACAGACACTGCATGTGGACGACATTCATGGACGCATCATAATGCTCCGGGCGCACAAATGTCAAATCGTGAATCACGACGTCACATACGCATAAGGTCGCGGGGTCGCCCACAAGCACCGTCGGTCGAAAGATGACCATCGGCACGCACTCCGAATGCCATTTTTTAGATTCGTGTACTAAAAAGTTACGGGGCGCCTTCCATACTTCAATGCGGTCCGTCATTTTCGCCTGCATGGTGTCCGGAAATAAACACGCGGTCGCCTCCGTAGTATTGTTGTACAACGACTCGTTGAAATCCTCCTTGGACACGCTATACACGTCACAGAGCGCATGAAAATATGTCATCAGTTCAATACGGAACTGATGAAGGTCGGAGGAATGGTACGAACGGGGCTTTGGACGTGTAGGCGTGTGGCAGAACGAACGCGTCAGCGCCGCCAACATTTTCCACTTTCGAAACTCATCCATGCTTATCGCCCGCGTGTTAAAACGCTTGTACATATGTAACACGTTGGCAAGGGTGCACTCGTTGCGTTTTTCCTCAATGGCCGCCAAATCAAACTGAATCTGACCAATGGTGCGATGCCACGCCGGTTTGGGACCCGCACCCATCGGAGACTCGTGCCGGATGACCACCCACTCGATGCGGCCATCCGACATATGAATCCACCGGCGCTGGCCCGTCAAACAGTGGCACACCATAATCAGCGCGTGCCGAACGTCGAAATCGTCGACGCGCCATTGTGCGCCGTCGTATCTGACCGTAGAGCCCAGATACGTCGATTCGTCCGTGCCGTGCGTGGCCTTGAGGCGTTTGGGCATGTGTCCCATGGTCTGACGAAGCATGAGCCAGTGACAGCCCGCGTGTAAGTCGTCGCCATATAGCTCGATGGCCTGTTGGGCATCGGCCTCGGGGAAGCCCATTTCTACATAGCGTTGCATTTTATGGTATAGAACATGACTTTTATATTTCTTTTTGAATACGCTTTACATATGTTTCGGTCTCCGGCGTAATACACCAGCGCTTTTCCAAATAGGACTTGTACTCGGGTGGTATCCACGTCAGCGGCTCGTCACTCGAAAAACGGTGTAAAAAACCCACCCAGTCGGCCAACCCCTCTCTCTCAAAAACACGCAACACCCGCGACCAATCACGAGGCACGCGCCCGTGCACATACATAATGCGCCAATGCGCCAGCGTGAGTCCGGACGGCAGCGGTGACAAATTCATATCCATGCCACGGCGGGCCAATGTCTCCAAGACGCCAATAGGACGGGCATAAAGCTCCGGCTGATTTGGGTCCGCACCCTCGTCCAATAAAATGTCGGCCCATGTGGCGTCAGTACATACGAGCAGTGCGTCGTGCAAGCAATTGAACCACTCCACAGATGGCTCACGTAACAGATGCACATACTTGCCGTGGGGCGCCATCAAACTTAGTGGTGTCTCTCCGCGCTCATTTTTAGAATGGCGGCAACATTCCGCGGTCACCAACCACTTGGCCCACTCCCATTGACGTCTGCGAATCGCCATATGTAAAGCCGTGTCGCCGTCGCGCAGAGGGCATCCAAGTACCAACGGTAGAGGGCATTTTTCAACCATCCACGACACAATAGCATGCATTTCGCGGCGACAAGCCAACGTGAACGCCGGTTCGCCAAACACGCACACGCGAAACAAACAGCAAAACCACTCGGGTGGAATATCCGCGAGATTGGCATGAAGTTCGCCCGTGCAGCAAGACATATAGATGCCATACAAGGCTCGGGCGAGTGACACGTGTGTCACGTGTGCCAACATTTCCTCGAAACTGTAGGACCGACCGTTGCCTCGGACGCCCCAAATATCGAGGTCGGCCTCGAGAATCTGTTCAAGTTGGTCGTCTACCGTGCCCTCGCCTGTCAAGATGCGCCAAACGCTGGTATCTCGAATATAGGATTTCGGAGAGGATTGCAGCGCAGACATTTGGACAGACTTTGTCACTTAAATATTCTTTTTGGTTGCGCCAGCAGATTTGGATGGACCGCCGCCGCCACCCCCTGGCGTAGTGGCGGTGCGGACTGTATTAAACTGCACACCCATGAGCTGCGAGACACGACCCATCAAACTACTCCATTCGCCCGGTTTTGGATATTGATACACGTGCTTGAAAAAATAAGCATCGATGTCGTAGGACTGTTCGTCCAACAGGCTGTAGTCGTACTGCTCAAACATTTTGTATTTGCCACGGTAAAGCTCCAAAAGCTGGGTCCAATGGACATCCGTGCCTAATTCGTGAAGGAGCGGTGCAAAACGACGGCGAAGAGACAGTAACACCAAGCTTTCCGTCGTTTCGAGACGAGACCAGTGTTCAGACACCCACTGTTTTAAGAATTGCCAAGGGGTAAAGACACCATGGAGCGGCAACCCAATGGAACAAGCGACGCACATCAGTTCGCACGGCGTTTCACTCATTGAGCGCAGCCGGCGCACGAGTGTGGTGTGTCTTTGCAAAGAGCTGTAGACCAATACAACCGGACCGTCTTTACGAAATTGCCATGTCAACATCCGGAGTTGGCCTCTCTCATCGTCGCCAGGTAGATTTTGAAACAACTCGACAAATTTTCCAATGTCGTTGGAGATGGCATGCACGTGCCCTTGGTCGTTGAGTTGGTCATTCACATCTGCCCAAGCTATCGGCACGGCTCTTGCTGTGTCGCGCACCTTTTTGTCATCCGTCGCATTGGGGTCCGACTCGAGATACCAATGATTGGCCGCAAAACGAACCCAATCGTAAGAGACGACCGACTCGCTAATGTGAGCGAGCATCTCGAGGCTGGTAATGCTTTTTACGGACATGGCTTCGTCCACGTCGTCACACCGTGCAAGGCTACATAAGTCGACTGCTGGTTTGTCGTACTGGCTTTCTATGCCGATGCGCTCCGCCACACACGGAAAACGAGTCTTGAGGGTCTGAATATCGCCATCATCAGCATCGCAGCAACGTATCACAAGAGGTGACAACATGTACTCCAACTCGGAGTCGTCGAGGTCGTTGTCATAATTTTGCGTAGCGTCGACCAGGCCAAAAAAACGGTCGGTTTCGACGGGGTCTACCAACGACAGAAGCGCCGCCATCTCAAATGCCGGTTTGTTCACAGACAAAAGCGTGTTGAAAATACGATTGTCGTCGATTTTGTTTGTTCCTGACGAGTTGCGCCAAAGCATATATAATTCGCGCGCCGTGTAAGGTTGGTCGGCCATTTGAACTTTACCATGCGTCATATATATACGTCGTTTTTTACACAAAATGAAGCGCTCGAGAGACTTGAATCAGCAGGCAAACGACGACGTGCGGAAGCGCCAACGCGTCTTTCAGCGTGGCGGCAAGAAAATTGCAATTCACTTTAATGCTCGCGGCATCCAAAGCGCAGTCGTGCGCCGCATCGAAGACACAGACACGCATTTCGTGGTCGGGTGTGTCGCTTGGCTGTCCAACAAGCGCATTCTCAAAGCCATGGCCACGAAAAAGGGCATATGCATCATTTGCACCAAGGACCGCCTTACCAAACGCCGAAAAAACCAAAACGCCTACGCCGCGCTCAAACCGTGTTTCCAAGGTGGTATCATCCGTGTCGTCGGCGAAGGCCGTGGACGGTACAAGTCCCTCATGCACCACAAATTTCTAGTAGGTCTAGATAGCGAGCGTAACCCCCTATGGTGTGTCAATGGTAGTTTCAACATGACAGAAAATGCGCTAAACAACATAGAAAATTGCATGGAACTCCAAGACCCCGACATTGCCCTCAGCTTTTTCGAAGAATTTAAGCGGATTCACAGAGTCAGTGCGCCACTTAAAATTACAAAGAGAAAATAACCCTAATTCAAATAGAATTTTCTATATATACGTATCTACACACACACACACAATGTCCAAGCGGAAAGCAGACACTGCCGATTCCAATGCACCCACTCCCGAAAAGAAGCCGCGCGATGCGTTATCGGAGGCCTGGGCCACAGTGGATGCGTTTCGACAGATGAAAACACCGTCCGGGGGCGACATCGTCCGCCTCGAACGGTGCATGGTAGACATTTTGCAGCATCACGATGTTGAAAGACATTGTTTGGCTGACGGACTGTCGCAGCAATTTCACAGATACAGAACAGAAAACAACGATATGGCGCCGAAAAAGGAGCTCAAACACCTACGGCTGCACTACTGGGCTCGAAGCAGGCAGTTGCGGGCTCTCAAACGGGTCATAGACAAGAAAGAAACGGCGATACAGAAAACGTGCAAGCACAAATGGGAGCGCGACTGGGAAGATAGAGACCACCGCAGCCACTGGGAATGTAAAAAGTGCGGGGCGTATCGCTAGATGTGAATAAGGGACATTTCGCCCTTGCCTTCGGGGACTTTTGCTTCGGGTGAATCGTTTGCAACAGTCGACGGTGTGGATAAGACCTGTGACAAGGGCGAGTGCCAGGAGCCCATATATCCGGGCATTTCTAACCACTCTTTCCAACAAGCACGGCTGCAAAATCGAAACTCGCGCTTGTCCCCGATGCGCGCGACACACCAGTCGCTTATTTTTTCAACTTTGGCACTATTGCAGCACGCCATATTTGCGCAATAGACGTAGCTTCGTACCGGAGAAGGAGAGCGAGAAGAAGAAGGAGAATGTGCTGGAGAACGGCCACAACAATCGTCTATATCATACCATGTTCGACGTCGACTTACGTAAGAACCCATTTTATTTTTTTTTTGATTACTTTTATATACGACTTGTCGCCATCTGTCCTTCTGTAAACGCGTACAATGCCGTCGTGTTGTCCCCTGTGTTCGCACGCTCGTGATGCTTCCACAGTTTCCCCACTGAGCGCGCATCCGGCTCGGCGGGTCGTACACCCGTCGAGGTGTAAAACACCATACGGCCATATACAGTCTCACCAATGTAGCAGCGCCCCATGTGTTCGCGGCTAGACGGCGAATACCATGCTTCGGGCGCCTCTGCGACGACGCGCGACCCACACGCGTAACAGAGATGCCGCAGTCGCCCGTTTACGGCTTCCTGGTACGCGCCGGCGCATTGTTGGCACGTCCATACTTTGGTGTTGCACCACGTCAGACGCGGTGCAGTCATGGTGAGTGTCAAGACGTAAGCTTATATATATTTCTATTCTAATTTAGGATAGACGCCGTGCCGTCAAATAGTATTGTTTCGCGGGTGTCGCAATCCACTTATCAAATGGAGTGTCTTTCAACGGTCGGCGGACATTGTGTTCAAGCCATACGAGTACCGAGTGTAAAAATGGAGGAGGTGGAGGAGCATCAGAGCCGGCGCGTTTCACACGTTCAGACATAATATGTAAATAAAATACACGTTTATATAGGTTCTACCAATACTTGCACGACCAGTACCCTGCCGTCAGTTTACTTTTGTGCTGTTCACAGTGGTGCCGTGCTCGAAATGCCTTTCTGCGGGCGGGTATGTATGATTTATTGCGCATATGGGCATCTCCGAAACGTACAAGGCGTGTTTTTCCATCTTCGCAAGCCTTTACCTTGTACTGTTTTCCGTTGTGCACGTCGCGCACCGGGTGGTTACATTTCATATGTGCATAGGAGGAATGCCCTCGTTTGATAGCATCATGTGCAGCTTTGACCATATTTTTGTTTGGGCATGTCTACTTTTATACCCCGACTTTTTACGACGAGTCGGCCGAAATGTCCCAGGTGGTCCACCTCTGGCGGAAAAAAAATCTCGCGATGGCTGAACTTTTCTATTCGCGAAAGAAAAAATCTCTATTCGCGAAAGAACTTTTGACCTCTTGGCTGGAAAAAAAATCTCGCGAGGGCTGAACTTTTCTATCGGCGAAAGAAAAAATCTCTATTCGCGAAAGAACTTTTGACCTCTTGGCTGGAAAAAAAATCTCGCGAGGCTGAACTTTTCTATTCGCGAAAGAAAAAATCTCTATTCGCGAAAGAACTTTTGGCCTCTGGCTGGAATTTTTTTTGTGGCGACGGTTGAACTTTTCTTTCCGCGATAGCTATCGGCGAAAGAACTTTTGACCTCTTGGCTGGAAAAAAATCTCGCGAGGCTGAACTTTTCTATCGGCGAAAGAAAAAATCTCTATTCGCGAAAGAACTTTTGGCCTCTGGCTGGAATTTTTTTTGTGGCGAAGGCTGAACTTTTCTTTCCGCGATAGCTATCGGCGAAAGAACTTTTGACCTCTGACTGAAAAAAAAAATTATTTTTTTAAAAAATACTTGCACGATACATTGGTCCCGGCGATGGAAACAATCTTCGCCCTACTGCCGCTGAGTTTGAATACTTTAGACCCCTCGCTTTTTGTTGGCCATGACAACATTTCCACGGTACCGTTTTTTCTATACACAAAGTAAAGACTTATTTTGGTGCCTCCACGAGTCACCACCATAATAGAGTGTTCCCCACTTGCGTAGTTAAGGTCATCTTCAACAGTTGTTTCATAATGAATTTCGTCGACAGATAGGATGATTTTTGAATGGTCCTCAATATGCCCACCAGACCATTTTTTACTGAAAAGAAACCCCATGATTCATGTCTACATTTTAATATTATATACTGACAAAACACTAACACAAATAGACATTTCCAACCAACCATGAAACGCAAGCGCGACCCCTGCCCCGCAAACTCCCGGGCCATTGCTCGAAGCGAAAAAGTCGCCAAACGATTCCACACGGCGTTTCAAGACGTCAGGAAGGCCCAAGAGACGTGGGCACGGTCAAAAACGGACGTTTCGGCTCGTGAACTGCGTAAAACAGTTGGGAAGTGGAGGGTCGGTGCGGCAAAATACAGGCTAGAAGAAAAAAAGGCGACGTTTGTTACGTGGATGTGTTGCGTACGTTTGATGTCTGTGTATGGAAACCAAGACGTGTTGGGACGTATTTTTAACATGCTTTAAAAGGTTACCGACACGGATGCGGACGACGTCGGCTGTCTGAATTGGTTCCAAGCGTCGCGGATGCGCTGTGCGAGTCCACTGTAGTCATCGTCCGGGGTTTCGCCGGTCAGCCATCTATATAATGTCAGCAGATACATAAAATGGGCCGCACGCCTGTGAGCGACACATTGTCCGTGTACAATGACGCCGGCGAGGTCGTCGATGAGATTGGAGACTGTCGTATCTGTGGGACCGTCGTACGCTGCCATGACCCGCTCGTACAGTTCCATGGGTTCTCGCACGTCGTCAAAATCTATGGTGTTCCACGCAAACGAAGACATGGTTTGGTGTATGAACAAGCGTGCCGTTCATGAAATGTCATATGCGACCCATAAGAGTCTTGTTTAATGTAGCGCGTGTTATAGTATTAAAAGATGTCGAAACGCCGTCGATTAAATCCTACGACTATTTTTGACCCTGTACATCGCGAGTATGAGTTACGCGCGGAAATCATTGACATTGTAAACACCCCCCTATTTCAGCGCCTGCGCCGGCTCAAGCAGCTGGCGACGGCCCATTGGGTGTGGCTGGGCGCCACTCACGACCGTTTTTCTCACTCTATTTCCGTTGCGTATCTTGCGGGGTATCTGGCGTCGCGCCTGCAGTCTCAGCAGCCCGAGTTGAATATTACGGACCGCCAGATACTGTTGGTTCAGTTGGCGGGGTTGTTGCATGATGTGGGCCATGGTCCTTTCTCGCATTTGTTCGACGATACGTTTTTGTCGGACTCGACGTCGCCGTTGGCGCAGCATGAGCAGCGTTCCGTGGTGTTGGTGCAACGTCTGCTGAACGAGTCGACGTTCGACTATTCGCCCGAGGAAATTGCGTTCGTGCAGTCTTTGATTGCACCGTCCCAAGGTCAGACGGGATTCCTTTACCACATCGTTGCGAACCATCACAATCATCTGGATGTCGATAAGATGGAATACGTGAAGCGCGACACGCGCGCGTGTGGTTTGGCACAAGGTGGGTTTGATACAGATACGATGCGGATATTAAATGCCGCGCGTGTCATTGACGACGAGATTTGCTACGACCACAAGGTGTATGATGACATCTACAACTTGTTTCACACGCGTTACCGCCTGCATACGACGGTGTATCGTCACCCGGCGGTGACGGCGATTCACTATATGGTCGCGGATGCGATGAAATGGTCCGGCATGGACCTGGAAAATTCTATCGAAAGCATCGACCGTTTCTGCGAGTTGGACGACACGATTTTGGACATCATTCGCCACTCGAAGGACCCCAAAACGGCACGGTCGCGTGCGATTATTCAGCGCATCGACGAGAGGCGCCTGTACAAGGTCGTCGATACACACAAGCGAGCGAAGCCGTGGGACGTGGCGCCGACGGTGGAGCAGTTGGTGCAAATTGATTCGTCGCTGGACCCAGACTTGATTATTCTGGACGTGCACTGCGTGGGGTTTATCGGCAAGGCGGACGGGCACCCGATGGATAACTTGCGGTTTTACGATAGCAGCCGTCCGACGCGGTCGTTCGGCGTGAAACGTAGCGCGCAGTCAAAGCTGTATAGTTTTCGCTACTGTGAATATTGGACACGCGTTATTGTTCGCGAAGACGCCATCATGGATTCGGTCATGTCGGCTTGGCAGGCCTGGAAGCAACGAGTATAAACTACCGAATATAGAACTGTGTTTATGTTATCTGTACACCGTGTAAAATGTAGCGTCGTGGGTGAGTATGGTGTAGGAAAAACATCTCTCATCACCAAATATCTGGGGCTTTCGCTCAAGAGTGTCAAGTCCACGGTCGGTGTTGATTTTTTCACCCAGACGTGCAATGTACTGGGTCACGGCATTCATATGAGCCTCTGGGATACGGCGGGTACGGACCGTTTCCAGAGTTTGACCTCGTCTTATTTGCGAGACAGTGTCGTGGTATTTTTGGTGTACGATATTGGAAGCCACCGGGCTAAATCACACGTGTACAAATGGGTGTCCTATATTGACGATTTGAACATTCGTCCCATGGTGATTTGCATACTTGGGAATAAGACAGATTTGCACGCAACGGCCACGCCAGTTGATGTGGACGAGGTTTTGCGTGAATTGAAGGATAGGGATTGGCACATTTACACGGGCGTGACGACCGTCAAAGACCAGTCGTTCGAGCGACACATGAAGGCGTGCCTCCAATACGTGTTGCAAAAAATGCAACTTCCTCACGAGCCGGTTGCTCCAATCCTCGAAATTTCGGTTAGGGAACCCTCTCAGAGAACATGTTGTACATAATCCAACAAAACAATGAAATGGCGGTATAAAGGGTAGAAATAAAATACCAAACATGTCTGCCGCCTCAACTACACCCGCATCTGCCAAAATATCGACAAAATCTACATCTGCGCCCAAGATGACTCGCAAGGAGCGCCGTTTTCAGCGCGAGGTAACTCAGCTTCAGGAGCAGCAGACTCACCTTTTGCCCCAGACCACGTTCAAGCGCTGCGTGCAGCAGTTTGCCATGGACTTGTCGACGGAACGTCTGCGTTTCAACGCGGATGCGATTGACGCGCTCCAGGAAGCCGCCGAAGACGAGATTACTCGTGTGTTCAAGGGCGCGAACATGGTGGCCGCGGTGGCCAAGCGCGACACGGTGACTGTAGAGGACATGAAGAACTATCTTGCCATTCGCGAGATTTAATTTCCCAAATATTAATATTTAAGTATCCCTTTATTCCATGAAAATGTATGTCTATTCTAAACTGTAACACGCGCCTCACGTTTGTCAATTGCACGGGACTTGAAATTCATGTCAAGCTATGTCCCACCGATTCGACCACTTCGATGCGCGTGCAACCGCTCGATGCGGCACATATGCGCGGCGCCATCGAGTCAAACGCCTCCAATATTGGTTCTTGGTTCCACGAATGGTTGCAATTGGTAACCTACGGGCCCACGCACAGCCACGTGGAGTGGACATTGCCCGCGTCGGCGACAGAAAGTGCACGTTTCAACATTGACGCACCATTTCATGTCGAGATACGTTGGTCGGACCCCTCGGTCTCGTGGGCCGAAATGAAATCCGGGATTTGGTCTCTCGACATTTCGAATACGAACGAACTGACCATTTATGTCAAAAGCGACTTGGGCTCATACAACAAAAAACGCATGTCCAACGGACCATCCACTGTGCAATCCGTGCAGCTTAAACTGGACCTTGAAATTGCCTGCGAAGACGAACTGCCCTTTAGCATGATGCAAATGCCAGTCGCCAACATGTACTGGCGCCGGGACATCAACCTACAAAAGATTGTCAATCCCTCGCCTGAAAATCATAACGAATGAAACGACCACCCGGCTCGTCGCGATATGTCCATAGGCGAGAAAAGGCCCGCGTGAACGTTCCGCCCGTGTCCACGGGCTGCTCTTCGGCATCCCACCACGCGTTCGCATACTCTTCGTTGTAAAATTCCAACTCCAAACAATGTCTGTCGCGGTGAGCCTTGGCAATCCGCCAGCCGCGATACAGGTAGACCTTTTGAACGGATTCGAGCCGTTTCAGCGCCATTTGAAACACTACGTGTTTGAAGCGGCCTATGTGATAGTGTATATCGTCTTCGCGAGCCAGTGTGGACGCCACTGGTGTTTCACTCCACTTATCGTCCGCATTTCGAGAGTAAATGTACCATGTTCGTGATAGGTTGGAACCCATTCGGGATAGTACACAGGCTATTTAAGTACCGTCCGCCGTCTCAAATATGAATCACTTCTGGGTGGTTTGCGCATGCTCCGTGGCGTTTTTTGCCACGACGTTATGGTGTCTTCTTATTCCCATAGGACGCCACGACTGGGCCATACCCACCGCGTTGACGCGTGACGTTTTCCGACGCATGGCCTTACGATGGCACATTCCCGTGTCGCACGGTGTACTCATCGGATACGTGGGACGCGAACGTCGATACACAGTCACCCCGTCGACGTCACACATCTTTTGGGATTGGCCACTGTCCACGCGCTGGGAAACAGCCGTGCGGCCGCTCGTGGGTGACCATATTCACATGGATGCGAGCATTTGGGTCAACGGCCGCCCACGCGTCCACGCCGAACACGACCGCGACCCCGTCGAATACGAACCGTACGAACATAAATCGGGCGCGTGCACGGTGCCCGGGGACGTAGCCTACACGAAATTATGGCCGCACGCGGGCGTGCACACGCATTGCGACGGCCTCGTGCACGTACACCCGTGGTCCGCGCCGCGCGTGTTGCGCAAAGAAGGATTTGACGTCACGCTAGGTCTGTGGTTTGACCAGGTCGGCGTGCGTTACTGGGAAAACAGCATGCAACTTGCGGACGGAGAACGTCTTTACAACAACGAGACACACAAGTGGCGCGTCGCAGAATGGACCTGTCACAACAGCGGGCCGCCGACGCGAGTCTATGAAGAGCATCTTGACCGCATCTGGCTGGGTTATGCGTACGGCGCCTATGTCATTTGGTACGGCGACGAGTCGGTGCCGACACCAATACCCGGACGACTGTCCGCTCTTCGTCAAGTAGGTGCCCACGGGTTTGACGGTAAACCCTATCCTCATGAATGTACGCTATAAAGGCGCCCGCTTGAACCACACGCATGGACCCCGTCGCGACACTGCGGCAACGGACCTCCACCATATTTGACGAGGACGACATACGGCGAGGAGCTTTTGTCGTTTTAAAAGACTACGGGTGTCTATACCACGAATGGGCCCCTAAAGGGCGCGAACGCTGGTCCAACCACCCGTCGTTGGACCCCACGATAGAAGTGTCGGCCGTCAGAGGTGTTGTGCTTATCGGACGTACCCCGAAAGGCGGCCACACGTGGCTGCAGTGGGAGCGGTCGATGTGCTGCTCGCTGTCACACTGTGTCGATTGGCTCATATACAAGTGGACGCGCAAAAACCAAGGACCCTTTGGTGTGTCGGAACACACACAACTACACGAACCGATAGAACTATTTATCATATAAAAATCATATGTTTAATACAAAGTGTCAGTATTGTATACTTGTAAAAGATGGTGAAGACTGTGGTGGACTGTTTGTTTCGCGACGTGTCGCTGACACGTCAGGCGTTACACTCGTATGACGATTTTGTGTCGCGCATCGTGCATGAAGTCGTCGATGGACATCGGCCGATTACGGTGACGCCGCAGCTTTTTTCTGGTGGAACCCACACCATTCGGCTTCAAAACGTCACCTACGGCATCCCGTCGGTCATCGAAAAGGACAACAACATTCGCAGAATCACGCCCATGGAGGCACGGGTGCGCGATTTCATGTACTCGGTGCCCATGTACGTAGACGTGCACCATACCTACACAGATACATCGGGCCAAACGACGTCCAAAGTAAAACAAAAAATATACCTGGCGCGCATGCCCGTCATGGTGCGGTCCAGCCTGTGCGCCATGCGCACCGCCGACAACTACGAACACAACGAATGCCCCCACGACCCAGGCGGGTACTTTATCGTCAACGGGCGAGAAAAAACATTGGTCGTCCAAGAAAGAATCTCGCCCAACATTATCTTTTGCTTTGGACCCAACGACTGCATCTTTCATTCCGAACAAAACCCCACCACACATCGCAACAGTACATTTCGCATCACCGTGCGCAAATTCGGCTCCACGCCCTTCCGTGCCACATTTGCGGGTGTCAACGCCGAAATACCCATTTTGATTCTATATCGAGCACTTGGCGGCACCGAAGACATGCTTCACCGTTTCATTGAGCCCACGGACGTGATTGAGACCATCGGCGATGCCTCGGTGGCGACGACGCAGGAGACGGCGCTGCAGTGGCTTGCCGAATACGTGGAGGACGTCGACCGTTTTCTCAATCAAGTCGTGTACCCCCACATTGGCCAAGACTATTCGATGAAGTGTCTGCAGATGTGTCTGCAGTGGGCCGAATACATTCGGTGTCTCAAAGCCGACAGGGGTCCCGACGACAACGAATACCACGACCGCGACCACGTGCGTGCCAAACGTCTCGATACCGCCGGTGCCATGCTCGGCACCTTGTTCTCACACCTATTTTTCCAAATGCTCGGCAACGTGCGCCGCGATGCGCAAGTTCTCGCCGACAAAAACAAAACCATACGCCCCGAGCGCTTGATTCAACCGCAGCACATCACGGACGGCATCAAATATGCCCTTGCCACCGGAAATTGGAAGATTAAATCGTCGTCGTACGCGGGGCGTGTCGGCGTGTCCCAGATGCTTAACCGCAACACGTACATTTCGTGCATTTCGCAGCTTCGACGCGTCGACACCGGCATTGACAGCACGCAAAAAATTATTGCACCGCGTCTCTTGTACGGTAACCAGTGGGGTTATCTATGTCCCAGTGAAACGCCCGAAGGTGGCCCTTGTGGCCTTGTCAAACAATTGGCACTGTCCGCGTACATTACGACCAAGTGCGAGCAGGCGCCTATTCACGAGCGTTTAAAGCCGTTTTTGTGCGACTCTGGTGCACACATTGTCTTTCACAACGGGGCTCCCGTCGGTTTTACACAGCAACTCCACGAGTGTGCCTCGGCGCTGCGCGAGGCGCGGCGCTCGCGTACTATCTCCTCAGACACCTGCGTCGCTGTCGACAACAACCATCTACATATTTGGTCTGACGCAGGTCGACTTTCCAGACCCGTCTATGTCGTGCGCGACGGGCGCTTGGCCATCACAGATGCCCAAAAAAAAGATTTAATCGGTGGTCGCCTCCGTTGGGACGATTTATTTTCGTTGGGCGTCATTGAAAATCTCTCCATCTACGAGCAAGAACACGCCATCATTGCACTCACACCGGACGAATTGCAACCCGATAACACGCATTGCGAGCTTTCAGCTACGCTGATATTAGGAACGCTTGCATCGACGATTCCCTACCCCGACCACAACCAGTCCCCTAGAAACACCTACCAGGCAGCGATGGGCAAGCAAGCCATGGGCGTCTACGCGTCCAATTTCGCAGCGCGATTCGATACGAACGGCCATATTTTACATTACCCTCAAAAACCGCTCGCGACAACGTCCGTCGCAAAAGCACTCTGCGGTGACGACTTGGCCGCAGGAGGCAACGCCATTGTGGCCATTTGCTGCTTTGGCGGATACAACCAAGAAGACTCGCTGCTCTTCAATAAAGCGGCCATCGACCGCGGATTCGGGCGGTCGACGACCTATCGAACCTACACGGCGTCCAACTCGTCCACGCGCAACACTGCCAAAAAGGAATTTAAAAAACAGCAGACGTACGGCAATACGACCGACAAGTTGGACAACGACGGTCTTCCGGCGCCCAACACCATCATCGACAAAGGCGATGCCGTCTTTTGCAGCGTGACGGCCGGACAGAAAATACCCACGCTCGTCAAAAACAAAAAGGCCAAAGGCGTCGCCGACTCGACCATCATGTTTCAGAACGCCTCCGGTGGCCAAACCGTCAAAACGCGCATTCGAGAGACGCGCATTCCCAAAATCGGTGACAAATTTTCATCGCGACACGGTCAAAAGGGCACGATTGGCATGCTTTACAACCAAGAAGACCTCCCGTTCACTGCAGAGGGCATCGTCCCGGATATTATTGTAAATCCTCACGCAATTCCGTCTCGCATGACGATTGGCCACGTGATGGAGTGTCTGGCGTCGAAAGTTGCGGCATTGACGGGACAGCGGATGGACGCCACGGCATTTTCGCACAAGCCGGTGGAAGAAATCAGCAGCATGTTGAAGCGCGCCGGGTTCTCCGAGGACGGTAAAGAGGTCATGTACCATCCCTATACCGGCAAACGCCTCAAAGGAAGAGTCTTCATTGGCCCCACGTACTATCAAAGACTTAAACACATGGTGGACGACAAAATGCACGCGCGTGCCAAGGGTAAAATCGTCGGACTTACGCGCCAGCCGACCGAGGGGCGCGCCAACGGGGGCGGGTTGCGCTGGGGAGAGATGGAGCGCGATTGTGGCGTTAGCCACGGCGCCAGCGCGGTGTTGCACGAGCGCATGATGGTTTCGTCCGACGCGTACGACGCACCACTGTGTGAGCACTGCGGCATGATTGGTACTGTCGTCAAAGGCCCGGGCGGCGAAGACTTTTGCCACAAATGCCACTCCAAAGACGTGTTTAATGTACCCATGCCGTACGCCGGCAAACTTTTGTGCCAGGAACTCATGGCCATGGGCATCTCACCACAAATTGTCTTACAAAATAAACATAAATGATGCGCATATTCTTTCTAAAAAGTATATTGTGTACATACAACCAAAAACTATGCAACGCCCTATTACTCTACCACACGCCGCCAAACAACACCTGCACGCCTCGAAGAAATGCATCGACGTTCGCGAGGGTGCCGCCTTTTCGATTAAATTCAACACTAACAATCGCACCTGGCACAACACAGTGGGGGTACAGAACGCCGTCGTGTCTGTCAATCCACGCACGCGCCGCGACAACGCGCTCGTATACAAAGGAGACCCTATACACGTACTGTCCTTCGGGTGCGGTCCGGACACCTACTACTGGGGCCGCTATCGTTGCACGGGAGGCAAATCGAGGCGCGTGTTTCAGCTCGAGTACGTCGACGATGGCGACATCGAGCTGTTTCGCACGGATGACCACGGTGGGATGCGTTCGCGTCTCGAGCAACAGTGGGAAAAGGCCTTTTCGGACGCGGGCATTCGTGCCGTGTACGAGCCGGCGACGATTCGCCTGTCGCGCGAGCAAGAGTACACGCCGGACTTTTGGCTGCCCGAGTCGTCGACGTTTATCGAGATTAAAGGCCCTGAACCGACGCAGGGCGAGTTTGACAAGTGCATTCACACGTCGGAAAAGGGATTTCGCATTAAAATGTTTCAAGGCCCGCCGTCCGATTTTACGGCGTACGAGTGGACGCCCAAAGGCCCCGAGACGACACGCACAGGCATGAGCTTTTATCGCTACAATCACCCGGCGCCCAAACGTCGCCGGCGTGTCCTGTATAATGCAGGTGCCAGTATTTAAACACGCCAGACCTTTACCATAATATGAGGTGCATGTGGTGTGGCATTCATCGCGATTATTTTGCAAATTCGGAGCACTGTGCGCGGCAGAGTTGCCGCGAATCGGATAGCGGCTACCATACCTTTGTGTGCTGGCCATGGTGGTCTCGACTCTGGGCGCGCCGTTGGGCCAAACCCCCACAATCACTTCTCGACCATCGGCGCCAAACAAGGTCTAGAACTATATAAGCGACGCACATACACAAAAAAAATGTCGGCCATCAAGACACACGACCACTGGCAAGTTGTCCAAGGAGGGACCATACATTACACCGGAGAAGAAGAAGAGGACAGGCAACCGCTCGAAGTACGCGCCATTCGCGTCTCGCGAAACAACCCCTCCGCGTGTTTACTACTCACAGAGAAGACGTACGAGGGCGGGAGCATCCCCAGGACAGAACAAAATGTGCTGCACGCGCATATCACGGGCACCGTACCGAGTGCCAACACAACAGAGTTTAACGTGTCGACACGGCTCGATGGCCAGACACATGCCCTCAATCTCACCTCTGTCAAGTCGTCGAAAGAAAGCTGTGTGGTCATGTAGGATTTACAGTAATGGATATAAATGACAGTGTGTTTTTACTACAAATGTTGTTTCGATGTATATGTGTACTCTTGTCTTTCGTGGCTACACAGGCCGCCTTTGACGGCATACGTTGCGAGTCGCCAGCCGCCGTGCTGCCCGACCGCATTCGCATGACGCCCTCCAAGGCAGGCATCGTCGAGAGCCGGTGCGATTGGTCGCAACAACCGTTTGCAGTTCCCAACGTGACGTTTATTCAGTTTGACCGAACCTACGCGGCGCGCCGCACAAGCCGAAAGGATTCCATCCTCGGCATCGCCTTTTACGACACGGATTCCAACGAAAAAATATTCGACGTGGACATTCACAACAATCGCATCACGTCCGAGCAAAACAAATGCATGGGAGTCTTTGCACACACAAAAAGCAAGCCCATGTGGCTGCGCGTCTCGCTCGAACCTCTGGTTGACCTCGACACGACCTTTGTCATCGTCGATTATGCCGGCCACAAAGCGTCACAATTTCGAAATTGCTTTCGCATGGAACTGCGCCAACACGTGAATCGTACACACTTGAAGCTACGCGCCAGTTCGCATTCTGGCCTGCAACAGGACATCGTGGCCGTGAAATACACCGAACCGCGCCTCTACAGAAAACAAGGCGTCAATGTAGACACACTCAAGCAATTGGAACGGCGTGTCGCCGAGCTGGAGAAGACAGTCATGGATTTGTCGCACGACAGCTTTCGCATGGAAAGTCGCGTCAGACAGGGTCAGCGCATGTTCACAGAGTCACACGACACGTTTAGCAAGAAGATGGAGTCGCACAGCGACATGACCAATGCCAAAATCACCAGTCGTTTCATCGTCATGCTGGCCTTTGTCGTCATCGTCTTTGCGTGCATGGCCGTGTACGTCAGAAACTGTCAAAAACATATTACCATCATAAAAGACCATTTAATTTAATTACACACCTATATAAGTCCCACCCGCTGTAAAAACATGGCCCTCACAAACTTTCAAAACATCGACGAAATCGACGCGCAGATGCAACGACGCCGTACACGTGACAATTCCATCGGCCTGGGCGAAGCAAGCATTCTGTATCACTATTCCCGCCATAACCGCGCGCCAGGCAATTACACATTGGAAAAGATGACATATTGGAAAAGATGACATATTTTTATGCATTCGACCCTGCATCGCACGGTCCGACGTTCGAACGACTCATGGTGGAAAAGCACGGCAGATTCAAGTGGAAAATTTTATGTCCTTCCAACATCGTCGATTTGAGGTCATTGCCGGAAGAAGACGCGCCCGAGTCGGGCATGTTTGGTGCTGATTTTGACCACTGGCTGCGAAAGACAGCCTCCGTCGACTCCGATTTGGATAACCAGTTCTACACCGCCGTTTTTACCAAACTCCCAGACTGCAACGGTGTGTTCATGTTTGCAAAGGACGGATACTCTGAATATGTGCTGAAAAAGGGCGTCACAGTACAGATTTTGGAAACGAAGCAGTGTGTCGGGCCGCCCCCAGCTAGGCGCAAAAAACGATTTCGTACATACGTTTTAGGATAATGTCGCTCCGTTTTCTCCTATAAAATCGTAGGTGCCGTCGTCTCTCACCATCAAAAACCCGCGCTCCGTCGATGCAAATCGCAAACGGTCGTCGACCTTTTTGCGCAGCGGATAGCGAGACGAGCCCGCCCCCGACAAGTACTGCTCCACACCCTCGTCCGACACAATGTGCTGTAAATTGTGGTCGTGGCCGCACAAGTACGCCTCGACGCCGTGCTCGCGCATCAGACGCGTCACGACGTCTTTCATGGCCGCGGGGGCATTGGCGTGCCATCCGTACGTCCACAGCGGGTGGTGTCCCACGATAAACTTGCGCGGCGCCGTCGAGGCGGCCAACGCCGAGGTTAACCACGCGGTCTGCTCCGGTACGCGAAGCATTTGCGCGTCCAAGTCTTCCCAGTGGCGCACACGACTTCCAAAGTGTCGTACAACATAGTTGACGGGTTCCCACGGAGTCGTGTCCATCACAAACAATTCGACGTCGCCGTGGCGCACGTTGTAAAAACGGTCGGGCATGTACCAGTGGTTGTACACGCGCGTCATGTCCACCTGGGCGGCTGCGTTGCCAAGATAGTCGTGGTTGCCGAGGCATACGTACCACGGCACTGATGCATTGTACACGTCGACCCACTCGTGCGTTCGACCCTCGTTGGCGCTCTCGATGCCCACGGAATAAAAATTGTCCCCCGTGCTCACCACAAAATCCGGCGCCTCGCGTCGAAGCGCCTCGGCGACACGCCGCTGACCGGCCGTACCGCCGCGTCCCCAGTCGCCAATGACCGCAAAATCGCCACGAGCAAACCCCATCAGCATGACAAACAAAAAACAAATCATCTTTTATTTTGAAGTTGCCCTTTTTATACGAATAATACGTATTAGTCTACGCTTACGATTTTAGTCATAATTTAGTTCCATCACGGTTGTATCCTATGGCGGCATAGGATGCACTAAATTTAATAAAAAAAGAACTCGGAAAATTCTCGGAACCATTCATTTCCACCCTATTGAAAATATAGCTATTCAAAATAGAACTCGGAAAATTCTCAGAACCATTCATTTCCGATGCAGCGTCCTACAAAAAAGAGCCGCACCGTCGGTAAAGTCTTTATTGGGTCGATGAACATGCGCGGGGCATGGGCAAAACGACCGGACGGTGCTCTACTTGTCAATGTGACCTCCGCGCAGTCCAAAACGTCCCGAACGCGCCAAGACTTCTCGCCCATGTCCGAGTCCAACTACAAGGGGCACCACTGCTTTGAAAATTATTGGCAGGGAGGCAAGGTTTGGGAGGGCATCTCGTTCGACAAGTCCCAGGACTGGTGGCGTCGCCAAACGAAAGGAAAACGACGCTATCCACCGGGAAAAGGCAAGCGCGTGCTCCACTCGAACTATGACGGCGTCGAACGCGACTATAACGCCTCGAGAAAGGAGGTCTACGTGCCCGAATACGATGCCCTGATGCGCAAGACCTCTAGTTTTTCAGAGCTGCGCGCGCGCGTCGAGCGCGGTGAAGACGTCGTCGTCATGGACTTTGACGGTCCGCGCACGCCCGGAGGGGGCGTCAGCTGCCACGAGGTGACGCTGGAGCTCCTCAAGAGCAAGATTGACGACGTGACGCACCCATTCGGGCACGGATACGTCGTGGCCGCCGGACTCAAAGGCATTGATATTACAGCATTTATTTAATACAAAAGTACTTTACGTTTTATTTCTACGCAGCGTTCTTGAAGTATTTTACGTACCTCCTTTTCGGCCTCTTCGCGCGCCCGGAACGTGCCTTTGTAGCGTTTGCCGACGTCTACGAAATACGCGTCTTTTCCACTCTTGAACACGGCCCGCTTGACGTCTTGTGCACATTCCATCTTTTGCGTGTATGAACCAGGCTTTTATATTCTGCTATATAAGTTGGCCCGCAGACACGAATGAAACCGTCCAAAGCCCTGCTAGAATTGTACCACGACGAATGTCGCCAGAAATGCAACGCCTACAAGTGGGTGTTCAAACCACCGTTCGGACACACCTATTGCGTGCGAGATTGCGTCCGCGAAATCATCAAAAAAGAACGCCCGCTACAAAAGAAAGGGCCAGGAGGGCTTGCGACGCGCGTGCCACTTCGTTAAGCGTTCCGTATTGACGGGAAAGTTATTGTGGTAGACGCGCTGTCTTTCTCGCTCCTTGGCGCGTTCCCTGTCCAAGAGACGTCGAATGCGAGTGATGCGAATATTTCGGCGCAACATTTTGTCCGCGCCGCGTCGCTTTAAGTACCCTCGGTGGCCCGTTTACGGCGCCACCACCAGAAGGTCTCGCCGGATATTGGAAATAGAAGACACGATAAAAACACAGTATAAATAGTCACGCTTCTTTAAAAAAAAACATGTGGGCATTATTTCTTCTTGCGATGCTAGGTCATCTCGCCGCGGCAACAGACATCTATGTGAGACTCAACGGCGACCCATTTACGAGCCCGCATTATATCTTCTCGTATTCTTCAGGTGGAGCTTCGGAACAAGTGACCCTCGTCAAAGGGTCCACCTACACATTTATCCGCACAGACGACGGCCACGCGTTTAATATAGGCGATGCCTGGAAGCAGCCGAATACCGAGATAACGGTTGTCAGTACAGGAAGCGGCGGGGCCGTAGGCGCTGGCGCTGCAGCTGCAGCCTCCATTGTAAACGGCGAAGAACTGACAGTCACCATACCTTCCGATTTTTCGGGTGATACATTAACGTATTTCTGCTATGCACATTCGGGGATGATAGGAACTTTCAATGTAGTACCTGCGGCAGATTTTTCAGGAGCGTTTGACGGTACCACCGTAGACGGCAACACGTTCACCTTCCCCTCAGGTGCGGAGAATTATGCCGGATTTTCCAACGATAACACAGGCCTGTATCCGCTTCGATTCACCGAGGCGGGCAGCATCACGTTTATGGGCAGCGTCGCGTCCGGCGGCTCCGCGGACGTGCGATTCCGACTCGAGTACAACCCGTATCCCAATGTCGACCCAGCCTACGATACAGCGTTTGTCACGGTCTCTGGCGCAACGCCGACAGGGTACACCGTGGAGATTCCGCAACAGGGCGAAAATACGTTCAGCTCTCTCGTCATGTTTATTGTTGAGAGAGACGTCGCAGTGACCATTACAGACGTGGGCGTGAATGGTGAAATCGCCGTCGGCGGTAGCGACGGCGGTAGCGACAGCGTCTGTGATAATTCTGTTAACCTTGTAACTGATGGTACATTTGACGAAATTACACCAACGACTTGGTCTGGCAATGCTTATAACCCGGTCGGTGGTGTTAACCAGGCTAATGTCGGCACAGCTGGAAATCCATGGGATGTAAATCTACAGCAGAGTGTTACTCTTGTGTCGGGTGCCGACTACACGTTGTCATTTGATGTAAGCGGTGATGGCCGTACAATGGTTGCAGGTATTGGCCAGTCTTCTAGCCCTCACTTAAATCATGCTCCCACGGTTTATGTTGGTGCTTCCTCACAGACAATTGTGATGCATTTGTCTGCTAAAAGCGACGGCGTCGGTCAGGGGTTCGGCGGTGGGAATATGCGCGTGTTTTTCGATATGGGCGCGGACACTGGTTCTGTAAATATTGACAATGTCGAATTGATATGCGGCCACACTGGCACGGAAAACCTTGGAGACACGGGAGACACGGGTAACGTCAATACCGACTACTCCCTTCCGGACGAATATTCTACCGTTGATTCCAGTAAATGGTTTCACCAAACACAACTACCCGACGGTGGTACTTGGTTCAATAACGAGCGACAGCATTACACGGATGAAGACGCCAATTCCTACGTGAGCGGCGGCACGCTCAAAATCGTAGCCAAGAAAGAAACCTACACAGACCAACTCGTAACAAAGCAGTACACTTCTGCGCGCTTGAATTCCAAATTTGCGTTTACATACGGCGTCGTGGAAGTGCGCGCCAAACTGCCGACGGGCAAAGGCACATGGCCCGCCATTTGGACATTAGGCAAAAACATTAACGAAGCCGGGGCGTACTGGCAAACCCAGGGTTTCGGCACCACTGCATGGCCCGCGTGCGGCGAAATTGACATTATGGAGCACTGGGGTACCAACCAGAATGTCGTACAGAGCGCTCTGCACACGCTGTCGTCCTCTGGCGCTACCATCAACTACGGTGGGCAAAGTATAGGCACTGTATCGAGTCACTTACATACTTACAGCATGGACTGGGACGCAGACCGTATTATCTTTGCCGTGGATGGAGTGGTACACTACGAGTACAACCCCACCGTCAAAGATGACCTGACTTGGCCGTTCAACGCCCCACAATTTTTGTTGTTGAATGTGGCGATTGCATCCGACATCTCTAGTAGTTTTGTAGAAAGCGCGATGGAAATCGACTACGTGCGCGTATTCCAGAAAAACGGAGACGACTATGAAATCGTATGGCGAGACGAATTTGGCGACCAAGAAGACATCGAAACCCCCTGGGACGGCAGTGACTATGTAACACCTACGAAATATGACGTCACGTTTCAAGTTGATATGACATACATTGATGTGGTTCCTGAGGGCGTGCATCTTTCTGGCGGGGATTTCGGAAATCCAGGGTCTGCAATGACAGATGACGATGGCGATAACACATGGACGGTGACTTTATCACTGGACCCAGGAACATACAAGTACAAGTTCCGCAATTACAGATCACCGTCGCCAACCGACTATACAAATTTCGAGCAAGGCGCAGACTCTATAGTTCTTGAAAATTGCGGCACCGGTCAATACTGGGACCGATACTTTACGCTCACTAACCAGGACATCGTATTGGATGTCGTCCCATACGGATATTGTAATTACGCCGATGCCGCGAATGATGGCTCCGTGGATGTTGACCAGCTCCAGCGCGATTGTGCGTCTGGCACGTCTGCTTCCTGCTCCGCATTGCTCTTACAGTGCACGTGTTAGTGACGTGAAAACAATCGGCCGACGTAGGGCCATATAAATTGCGCCACGCGCCACACCAGAGACAACCTCATGACGATAAAAAACACATATCGCAAACAGAGTCTTCTGCGCTGTTTGGCCCGCTCGTTTTCTATGTAACGCCGCGACAAACGTCGTCGCATAATCATATATTAAATATAATCCTTTAAATAGTTTTTTACAAGAGAGTATTTATGGTTTCCACGCGTAGCCACATGCTGCCTTTTGACTGTGTGTATGCCATTCAATCGTTTTTGCCTTTTCGCGACGCCGTCACCACCGTATCGCGCGCCTGGCTCACCGCTGCGCTGCGGCGCTTCGACAGCTACCGTCCCCGCAGCTGGAGAAACCGCCTGCGCCTGTACTCGTACCGCTCTTTATCGGGCGCGAGCGACACGTACTGGCAGTTTTTTTGCCGACAAGTGCTCGGCCGCACCAAGCGCAAGCGCAACGACAACGACCAACTGACCTGGAAAGCCGCGGCTGACGCCTACATGTCCGACGGCTCGTGGCATTGTCGCGCGTGCGGCCACCCGACCGTCTCGGACGTCTGGGGCGTGCGTCTTTGCATTACATGCCGGCAAAATCCCTATTTGAAACACGCGTTCATGGTCAAAGTGTACCAGGCGCGACGGGTCGCCTCTCGAAAACAGTTGGCGCCGATTCCGTACCACGGCGGTCCGATGAACGGACACTGGCGCTTTTGGACGGACGTCGTGGCCGCCGTGCCCGACTTGGAGGACAGCATGACCATCCGATATCACATAGGATAAATCCATAGTTGTAAAGTCAAACGAACTATAAGGCAACATTATTTACAAAGTATACGAAATGACTACGATTGAAAACACGATTGACCCCGATAAACGTTTCGCCAAGCACCAGGGACGAGAGTATCACGTCTTTTCGACCCACAAATCCGACCCCGCCGGCGTCGAAAAATGGGTCGGACTTTCGCGACCGAAGTGGGTGCTCATGGACCCGGATACGTATTTTTCGATACGAAACCAGCGCATTGAATGGGTCTTTGACGACGAGGGGACGCTTCAAGGTGTAAAAATAATCGACACGTCTGGAGAAACCAAGAGTGGGAAACCACCGCTTACGCCGTCCGCTCCGGTAAAGACGCCTGTCGTGACTGAGGAAATCGAAGAGGAGGAGCCTTCGGGGTCTGTCGTGGAAGAAAAACCACCGCTACCACCGCCCGCTCCGGTAGAGACGCCGACCGTGGATGAGGAAATCGAAGAAGAAACGTCCCTTCCAGAGTTGGTTCCGGCGGTCGCCGACGTCGAAAAGCCACCGCCAAAATCGTCCGTGCCGATAAAAACGCCGGAGCTCGTACCCAAGCCGGCGCCTATCCCAATGACAACGCCAGATTTGGTCCCTGCGAATACCCCAGAAATAGTCCCGGCGATTGCCCCGCGCTCAACGGTGGTGCCCATGCCGGATATCGTCAAGAAAGAAGACGCCGCACGCGTCGCTGCCGCAGTGACAAGCAGTATGTGTGAATTAAAACTTTAGGTACAAAAATGCCGTATATATAGTTGATAACCTGTAACATAAAATATGCTTTGGGTATTATTCCTTTTTGTAACCAGCGCATTCGCGCAGCAATATTCTCTAACGGTTGTGCAACATCGTGTAGACATAGTTCCAGGACAAACCACATATAGATTGTATGTAGATATGGTCAATGGTGATGATTTTCTGTCCTCGGTCTATGGTAAAGAGAATAACCCTCTCTCCATAGCAACGTCGGACGGGTTCTACAATGACCCATATGGTGGCTCGTCAGTCGCTTCTGGCACAAATCCGTTTTTTTTTGCATTTTTTCCGACAATAGAAGCGGACAGTTGGGTCACTATAGGCATCGAATCGAAGAACAATGATGACGAAGTATTCATCTCAACCGTTGAAGACACCAATCAACCTTGGGTCGACGCATTTGAAAGTGGGTCGGCAATAGACGGACAGGATTTTACAATACATACAGCCGTCGGTGGCGCTTGGTACGTATTGAACGGAACACCGAACGGGCTACCCGACAGCGATGGACGCGTACTCATCATGCAACTCACAACGAGCGGGACTATAAGTGGAGCGGTCAACGTGCAGATTTTCCAACATGGTGACGGTGATACAGACATCCGAAAAACATTCTCATTTTACGGTACGGGGACGTTTTTTGACGCAGACGATTACTGCGAAGCCGAAAGAACCGCATGGGAGACAGATTGCGCATGCATGAACCAGGACCAGGATTGCGTTTCCCGTCAACAAATATGGCATGAGAAATGCCCGTGTATTTAAAAATAGAGTTCGTTTGTCTGTACACCCTTGTATTTTATTGCGTTGGTTTCTTCCCCGCGAAAGACGCGCGCATTGACCCACAACCCCCCCGCAATCGCCATAATCGATGCTACGAGTAAGAATATCTGCACCGCGCGCCAGTCCACCTCGGATGTGAAGTCAGAAGTCTCTTGGGCGGCCACCGACACGATGGAAATAAGCGTCCACGACAGCACGACTTTGGACGTGACGGACAAGAGGGCAAAGACTGCGTCGGCGTTGAACGTGTCGCAACACCGCTCTCGGTTATCAATGCACCTGCACGACCGGTCGCACTGGCGCGCCATCTGTGCCACGGCAAACGACACGTAAAAGATGCCGTATATCGCAATGAGGCCACCGTAGGAAAAGACCAGCGACTCCAACGCAAGGCCCGTGACGCGCAAACTTGCCGTCCCGACCGCAAACGCACCCACCAAAAAGAGGAGCGAGCTCAGCGCCAAATAGGCGCCGCGAATGCTCGGCGTCGGCTCTTGGTCGACCATGAATCCACCCAATATTTGCGTGACGGCGTTGGTGACGAGCAGAAACACGACGACAAAAAGCGACGAGGGTCGCAAACTCAAGAGGAGGGCGACTTGCAGCAGCCCGGCGGTGATGGCGTACGAAAACCAGCGGCGTCCCGACTCCCAAGTGCGCGGGCCAATGCCGCAGCACTTGCGATTGGCGCAAAAGATGACGATGGCTACGAAATGCGCAACGCACGTGATAAGTTCGTTCCAAGCGACCCAACGGACGGGCTGCTGGGTTGGACCGACGGTTTCTTCCACGACGTGCAGATGGCCACCCGAGTACGTGTACTCGGCGAGCGTCACGTTTGCATGGAGCACGGGCAGTTCGGCGGCCTTTTGAAAGGAAAAGGCGGAGGAAATACCATGAATGACGAGGGCAATGGCGTGCAGGCCGGTCAGAAAAGATTGCTCTTTGTAGGTGTACATTGTGTAGGGCGGAAAGAGTCCTTATATAGGTAAAATCAAATGTATGTTATTTCTATGGGTATGTTCTCTATGCGACACCAGGTGCGCCAGCTGGTGTTTTGGTCTATGTATTGCTCGGCCACGTCCTGCGTCCACATGGTGGCCATGGTGTTGTTACCGCGCTTGTACTCTATGACGGCGCCGGCCTTTGGTTTTCCGATGCTCGCGGTGCGGAATGGTATTTGCACGAGCAGCATTTTTTCGTGCGACGAGCCGACAAACGTAGAAAACGCCGTGCGCCAGTCACCCTGGGCGAACTGGACGTTTTTATGTGCAAAGTGTCCGAACGACCACAGTTCCCCGCTGGGATAGCTGCCATACATTTGGCGAAAGGCTCGAACGCGTGTCGTGTCGTTGAGTGCAAACATGGTCGAGTGGTGCAACTGCTGGTGTAGGTAAAAGTGCACGCAAAAGGTCGAGACAAACATGCACGCGATACACACCTTGAGCACCGTGTCTATCCATCCCATTTGCACTGTTGTTGGGCATTTAAATACACTTTTGCTGAAAAAAAATCTCTATCGGCGAAAGAACTTTTGGCCATCCTCAGAAAAAAAAAAACTCGCAGTGGTCGAACTTTTCTTTCCGCGATAGCTATCGGCGAAAGAACTTTTGGCCATCCTCAGAAAAAAAAAACTCGCAGTGGTCGAACTTTTCTTTCCGCGATAGCTAACGGCGAAAGAACTTTTGGCCATCCTCAGAAAAAAAAAAACTCGCAGTGGTCGAACTTTTCTTTCCGCGATAGCTATCGGCGAAAGAACTTTTGGCCATCCTCAGAAAAAAAAAACTCGCAGTGGTCGAACTTTTCTTTCCGCGATAGCTATCGGCGAAAGAACTTTTGGCCCTCGGCGGGGAAAAAAGCTTCCAAAACCGCGTATATAAATGACCATCTCCAAGCAAATGGAGCCCAAGCGTCGCCGCATCGAGTACAGCCGCGTGTCTTATCGCCCACTGATGGTCGGTGCCTACGAATATTTTCAAAAGGATGCTCTGGCGTCGCTGACGTCTCTGAAACCCAAGACGCATTACGACACGTTGACCAACCAAGTGAAACTGAAAAGCCGCAATTACGGCGACATACGCCTGGCGAACATTCGACGGTATCTAGACCATGTGAAAGGCTACGACCGTTCGGAAATGCAAAAGCAATTTCACGAGTCGTTTTTGCAAGCTGTGGCACTTCATTTGTATAAGGACGACCCAGACATAGACATGGACAAAATTAAACGTACGAACGAATGGCCCAACTTGAAACAGCAAGTTCTTTGCCTTACGCCACGTCGTTTCGGCAAGACAACCGCCGTGGCCATGTTTGTGGCGGCATATTTTTTGAGTGTGGAGAAGGCATCGTTGTGCATCTTTTCCACGGGCAAACGTGCGTCGGACGGCATGCTTGACAAAATTCACGAATTTGTCAAATTGATTGACGAAGATTTGGGCACGCAGCACGACAAACAATGTAAACGTAAGGGAGAATTCCTGTACTATTACGGCGAAGGTGCGAACGATCGTCGCAAAGTTGCGTCTTATCCGTCCGGTTCGGATAAACTCCGCGGCGTCGGGGGTGACCTCATCCTTTTGGAAGAGGCCGCTTTTATGCCGATTAAGATGTTCCATGAGGTCATCGTGCCCTTGTTAGAGCTAGAGACCACTGCTCTCATATGCATTAGCACCCCTCAGGACAGTAGTAACTTCTATAGTATGATGTTTGAAATGCGCGATATGGCTGGCGAAAAGTTATTTAATCAGATAGAAGTGAGTATGGTGTGTGACGACTGTAAAGCTGGCGGCCAACCGGAAAAATGTACGCACATGAAGCACCTATTACCGAAGTGGAAGTCCGGCGGAAAACAGGATATGGTCCGCCAGATTTATGGCGACAATTCTGCCGATATGTTGCGCGAATCGATGGGTGTGACAACGAACGATTCGTCGTGCGTCTTTGACGACAAGTGGCTCAACGTGTTTGCGTCGCGTGCGCCGTACACGCCAAAGAACACGCCGTCGTATATTTTTGTAGCGGTCGACCCAAACGGCGGTGGCAATTCGCAAATGGCAATCGTGTCGTTGTACATGGACTCGAACAACTTTGCGGTGTGTGGCATCGAGTCGCACGACGTCAAAGGCTACGGCGAAATCCGCACGTTGCTCGAGGCCCACGTGCGCGGCATACGTGCGGTGTATCGTTCGGGCTACATTATTTTCATTCCGGAATCAAATCTAGGCCACGAAGCGTCCCACATGACCCATATGCTTCGAGACGTGCCGAATTGTCGCGCGCTCATGGAGAACGGTGAACCCGGTGTCATTACGACGCACAAACGCAAAGAGCTGTACACAAACATGGCGGTCGAACGTTTTGCAGGCGAGGGTATTTGGTACGCGGACCGTTTTGTGTGTGCGAATCCCTTTGGCGACGCCAACGGGCGCGAAGCGCGCGTCAAACGCATGTTTCGCAAGCAGTTGGGCGGATTCAGTAAGGTGGTCATCCCTCGCGGTGGTAAAGATTATTCAAAGCCCAAGGTCACGTATTCGGGCAAAGCTGCGGGTGCCAACGATGATTTGGTCATGTGTTTTGTGATTGGGTTGTATTGGAGCGTGCAATTCATGACAGGTCGCTCGACGCCTTGCATTCGCGACATTGTGCAATAATGTCGTCCAGTGCGCGATTGGTGGTCTGTTCTTGAAAACGTCGCAGACTTTTGTCTCGATGGCGGCGGTATGCCGCGAAAAAACACTGCCAAAGTGCGAATACGAGAACAGCGGAGAACAGCATGCACAATAACAGTGAAATATACCATTCCATAAGACGTATTTAAACGAGATTTTTTTATTATATACTCCATGTCTATACCACGTCCATCGACATCCGGCTATACTATCTACACAAAAGAAAAGTGCAACTATTGCACAAAGGCCAAAGTGTTACTACCAGAGGATTCGCTCACTATCCCGAGCGATGCTTTCATCGAAGCCGACCGCGACGCCTTTTTGGCACTGATGGACAGTATCACTGGGCAAACACCGCGCACATTCCCCATGGTGTTTTTAGACGGTGCGTTTATCGGCGGCCACGACGACACTGTCAAACATCTAGATGTGATAGCGGCATTTGACCAAGAGCTTTAGCGTTTGCGTTTTTTCCCCAAGGGTGGCTTTGTGGTGGAAATCGAGGATTTACCACTGGTGAAACGCTTGTTGTCGGTTTCGATGGCGGCTTTCTGGGACATGTCGTCAATGTATTTTTTGATGGCGCGTGCCTTTTTATCGGTGGGGTTCCACTTTTCAAAGTCATGCACGGCTCTGTGCGTGTCTCGTACAAACTCCGCGGCTTCGCCCTCGAGCTCGTCCGGGTCGGCAAACGTGAAATCGTCACCTTCGTCGTCAGGAACCACAAAGCCGTCGTCGGCGTACCCGTGCATCGACGGGTTCGTGGACGGCACAAAACCGTCGGGGTCGTCTTCCTCGTCCGACTCGTCTTCGTCGCCCTGGTACAGCGGCAATGTCACATTGTCTTCGTCCGACACGCGGCAAAAAGAAATGCCGTCCCCACCTGGGTAAAACCCAATAGCTTTCCACGCGTTGCGCACATTGTCGCGCGTCGCTTCGCCCACAGAAGCGTGTTTGACGATGTTCGTGGGACTCACTGTGTCCCACTCGTTGTCGGCGGCGAATTCCCAAATGCGCCCGCCTTGCTTGGCCGTCGGCTTGATGTACGATACGTCCATGTTGCCATCGTCGTTAATACTAAGCACTTCCCCGTACTGGTCTTCACCACTCACTTTCAAATGCACGACGTCGCCAGCAAAAATGGCCGACAAATCCACTTGTTTTTTTTCTTCGGAGGAGGACATGGCCGACAAATCCACTTGTTTTTTTTCTTCGGAGGAGGACATGGCCGACAAATCCACTTGTTTTTTTTCTTCGGAGGAGGACATGTTTAATTGTATACACCTAGTCAGGACTAATATTATATAAAAAGAATATTCTCAATTTATGCTAAATTATAGGACCGTTGCGATGCGCACGTTTCTGGGCATCGCAACGGTGTCGTACGTTGACGGTGCAGAAGACTGGCGCTCCACACGGGTGAAAGCCGCGCGTCCGCCCGTGGCCGAGCGCAACATGCTTTGGTTCATGCAGGAAAAGGCGGTCGCCGCAGTATCCGAGGCAAACGTCAAGGAACTGTCCCGCGAAAATCCCATGGTGGCTCCCATATCTGCAGCGTCGCCAATGTTGGCTGCCATAAATATACACTCGATGTTTTTTTCGCGCTGCATGCGCTTCATCAGTTCTTGGACATCGGGGGCTCGTTTTGCGCTCCCCGTGTCAAACCCGTCCGTAATGACGGCGAGAATGCCCTTTTCCGTCTCCCCGACGCTTTGCAGCAAGTCCGATGCGGTTTTGAAGATGGCGTCGTAGAGCGCCGTGCCGCCGCGAGGTTTCATGATTTCGTCCATTTTCTCTTCGGAAAGAGGCAGCGTGAGCGTGGTCGCGTCGACGTCGGTCATGTGGCGCTCCAGCGTGTTGTCAAAGGACGCCATCGTAATGAGCGTGTGCACTCCAGAGGTCGCGTGTGTCTTGAGTATCTGCTGCACGCCCTCCTTGGCAGACGTGTACATGTTCCCCATCGACCCGGACCTATCTGCCACTATCGTCACGCGAATGGTCGACGGTGGCGCGGGCTCGCTCCTCTTGGCCGGTGGAGACGTCGCTTCTTTCATCTCTGTGTCCAGGACGCGCTTACCCACGGGAAGACGCGGTTGCTGCGCCAAAGGTACTGCGGCAATGCCATGCACTTTGATATCGCCGACCGTGACGTTTTCGCGCGTGAAAGGCGCCGTGCCACGTTGCAGGACCCACTTGCGTATGTTTTCTTCGGCGTAGAGGCGCTTGTCGCCCGCGGGCGTTGTCTCTTGTGGTAAAAAGGCGATGGCACCACTAATGGGCGTGAAGGAGATATGACATACTGGACGGCCTGCTGAAGCGGTTTCGACTTTGCGAATGATTTCGTGAATGACACGGTGCCCCTGAAACTGACCGTCCACGAGGAATCGCGGGCTCAAAAGGTCCACGCGGTGCCCGCGAAAGTCCACGTAGGCCTTGATGACATGTCCGTCCTTGTCTACGGACACGCCATGGCGTCTAACGCCGGCGCAAAGCAGTGGGTCTGTCAAGACCAGTTGGGTGAGGGCGACCATGGTACCGAGAGTGGCCTCGTCCACTTTTGGGTCCGTACCCTTGGCCACGTACTCGAAGGACGACGAGGTCTTTTGGGCGTCGTTGCACAGTGTGATTCGAACGCCGCTGGCTGTCGGAACGCATTTGTCCACTCGGACGTCCGTCGCGAGGTCAAGACGTGCCGGTATGGTGGTGGCGAGGGTCTGATAGTGGGTCATGGCGAGGTTCATGGTGTTTGTGTGTGTGTGTGCTAGTAGTGTCATGGAATTCTATTTAAAATAGGGTACTGTGAGAATTTTCCTAATCTTCCTGGATTTTTTTTCTCAGCCGGGTGCCAAAAGTTCTTTCGCGAATAGAGATTTTTTCTTTCGCCGATAGAAAAGTTGAGCCGTCGCCAGATTTTTTTTTTTCAGCCGGGTGCCAAAAGTTCTTTCGCGAATAGAGATTTTTTCTTTCGCCGATAGAAAAGTTGAGCCGTCGCCAGATTTTTTTTCTCAGCCGGGTGCCAAAAGTTCTTTCGCGAATAGAGATTTTTTCTTTCGCCGATAGAAAAGTTGAGCCGTCGCCAGATTTTTTTTCTCAGCCGGGTGCCAAAAGTTCTTTCGCGAATAGAGATTTTTTCTTTCGCCGATAGAAAAGTTCAGCCGCTGCCATATTTTTTTTTTCCGCCGAGGTGTCAAAAGTTCTTTCGCGAATAGAAAATTTTTCTTTCGCCGATAGAAAAGTTCAGCCACCGCGAGATTTTACGTATATAAGCCTGCCAATCATGAACACTCCCCCGATGAACACCCCCTCTCCTATCCCTAAAGCGCCACCGGGGGCCAAATACGGGTGGTTTTCGCGCGCGCACAAAGCCAGCGGTCTCCCTACCCATATATACTTGGATGGAAAGGGCGTCAAAGTGGAAGTCAGCAGTGTGACTCGCGGTCCCGAACATGGGATGGGATGGGACGATGTAACTTATGTGGGTCCAGTTTTTTGTTACATAAAAAGCCACAACAACAAGCGTCTCGCGAACACTTCTATCTGATATAGAAATAAAAATGGTCAAACTCGACAGGATTATCGTGCACGCGGGAAAAAAGCTAGTTCTGGATATGAAAAGGATGCCCGACGGTAGCTGGAAGACTCTCACGGACGTGAAGAAGCCCGCGAAGAAGAAAAAAAGACCAAAGACGGGAAGAATGGCTCGTTTGATGCGCCAACATAAAAAATGGTTACAACGTTAGAAAAAAAGAATATAAATATGTTGTTTATAAAAGTGTATGGACTTTGAGGCGCTCTATGAGCGTATGACGGGACATTCTTTAGAGGAAATGAAGGTGATTGGCTCCGTGGCCCGTTTGGACATGGATTCGAACGGCGTTCGCTGGAATACGCTGGATTCCGATATCAACGCGTTCATTGCCCATCTTCCATGGTGGGCTTTGGACCGCGACTTGGGTAAAGATTGTTTGATGTTTCAAGTGGACAGTCGGGGGTCGCTGCAGCTGCTGCAGATTCTACACGTCGTGCGCATCACAACACAGCCAGATAAAGTCAACATTTGGTACAAATTACATGTCCACCACGCCAAAATCGAAGTATGTTTCGTCCCAAAAGGCCGCTGGCGCAAAGTTGGCCTCAAGTCCATCAATCGTCTTTGAAGCGGCGCATGATGCGCTTTCGCAGGGCGTCCTCGTCTCGACGGGAGTCTTCTTTGCGCTTGGGGTTCTTTTTTTCAGTCGGTTTTGCCCGTCCGGCAAGCGCCGACGTCGCGACGAAATATAGGATAAATGCAGCGAAAACAGCGATGGCGACATAGGTCAGGTCCATATTGTAGTCCAATATTATACACACACTGTATATTTAGATGGTGGAATAAGAGTTTTATATGTTTTTTTCACCTATTTAATGCCTGTAAAGTGTCTTTATAGAATGTATGACGTCTCCTATGTCGATGTCCATGCGCGTAGACCGGCCTAGAGAACGAATGTCGGTGACGTTATACCCGCGTAGTCCCGCGACTTGGATACCGGATGCTCGTGTGAAGCGCTGTTTCCATTGTAATGCGCCGTTCCACATGATGCGGCGAAAGCATCATTGTCGGTCGTGCGGGCGTATATTTTGCAGTGCGTGCACGGTGCACCGGCACGTCATACCGTCCTATTTCCGCACGTACGCGCCTTCCGGGGCCGAATTGGGTACGCGTCCACAGCGCACGTGCGACGATTGTTCCGAGCAGTTGGAGCGCGCATCAGATGTGGAATGGCTCATTCGTGCTCTGGCGCGAATGCCGGTGACGATGCGGGAGTTGTTTGGGTTGCGCGCGTTAAATCACGCCTGGAATAGTGCGGTGAATACGTTGTTAAGTTTATATCGTGGGTTGCAGTACAAGTTGTCTTGCCAAGAATATTCGGCGGTGGAGGCCGATTTTTTGGAAACGCACGACCAAGAATTCAACGGCCATATCCAGTGGCAGTTGCACCTGCTGTCGTCGCTGCGCCAACGGGGCGCGATTTACAGATTACGGCCGCGAACCAGGGCAGTGCGCGTGCCTTGTCGCCAGTTGCTGTGCAACAAATTATGTTGCGGTACAATGTCGGTGAATGATGTGTTGCGTCTGGGCATCACGGGTTGTTTGGTGCGCCCGGACGTGCGATTACGCGTAATCGCAACGTGGCGCTTGTTTGTGCCCGAAGTGCATTTGCGCATGATGTTTTGGTGGGTACATTTTTCGTGTCAGTATCCGGCGCTGTTCAAGGACGGGTTGGTGCCTATCTGTCTCGCTCGTCTTGATTTGGCATATGCCCTTTGGTTTGAACTCGAATTGCAAGCGGCGTCACCACGCAAAAAAAAGACCGTCGACGCCGCATTGTCGTACATGGGGCGGCGGATAAAGGAGCCACTCCGAAGTGAAATCACGGCGTCTATGCAGTTTTCCAGTTTTTTAAAGGAGGCTGCCATGAATTCGCACAAATTGCAGACGCGATTCGACCAATATTTTACGGTTGTGGCGCGCGTGCGTTTGCCTTGGCGCCCACGTATCTGGGTCAATGGCGGCCGTGTCAAGCGGCGTCTCATGTCGTCGTCCCGCCCCGTGTTAATTGAGTTGGACACGGTGGACGGCGTATCCAAGGAATATTTGCTCAAACGCGAGGACGTGCGCACGGACCGCCTGGCAATGGCGATTGGATATTGGATTCAGGCACTAACGCGCGTGCGCGTGTTCACGTACGACGTGTTTCCTCTTTCGCAAAGCTGTGGTTGCGTGGAAATGGTACCGGAGGCAACGACGTTGTATGCACTTCGTGCCGAGGAAAAGATGTCCCTGTTGAACTACATGATGACCCACAATCCACAGTTGAACGTCTTGGACCTGCGGCGGCATATCATTCATTCATGTACGGGCGCTTGTTTGCTTGGCTTTACTCTGGGTGTCGGTGACCGTCATTTGGAAAACATATTGGTGCGCAAAGACGCGGCGCTCATACATGTGGACTTTGGCTATATTCTCGGGGACGACCCCAAGCACTTGCACACGCCCATGCGCATTACCGAAGACATGGTCGATGCCATGGGAGGCCGCGACTCGGACGCCTTTCGTTCCTTTACGCTCATGTCACAGCAAGCGTACGAAATTTTGCGGCTTCATGCGTGTTTTTGGTACCATTTACTGGTTGCCGAGTACTATGTCTTTGAGGACAAGTCGCGACATTGGAAGCGAATCCGTGACCACGTGTTGGACCGTTTCGTCCCTGGCGAATGGAACGACCAGGCGTCGCTGCACATTGAGAGTGTGATTTACCGAGCTTCGGAGTCGTCGATGGGCCAGCGTTTTTCCGACATGACTCACGCCGTGTCGAATCATTTGAATGGACTCATGTTTTCTATGGAACTATAAATATGTGACGTCTTGTTTCCAAAATGTCCGTCTTTGTACATCGCAGTCTAGTAGAATTCCGGGCGCCATTGAGCATCAGCGATAATAAAATATCCGTGTCGGGCTCGTGGTCTTCGCACACGTCGCCGTCCATACCGTCGCTACACATGCATCCGTCCTATCTTTTTCACATGCGCCTGCACACGTGGCGACAAACCATAGATAAAGATTCGGCCAATGCCTGTCTCGATTGGTGTATCGACAAAAATGGCCAAACGTTGACACATTATGTCGTGTTGCGTTTTGACTCTTCCCAGCCGTCGTTTCGCGCAAGTGTGGACAATGTGGAGCTCCATGCGTTTATTGATAGCGTCCTCAACACGAGTTCTGTGGTCAAACGCGTGTCTGATGCCATTGACGCCGCGTGTCAACTAACAGGCACAGCCCGGTGAAGGTGCATTCGGCGTCTTGGGAAGTGTAGGTAGGCTGGTGCCGTTTGTCCAGTCGGAGCCGTGCACGAGCGCCGCGTCGCAAACCTTATCAAACAGAGCCGAAATGCCGACGCCAGTTTTGGCCGAGGTCTCGACGTGTTCAAATAAATTTTCACGGCACCAATCGCGCACGTCTGCGCGGCTCTTCGATTTGTCCATTTTATTCGACACCACAATAATGACAGGCGTGTGACGCGGCGGCCGGCGCTTGTCTATTTCTTTGTACCAATATTTTAAATTTTTGTCGATGTCGGGCTCGGCCGCGTCGTGCACGAGCACGAAAACATGACCGCGCATGTAGTACGACGACGTGATGGACATGAAACGTTCCTGCCCACAAGTGTCCCACAATGACAATTGGATTTCGCCAATGGTGATGGGCTGAAAATCGACGGCAATCGTAGACACGTGCTTTTCGACGAATATTTTTTTGTAGTAGCGTTGTATGATAGAGGTCTTGCCTGCGGCAACGCTGCCTACAAAAACCACATTGTATCTCATAAGATTTACACCTGAACATACAAGTATTTATACTTTTTTTTGTAATAATAAACGCATATGTGCGCCTGTATATGTTACCTCATACCAAAATGCAATATATAATGCCAAAAGCGCGCCGCCGACGTCGACTATGGTCGCGCTTTTTTGGGCGTGACGGCGACCAGCGCAGTGTCTTGGGCAAAGAAATTCAGGAATATCTTGTGGACACGGAGCATTCGCCGGCCATGATGCAGAAAATCGTGGAACTCCGCGGCGACCTGAGTTCAGGATGGAGAGAGCGGCATGTGTCGTGTCTATATTGCGGCTGTAGAGCCACCGAAGTGGACCACTACAAATCCGCCGTCAAGGGCGGAAAGATTTCGCCGTATCTGGACTGTCCCATCAATCGCGTCCCCTCGTGTAGTAAATGCCACCGCGGGGGAAAAGACCATCCCGCACATGCGCACAAAACCATATTGCAATGGTTTGATATGACCACGAACTTGCCGAAAAATCACCCGCGCAAAGTCATGCGGCGCGCCGGATACAGTGATGACCGTGTCGTGACTGTCCGAAAGCGCCTGGAAACATTTGACCGCTTTCACAGCTTGTTTGCGCCGCGCATGTCCCTTGCGCATTTAGAAGCAGCGCAGACCTTTGTCGAGCGCGTGCTTTTGTTTCGCAAAGCACTCTTCAATGCGATTTCCAGATATGAAGACCAAAACTTGTTTCGGAGACGCAATTATGTTCGAGATTCCAACGAACTGTTTGAAGTATTTTCCTCAGTGACTAGCGCCACACCGCGCGAGCCACCGACATGTCGTCTCTTGGAGTTCTCGACGTACGAAGATAATCCTGCAAATTTGGAACCAGTGCTCGCTCGTAGCAATTCTCCAGCGTGAGCTCGTTGGAAACGCCATCGGTCTGTACCAACCCCACCACCGGTTCATTCGGCGGTATTTCATGTACGTACACGTGCACCATATTCCACGGAACACGCGTTAAAAAACGCTCTTTACGGTCACCCAGCGTCGCCATGTTTTGTCCACATGCTTTGCCGTCCACGACGACACAGGACCCCCAGTTTTCATGTATGGGGCCCGATTTTCGCACGCCCTGGATGCCCCCGCGATATTCGGGGCGGTTTTTACGTTCGTGCAGTGTTGATACCCATTCCGCATTTGTTGCGTCTATGTGCGGAACGTTGCCGTGAAAATCGTACATCAAAATAGAGTCGTAACCACCGTGCACATCTTTACATTTGTACTTTTCCGTAGAGTCATTCCATCGATTGTAACACACGTTGCGCGGCTCTATGTTGTTTTGATAACACCAGGCAGCGTAACGTCTGTACGTATCCAGGCTATCCCACGAGTGGCTGCAGGACGCCACGTGGACGTTTCCGAGACGTGGAAAGACCAGCAATGCCTCGCTGTCGCCCACGTTTACGGTGACGGTCCAACGCCGATGGCGTCCTCTGAGAAACATCATGAGCGCCAGAGTAGAGCCCGCCCCGTGGCAGACGTATCCGGCCTGTTTGACCGACTTGCCCGCCAGTACCATTTCTTGGCCCGCCTCGTAACGAAACACAGGGACGGACATATGCGCCACGACGACGTCCCGAATGCGAGATTCGACATCTTCCGCGCGGGACTTGTCCAATAAATCCACCCACTCGGAGACGCGTGACTCTAGCGTGTCGACCAGTGATGGAAAGTAGGACTTGTCCGGACGCGAACCTTTTGAAAACAGAGATGCCGACACACACTCGCCTTCTGGCCCATGACCGTCGCCGACAAAAATGCAGTGCTCAGACGTACCGTGCGCATCTTGACCCGCCATCCCCACACGCGCGTGAGTAGGCGCCACCATGCTAGCGTGAGATGTCTTTGGAATACCGTGCGAATCCTTGACCAAAGCATGCCGCCGCCGTTGCGGATAACGCGGAGGAGACATCACGTGATGCACCTGACCGTTGATAGTGCCGTTGTCCGTAATTCGCACCGACGACACATGCATGTTCTACTTAAAAATAGTATACCTTTATAGCATCTTTTTATTTGTGTACTATAAATGTCAACTATCTTCTCGTCAATGGACGAAGCTATCGATTGTCGCATTTGCCGCAGCAACGAGCCACCGCTGATTACACCGTGTGACTGCACGCAGGGTCATGTGCATCTAGAATGCCTCGCGCGTTGGGCCAACGCCAGCAACAGAACGTGCGAAATATGCCAAGTGCCATACAGAGTCGAGTTGCCGCGCTTTTCGAATCACGACACCACCAAAATATATTTGCTGGCGCTCATCGTCATATTTTATACTGCTGGACTCGCCTGCTTTGACGTGTTCGTTACAGACCTGTCGATATCGGTACGTGCAGTACTTGCCGGGTGTCAAATTGGCCTTTGTGCTGCTGCCGCCTTCGTGGGGCCGCAATGTTATGCCGTATCGTCCAAGCGCGATACCCAACTCGTGTCTGTGTGCGTACCGCTCGCCGAAAGTGTCATCTATGCGATTTTAGTGCTTCCCGTGGCCGCAAAATGGTACGTTATTTTACAGTTGTGGTCGTTCATGGGTGTCGCGCTCATGAGATTGGTCGTCGTCGTTATCACCGGAGCGTGAGAAAAGACTATTCCTATGCTCCATGGATTTTCCGCATTGGTAAAAAAACAGATTTGTATACACCTATATATATATATGATATATTTTTTGTAAACAATGTTAACTTTGACATCTTGCTGTTTAAATCGACCTCCAAAACACTATCCTAATCATATTGCGATTATTCCAGATGGTAATCGCCGCCATGCTCTTTCAAAATATTATGATAAATTGTTGGGATATAAATTTGGAGGCTCATTGTTCACAAAAGTAATTCAATGGGCGTCTGCATCAAATGTAAAAGAACTGAGTTTGTACGCATGGTCGGAAGAAAACTGGTCAAGGCCACAAAAAGAAATCAACACAATGCTCAACGCGGTGGAGAAAGAACTAGATGTTTGGAATGCCACGCCGCCAATTCAAAACATACGGTTTCACGTTGTATCGACGTCTTCACATAAAGTTCCAAAAAATGTCAGGGATAAAATGAAACAACTTGAAAAAACATCGAAAAAGAACACAGGAATCGCGGTTTATATCTACTTTAGCTATGGGTTCAATAGAGAACCCAAACAAAAAGACCATTTCTTGCCAAAAACGGCGTCTCACCCCGATTTACTGATACGCACTGGCGGTCAAAAGCGCCTGTCTAATTTCTGCATGTCGCAACTGGTGTATACAGAGTTATGCTTTGTGGATGATTTGTTCCCCAATTGTAATGATACAACTTGGAATCATTGTGTAAAAGAGTACAATAAACGAATAAGAAAATATGGTCATTAAATTAGTTTATTTTTTTTTTAATTTTAAATGTGGCCATTGTAATCAAAGCAAATAATGCAGTCTGAGGGAAAACATACACTAACAACATCAGTCCCCCAAACACAATGCCTACGGGGTGAAGCGTTTTCGGCAAATAGTTTAATATTTGTTGGCTACCAGATGACCAATTATCACGAACAGTCATCAGTGGTGCCCACAGTGTATCTTCAGCAACGTCAATGGGCATACCTATAGTATATATTGCCTTTGCAACCCATCCAAATATATTTTCTATGTAACTCACGTCAATTCCTCCCCATTCAAAGTTAGTCGAGACTTGGACACCATTCACCATCAGTTTGGTTGAAAGGGTGATAGGATGAAACATACCTGCCTTTGACACCTGATTAATGCCAGTGATTGTTTCGCCGTTCGAAAGCACATCCCCTATCTTGACCGTGCCAGGTAATACGCGCATGCCATTGGCATACATGTAATGGTTGCCAGAGATTTCCATACTATTGTTTACAAATTCGAATGATAAAAATTCACCTTTTGCATCGCCGTCTCGGTGCAAAAAGGCAAGCACGGGTTCAAATATGCCGACCTCCGATTCCACCGTATCACCAATGTTCAATTCATCCATGCGGCGTCGTGCTAGGCAGAGCCCTGTGTCACATGCATGCTGTACGACCACAGTTGCGTCAGATGGATGGCAAAAGGCCTCCCAACATAACAATCTTGATACACAACTCCCATCATCTAAATAATAACATCCATCGCAACCACCGCATTTATTTTGTCCATCAACAGGGCAACTAGTACCTTCAGCCCCGTATCCGTTGCCACATATACATTTATTTATGAAACATACACTACCCTCTATATGCCAGCCGGCATTGCAACTCACGCATTTTGTAGCACCATGGACAGGGCAATTAGCACCGGTCGCTCCTTGTCCATTGGGACAAATACATTGATTAGGTGAACATATTCCATCGTCGTTCAAACTAAAGTCACTCACACAGCCAGTGCATATTTCTGCATCATTTTCTGTGCATTTATCACCGGTTGCGGCTGTACCATTGTTACAAAAACAAGTATTGGGCACACATGTTTCATTTTCAAGTCTGAAGCCGTCTTCGCAACCCATACATTTTACAGCGCCATCGTCAGGACAATCAGCAGCTGTGGCGGGAATACCATTATCAACTGGACAAATACATTGATTGGGTGAGCATGTTCCATCAACGAGTGTAAACCCTGAGTCGCAACTCGCACATTTTGTAGTGCCATCGACAGGGCAATTAGCACCAGTCGCTCCTTGCCCGTTGGAACAATCGCATTCATTAAGTACGCACGTCCCATCGACGCGCATATTAAACCCTTCCACACAAGACGCGCATGTGAACATTCCATTTTGTGTGCACTGAGCGCCGGTCACTGCTGTACCATTGTTACAAAAACAAGTATTAGGCACACATGCTTCATTTTCAAGTCGAAAGCCGGTATTACAACCAAAGCATATTTCTGCACCATCTTGTGTACACTGAGCACCAGTCACAGCTGTACCATTGTTACAAAAACAAGTATTAGGCACACATGCTTCATTTTCAAGTCGAAAGCCGGTATTACAACCCATACATTTTACAGCGCCATCGTCAGGACAATCAGCTGCTGTGGCGGGAATGCCATTATCAACTGGACAAATACATTGATTAGGTGAGCATGACGCATCGTCGTTCATATAAAACCCACTGCTGCACAAATCACATCCGTGGCTTTGTTCATCACAGAATAATGACGCAAGGCCGTTTTCGCATTGACATGCGCGAGATACTGCAAGACGTTCCATCTGCCCGTCACAGTGCAATATATCACTACGCGAACCAAAAAAGCTATGGCCTTCAAATTCATAGCTAAACCCATCGTCATCGGAAACGTGTAGATTTTCCACGTTATTTAATCCATAATGTTGAATGAGAACTTGCGTAAAAAATTCAGTCATATTGTCGGGTTGACATTGTGCTACAGCGCAATAACTGTGTGGGGGTTCAGTTTGTTTGCAAACACATGCCGAGGGCGCACCACCGCCTTCATCTACAGTTCCACATTCCCAGCCGCTAAATCCGTTAACCTGATTTTCATTGAATTTTAGACCTCCCGATGTACCGGTAATCCAACAAGGACCGGCTTGAGGATAGTCAGTAATATCAACACAACTAGGATTTTCCTCACAATCGTGAACAAATATCCTGTTTTCTCCTGGTAAAACGGAGCCGTTAAGTGCTGCGCCCGCAGTAGCACATTCTCCGGGTGTTGTAATGGGTTCACGGCCATCTGTAGAATTGCAATATCCTCCGTCTGATACTAGAACATACTCGGCACTGGAGTCAGACTGTTCGCACGATTGGTCCGCGTAGCACGTTGTATCACCACATTCGTGACTTGTTAGGTCTTCAAAGTACTTTGGAGATATTTCATAACTGTCAAACGTCGTAATAGATGGGCCATGGCTCAAATCAGCTTTATTTCCCAGCAAAATTTTAGTGGACCGAAGTGTAATACGACCAGTATCATTCGAGCGATGTCCTGTTGTTATGTACACAATAATAACGACGGTGGCAACGGCAACGGCAAACACGATCGTAGAGAATTGAATGAGTTCGCATTGAGTTGGGGCTTGCTTTGCCTCTTTTCGAGAGGTGTCTTTCTCAGGACTCAAAAAGTCTAATTTCGGTGCCATTATAATATTTCACCATTTGTACTTTTATACCTTTTTTTTAATATTACGCATAGCGTCGTTATCACCGGAGCGTGAGAAAAAGAATATAAAAGGACTTGCAATGGTCACCAAACCATGACCCCTACATCTGTCGCACTTGCTGTCGTGTCTTTCATCACTGTCGTGATGCTGTACGGTTATCTTGTCGTCTTCTTGTCTCATGGCGAAATTCCTCTGTCTTCTGGCCATTCCACGGCAAAAGACCCAGTGGATGCGTATGGATTTGGACCGAGAAAGCAACGCATCGTCATCGACGTCGACCCATGGACCATCGACCCGAAAGACAAGATATTTGCCAACATGACCTGGTCCGATATCGACGGCGTGCACGACCAACCCATCGGCATTGAAATCAAAGGGTCGACGGGACGCCGCAAACTGAATTACGCCATCGAAATATGGGGTCCGGAAGACGACGATACACCATGTACATCGATACAGACGTGTGAAGATGACAAAGCGACGCTCTTTGAATTTGAAGAAAAGTACGAAGATTTCGTGCTGCGCGGTGGCAAACACGAGCCCACACTTGTCCGCGACATTCTCGCGAATGACATCCAAGGCAACATACTCGAACACACGCTCGTCGAACTATTGTTTCGCCATTCGGATGGCAGAGTCACCTACGAAGGCACATACATACTATTCACGGCCATCCAACGTCGCGTCCTGGACAAACGACTAGACTGGGATTCTAGCGGCAAAGCAAAATGTGACAACGTGGAAGACGCGTCCATGATTGCCGAGTACACTATCCAAGTTGGCAGCCGCAAGGCGCCCTGTGAAGAATTCGACCTCGACGTCAAAATGCGATATCCAAAGTGTGACATGGACGAATGTTTACATGACCGTTTACACACGTACTTTAGTGTTCTCAATCTTCAAAACGAGACAGACGTACCCTTGGATATGGACAGTTTCGTGTCTACGTACTTGGCCGAAATGCTGCTGCGCGAAGACGACTTTCCGTACACGAGCCAGTACTTTTTCTTGACGCCAGACGATGTGCTGGTCGCCGGGCCTGCCTGGGACTATGACTTGACATTCTGGCGCGTCGCACCCGTTGAAGGGTGGGACATATACGACCTACAATACTACGAGCGCGGGCCCATACCGCTGTGGCTACATTTGGGGCAGCATGGGCCGTTTATTGACGCTGTGAACCAGGTTCGCGTCGCCACTGTCGCCACAAATCGTCAAACGGCACACGACCTTATCGATACACGGATTGCACAATCACGCGCCGGGCACTTTGACCGAAACAACCAACGGTGGAAGTCGCATCAAAACGCGGACAGTAGAGCACAACAAATGGTGGAGGCTGTCTACAATAAAGAAGGTCGAACAAAGTCTACCATGGAAGAAGAGCTGACCTTTATGAAATCGCGCGTCGATGCGCGTTCGGACTGGATGAGCGCGCATCCGGTCGAGCCATTCGGTGTACGCGTGTTTGAATTGACGTTGTACCTGACACTGCTGTTCGTGCCTCTTTTTATCATGGTGATAGCCCTCATAGGATTATGCATATACAAATGTAAACAAAAGTAATTTTTTTTTCAAGATTTCTTTCCGTGATAGCTATCGGCGAAAGAACTTTTGACTCTCGGCTGAAAAAAAAAAATCTGGCGACGGCTCAACTTTTCTTTCCGCGATAGCTATCGGCGAAAGAACTTTTGACTCTCGGCTGAAAAAAAAAATCTGGCGACGGCTCAACTTTTCTTTCCGCGAAAGAAAAAATTTCTATTCGCGAAAGAACTTTTGACCCTCGGCTGAAAAAAAAAATCTGGCGCTGGCCATATGCGTCGCACAAAGTAGGAGGCACACGTCCACACAAAAACATGCGACTCTACTGCGAATTTGGAAATTGTCCGTGTCAATACTACGGCGGTCGCGACGACCGCTGCTCGCAGTGTGGCCACGGTGCATGCTGGCATGCCAACGACCATGGCCAGTTCGAGTCGCAGCGCCTTCCCGCGGAAACGCCACAATACATGTTTGTGTACGTGCCACAGCTTCCGACCGTGCCACCGCTGCCGGAAGCGTCGCCGCGGTATTGTCCAGAGGTCATCGGCCTTCCAGTGTAATATAACATAATCGAAACATATTATTCCACGTTTATGAAAAGCGTCTATAAGAGCAGTAAATTATTTTAACATTATGCGAGAACTATCTGTGAATAGTTTTTTATTTCTATTTTTCGCGGGTGTCGTGGTATTGATATCGTACTCGACAGAATACATCGTCGAGTACGTCAATGATATTCTCGTACCGTGTCAGCACGATTCCGTGCTTGTCGATGGTAAATGTGCCTGCGACAATACGAATGGCGTGTTCGGTGGCCAATACTGCGAGACGTGCATGTGTGGCCACTCGGGTATTTGCGCTGTGACGCCTAAAAACCGCTCGTCGACGTCGCGATGGGCCTGCCGATGTCCATCGTCTCAAAAATGGGTGGGCACGACGTGCGACAATTGCTACGCGACGGAACATACAGCGGAAAATTGCCGCGGCGACTGCGTGTCGTCGCGCGCGCCGCCATCCTACTACCATTCGGGTCCTCAGTGCAACACAGTGTGCATGCCCGATTCGAACAGCATGAATCTGCGCTGTCTTGAAGTCATCGCCGGTGGCGGCGTGTGCAATGCCTGCAATGGCCACGGAACATGCACGGGCACTGGGAGTTGTGAATGTGATACGGGTTGGTTCACGTCTCGTGACGGTGAACAGTGCTCTAAAAGCTGCGCAGACGCCGATATTCCTTGTGAGCATGGTACCTGCGTCGCGGTCGGTGGCGACCTGCAGTGTGTGTGCGACTCTGGTTGGTTTGGCCCGCTCTGTGACCAAACGTGCAGTGCAAATGTGACTGCAGACAGTATACCGTGCTCTGGTCATGGTGTCTGCGGCTACAACGCACAAAATAATATTCAATGTACGTGCGACAAACGACACATTGGGGAGTACTGTGAGTACGAGTGTCCAAGTTCCACAGAGGAAGCATGTTCCGGACACGGTGTTTGTGCCTTGGGCAACGAAACGGCGACGTGCACGTGTAGCGCGGGTTGGGCGTCCGACGACTGCTCATGTTCGCCGACAGCGACGTGTTCTGGACACGGTACATGCCTACCCGATGCAACGTGTGACTGTTTTGACATGACGGAGCCAACCAATGCCCACTGGACCGGAAAATCTTGCGAAAAATGTCAGGATAACTGGCATGGAAGCAACTGCCAGCTGTACTGCGACGACGCGGCCAACTATACGTCAAATGGTTCTACAAACGGGCGTCGCATCGGCTGTAACAATCATGGGAGCTGCAATGTCATTCAAAAAAACATGGTGGAGCAAGTGATTTGTGTGTGTGACAATACGGACCCTGACACGTTTTGTGCGACGTGCATGCCGAAATATTACCCGGATATCCGCCTTGGAAACATGTCGGTGAATCCTTGTTCGGTAGAGTGTGACACGGCGACGTGTTCGTACTATGGCAAATGCAATGCAAATTACAACGGTTCTAACCAGTTGTGCATATGTGACCCCGTCGTAAAAAACGGCCACGAGTTGCATACTCTCGACGCCGATAAATTCTGCTCAACGTGTCGAAACAATTGGTACCCGACGACGATGGGGTCGGAGGACCGCTGCAGCTACTACTGTGCGTCGAATGGTACTATCACCACTGAGAATGGCGTAGACGTCATTAAATTCGGCGACTCGGACTTTACGTTGCAGGGCGACACCGCCGCGCAAAAGGTGTGTGTGGCCAACAGCGAGGGATATGGTGCGGACCTAGAATTCTCTCCAGACCCCGATTGTCGCGTGTGTTCGGGCGGTGGGAAATGTCAATCGTCGGGCCAGTGCTTGTGCGACCCCGGCCATACAGGCACGTACTGTGAAATAGATTGTAACACGGTAGTCATCGACGGCGTCGCGACGACGTGTTCTGGACATGGACGATGCGTGCGTAACGACTTGGAACTGTGGTTCAACCCCGGGTCGAAAAGCTACCGCTGCGAATGTCAGCCTTATGACCCTTATACCAGCGAGACTCGAATGCGCTTGATGAAACGCGGCTTCGAACTGGCGCCCCCACCGTCGCCCGATTACTACGGCGAATATTGCGGCTTTCATTGCCCACGGTACAACGAAGAAATATGTGCCGGCCGCGGAACATGCACAACAGCCGTGGCGTATGACACGTACGGTCAAGTACAATGGTGTCGTAACGATACCCAGTGTCAACAAAATACCATCGAGGGCGAAGTGCGCTTTTGTGCGCGTACAACGACACCGTGGGATTCAATAGATGTCGACAGTCAGGGGGTCGTTTCTGATGTTGGGTTTTTCGGCAGTGCGGGCGCTGGATACACCGCATGCGCCACCGACCAGAGCTGTTACGAGTCGATTCTTGACATCGAGTGGGACCGTTTTTGTGTCAACATGCTTGACGGGTGGTATCCGTCAAGTATGAATACGCCCACTTGCGCATATAAAAGTCCGGCGTGCCAGGCCGCCGTCGAGTCTTTCTTTGTCGACCCGTATGCGGGCAACAACACTTGGTGCAAGCAAGTCGAACAAGAACTGACACCGTCGACGGATGTTTGCCACGCCGACGCCCATAAAAACGCAACCGTATACGGCGAACAATCGCAGCCTCTTTGCTACGGATACACGCTAGATTTTACATGTGGTGCCCAAGATTCGTGCATCTACGACCAAAGCTACAGTTACATCGATGAAATTGACAAGCAGTGCGCATCGGCATCCGACGAAGACTGCACGGGGCCGTGTGGATTTAATAATAACAATACGTGTGTGGTCAAGACGTATTGCCGTGCGAAACACTGTAGAGACATCATCGATGAGAACGCGTTGGAAAATATATGTCTAGATTTGGACACGCCAAAGAATTGCAGCGGGTCCCCCGAAGACTGGACCCATACCTGTGCAAAAATCACCGAGGAACTTCAAAACCACCGCTTCGGCCGCAAAGGCTACAACACAACGTCGGACGTATTCTTTTCGTGCGCCATGTACCGCCAACGAGACTATCCTCTGCGCATCGAGGCCTCCATACCCGGAAACATCGACATCACGGGCGTCGTGACGCTTGCGGACAATAAAGACGTGCACGTATCTGCGCTACGTCGCGCCTTCATCGATTCACGCCCAGCCCTAGACGCGTCTGAGTGTCGAAATGACCTAGATGTACTGGCGCTCGATGGTTTCTGCGACCAGCATTTGAGCTACATGGTTCCAAACGCCCTACCTACCGCCAACACGCCCTACATGGTGTACTGCAACGGCCATGTCGACTCACTGTGGTCCAGGTCTATTTTCGCTGTCAAGCGCCTACAGGCACTACAGTTCAACGACTGTGACATTGTAAATCGCACGCAGTCGGTCAACTACCCACCGTGGACCCTCGACTGTCTCAACCGCGGTCCCGAGACGTCGACATCTTTTGATTTGTCCCTGTACCCCGTAGACACGTGGACATCCTGTACGTTTAAAGCCGACGAAAAACTTCTCGAGTGGTCCGGCAGCACCGCTGCGGAGCAATGTGAAGCCGGCATGGAGGCTCCGTGGGTTGAAAGGGCTCAACCGGCTCCGACACTGTGCGACCTCGGCGCTTGCCATCCAAACGACGCGTGCTATTTGTGCGATGACCCCAGTGTGACGTGCGAGTCCACCGCAGACGTGTTTTGCGTGTCCGAATTCGGAACAAGCTGCGAATCCAACCGTTGCCAACTCGGCGGTACGTGTTCTCAAGGCAGTATGCGACTTTCCCCGTCGTACATGTGCACGTTTTCCGACCTACCGGCCGCGTCGGTGACAAGTCAGGCCGATGCGTGCCACACATTGACGAAAACATATAATTGGTACGACGAATGCGCCAACCTCCCAGACGGGCAGGACTTGGCGACGCATGGTGGACCGGGGCTCAAAGCGTCGTGGACAACCACGGGATACGTGCGCGCAGAAGACGAGAATACCGTCGTGTTATCGCATCCTTCTAGCGCAAAGAACAACGGTCAGGTACACGCCATTTGGCTGCGTCAACGCGACTCGGCTGTCGAAGCTACCTGTGACGGTCGTCAAGTGCGCATTTACGGCCAGGGCATCGCGGTCGTGGATGAGAAAACAATACAGTTATCCGAAGCCAATCGTACGGTTGCCCCGGATATGCACGTGTCAATGACTGACAGCTATGTGTATCTTTACGCACCAAAATGCACGTGGACCTTGGCGACCATCTACGGTTCGACCACGCTGATTACACTAGAGCTCGATGGCGAATCGGCCTTTATCGCATTCAACGAAACGTCAGTAGATGGGCGCCGTGTCGACAACGGCGTCACATTCGACGGCGACGAGATGCAAATCGTGCGCGGTTCTTCCGCCTTGCAAAACCCTGACAGTTGTACGGTGGATGCGAGTGGCAAAACAAATTGCGCGGGCGCTAAACCCGCATTTGTTGGTGCATATTGGGACTTGGCGTTTCAAGATAACGTGCGCGTGTCTGGATGGGTGCGCAGTTTTGACATGGAAGAAAAAGTCGCCAATGTTGACGTGGTAGACTCTGAACAATCGCCAGTGGTGTCCATGTACGTATACCAACACGTCGTCTGGTTGAATGGGCAAAATACCGGATGTACAGTGAATCAGCGGGGGCGTTGGTGGTACTGGAGTCTCGACGTGAAAAGTGCGAGCGCGCAGACATGGGGCATAGAATTACAGATTGACGGCTGCGACCTTTACAATATATCAGTATCGAAAACGCCATCGACGTTGGAACGGCGCCATGTTGGCCGTATCGCTCCGTCTTTCCACAGCATGCCGTCTACACGGCACGGTTGCCGCAGTGCCTGTCAGGGTCACGCGGATTGCGTGCAGTGGTCTCATACCCCCGGCGACGAGCACTGCTACTTGTACAGCCGCCGTTGTCACGAGGACGAAAACTGTGTGGGTGGCACGCACACATTGCACGCCTTTCACCCTCATGTGCTGGCGGCCGTCAATGTCTACAATACAGCGCTCAATAGCAAAACATCGTGGACGTTACTGCGCGTCGACCCGCTTCTGCCTGTGCCCAACGACATCGCTTCGGCCTGTGCAATACCCACGGAAGACTTGACGGAAAAGTGGTCGGTGGCCTTTTCGGAGGCGTACGCGCCATTCTCGCCGGACGTGACACGCATTTGCCGCGGCTTTCGCACGCGGTGGTCGACAAAGCCGACCACTGAAGATTTGAAATTTTGTGCAGGCTACCAACAATATCGCGCGCCGGCGTCTCGCCCAGCATCGTGTGACGATTCGACATGGACTCAGTATCAATCCATGAACTGGACTGCATACTGTGGCTATCGCCAGTCCTTTGACGTCAAGGGCGACCACGTGCCCTTTATGGGCGGCCCCATGTGCCCCGGGGGGACGTGCAGTGGCCCGAGTGCATCTGTGGACATGAACACGATGTGCCAGGTGTACGACACCATACGCGGTACTACACAATGTGTATCAAACGACTGGTATGCGTCTTGCCTGGGACGCACGGGAATGTATCGCGACTATTGCAGCGACGCCTGCGTGGAGCACATTACAGACATGTTTGCGTCTCAGGGGTTGTGTGAAAAGAGACGCGAATTGATGGATATGACAGTCTTCCCCAATAAGACGGAGACGGGCGTCGGGAAGAGCTGTACGCAATGCGACCTGGGAAATACGGTGTTGACGGACTTTTGCTTGCTTCACGGTGTCTATCATCGCGATAATCACATTCTCATTCCGGAACTTTCTCATTCGCCTTGCGACAGCGACTGTGTCGGGTTGTTGGAAGAAGAACTGAGTTTAAATCAGTGGCGCGGGTGGTGTCAGAGTCTTGCGAACAAAACATTACCTGGGGTCTGCTCGAAAACCCATTGCGACTGTGACGTTTCTTATTTAGGTGTGGCAGGAACACGGTGCGAACTGTCCTGTCCCGTCGGGCCCGATGACGGGCAAGAGCTGGCCTGTTCGGGGCGCAATGGCATCTGCGTGGCCGAAAATCCCGACTTGCTCGTGGAAGACATGCGCCAAAAGACATCCGACTTGCGCGAGTATCGTAATCTGTCGAGTCGCGTCGACCTTTTACCCGTCTGGTTGAAGGGTCCGGACCCAAATATGGACGGTGTGTGCCAGTGTCAACTGGGGTCTGGATTGGCCTGTTCCATACCGTGTGACAAATGCAACAATGGTACGTATGGATACTCTCTGGCTTCGCAGTATGGTATATGCGACTCGTTTAATGGAATTTGCCGGGGGCTGGCACCGTTTATGCGATATGATATTCAAAAGGCCAGTGACAAATCACTGGCCTACAATTCGACATCGTTCAAGGGCACACAATGGGACGCGCAATATTTCCTATACGAGTCGGACGCGTCTTTGTTCCGTCTCGCGCTTGCGTATCTTCGAGACAAAAAGGGCGAGGGTATCGATGGCGTGTCGGTGAATCGCACCATGACGTTCCGCTCGACACAGGAGCTCTACGACACGCTCGACATTTTCCGAGATGTGTGTTATATACGAGCAAAGGATTACGAAACGCATGGCACATACTTGAATAACAGCAAGAAGGTGACCCTGAATAGTTTGGTCTTTAGCGCCGCGTCTACCAACCAAACACTCTCCAACTTTCACACGTCGCCCATTGGTAGATGCGTGGAGCTACACGTGGAAGACGGGCTGTATCTCTGTTATGCGAACGGCACATGGTCTGCCTATGATAATGACAAAAAGTCCTTGTACATGCGAGTGACCTCACCCGTACAGTTGCCGGGCGACGGTGTCGCGTTTGCACAAACAACACAATCGGGCCTGTACATGTTTGGCGGAAATATCGGCCAAACGACGATAAACGGCGTGTACCGCGTGTCCTACAGACGCGTGCGTTGGTCACCGGTCGATGTCGTGTATGTGGACGTAGAAAGCGTCTATACCATCGGAACAGCCCCACCGGCACAAACGGGAGCGTGGATATGGACCATGCCGAATGCGCTCTACGTGCTTTCGGAAAACAGCTGCATGTACAAATTACAATTCCCGACAGCGAGCACGTCGTATCACGAATGGACGCGCGAAAGCTGTCAGAAATTGGACACAGTACAGCATATTCGCCAACAAGGCCGCGATTTATTCGTATACACGGTCGCACCCAATAAAATACAATTGGCGTGGACGTACGCCAATAAGACGTGGCAGCCAGGTGGCCCGGTGAGGCTCCCAGTGCGCTTCGAACCCGAAATGCGCGCACACGACATCAAAGGTGCACAATACGCGTGCGAACTCAACGTTGGCGTGGCTGGGGTGCGCATCGGCAATCGCACTCTCGCCACGTTTGAGAACATGAAACAAATGGAAAACGTAGTGGTTTTTTCCGACGATTTGGTGGACATTGACCCACAAACCGGTGCGGACATTGCCACGCGCGTGCTCAACACGGTCCTGTGGCAGAAAGAAGCCACGGCAACTGCGCCCAGCCAATATGAAACATACGAGGCTTTGGATTTGGTAAATCGCATCTACATGCATCAAGGCCGCTGGGACATTCCAACTCAATTTGCGTCGCGTGTAGGACTCACCGACACGACACGACGTGTCCCACCCACTGGATACACCTCGCACGATGCCATAATGGACGGCCTGGCCAGCGTAAACCCAGACGCATTTTTCAAGGATGTCATCGTGACAACCCCGATGCGTTTGTCGATTTCACGGACGGAAGGTCCTCAATACCAACGCAAAGTCGCCATTTACGCTACGCGCATCAATCCTTTTGAAAGCTACGTACAAACGCTCGCCTTGGGAACAATAAGTCTCGAATTTGTACTGACTTGGGACGACAACATTTTTAATTTGCAAATCAAGCGGCCCGACACGGCAGGGTTTATCAATTGGAAATTGACCGATGCACCATACATGACGTTTGCACTTGTGATTCGCCTCGAGGCGTGGAAACTAACGCCCGAGATGTTTACCTCGGGAATGTTGACGTCTTCAAAATCCACAGAGCCCGGATGGGCGCGCGTGTTTGACATGTACGTGGCGGAAGTCGAACTATCTCAGTACAATGTCGTGTCGCGCACCTCTGATTTTCTCGCGTATACGTCGTCCCAGTGTGAAACGACGGCCTCCGGTACCTGTCCTAGCACGTTGCCGTACATCGGTTTGCCCTGCTCCGGGCGCGGGCGTTGCAATATTGCCTGTCAATGTGTGTGCGACGCGGCGCCGTCGGTCATCGAGATTGACGCAACGGCGTTGGACAGAAATCAAATCACGTTATCGCCCTACCGTGGCGACGGCTGTGAATACACTTGCCCTGGATATGACGGACATAACATCAGTACAGTTTGCAACAATCGCGGAGAATGCCAGCGCGATGGCCGCTGCATGTGCCGGCCGGGATTCAGAGGTGACGCTTGCCAATTTGTATGTCCCAAAGGTGTAATGGGCCTGGACTGCTCTGGTAACGGCGCGTGCGGAGAGATTTCCTACGAAGGTTCTACGTACACGACCACCCAAGACGAGTACACTGATAATATTGTGAGGACCAATGCCAAGTCGTTTTCACGCGCGATGCATGCGTATTACGACAGCTGTCTCGATGAGAATTTCTTACCCGTCGCTGGCCATTTTGAGAATATCGCCTTTGAGAGCCTCGTTGACTCGAGTGACGTTTTCAGCGAAGCTACGGCCGCGTGCAACGACATAAACCGGCTACTTCCATACGAGAATTATGTCGACGGACAGTGCATAGGTCTCGCGGTGAACAACAGTCGTTATGTCCCCATGTTGCTCAAGTCTGTGCAGACAGAGTCGGCGACCTTCGATACAATAGACACCTTTACATGTCGCGTCGAGGACTGTTCCATTCAGAGAGGTGCCGATTTTTCATTCGTGGGTGCCGAGCACTGGCTATCCGGTACAAAATTTGGCTTTGAGCTGAATTATGTTCATGGTTTTGTGAATGGCAGTTTGGACTATATTGTTAACGGCGTTCATGTCAGCTTCGACGTGACCTGGACTCCGACCAGCTGGTCATTGCAGATTGCAGATTTCCATTTCGTGAAACCTGGGGAATGGTCACGGGTGGAGCTGGAAATATATCATGGGGCGCTGGACGTGAGACTGTTTCCAGTGGTGCAACCGCACTATGCGAATACGACAAATATATTTTGGGCACCCGACTTTATGAAAAATTATCTCAAAATGCCGACCGCGCCAGGGTCTTACTACTATTCGCCAGTGTCAGACGACACTGGCGCGGCCATGAAATTGAAATACCACCGCAACGCCACGCATCAATGCGACCTGGATGACAAATGTTCCGGCATTTTACGATGGAACTCGATGCGCCAGGGTAGCTATTTCCAGCTATTGACGCACGATTTGGCCCACTTTAAGGAGAGTCGCACGCCGATTGACACAGATTTCACGGCGGCGTACTCTGATGAATACGGCCCGGGCACGACCTATGCCAAAATGTCCAAACTATACACGGGGCGAAAAGACACGTCAACGCCGTGTGCCCCCGTCGAAGCTGGCCAAACGGCATATCCAGCGGTCGACTATACTGAAATATACAACACGCCACTGAGTTCTGTAAATCTAGAGGCCGTGCAAGACCCGGTCTTGTTTCGCGAAACGGGCAATGCTGTCATTCCCATCGGCGATGGCATTTGGACCAATTGTTGGACGAAATATAATGCCAACGCCGACTTTGAGCCCAAGATGGTGGAGGGAGACCCAGCGTGCTGCAAAGACAACAGCTGCGTGTGCACGAAAGAGGGCGGGTGCGGTGGCATCGACGCAAACCCAGATATATTGTGCAATAAATTGGGTTGCTACCACAGGGCCCTCCAAAGTCACGCGTACGGATTTGCATGGAGCGAAGACACGGACATTTGTCTCGTGTATACGAATATCACATCGCCAAATAATATACAACTTAATAAATGGACAGATGACGCGGGACGTAACGACCACAATCCGTGCGGCAAAGAAACAACGTGGTTACATTTGAACGAATGAACGAAACACATAAGAAACGCACAAGATTTTTAAAATGTATTTACCGTATAAAAGGTTTACCTATAACACAAATGTTGATTTTATATGCATTGCTTGTGGGATTTGCATCGGCGATAATATGCCCGCCGGGGAATTTCGTACAAAACAATACATGTAGCCCATGTATTGGGAATAATTACTCCACGACAATCAATGCCATAGCCTGCACGCCTTGTCCGAACGGAGTAGTCACCTCCGACAAAGCGTCTTGTGTCCCGTGTTCGCCAGGGACATATTTTGACGGCACCGACTGTCAAGAGTGTCAGACAAATTATTACCAACCGTTTCAAGGCAGCACGGGGTGCATTGCCTGTAATTACTCAACGTATACACCGCTACCAGGCGCAACGGAGTGCACTCCGTGTCAAAATACACCACCATGCTGCGCTGGATATGTTGAAAATGGTGGCACCTGCGAAATGTGCCACGCGGGGTTCCATGTCGTGAACGGCGCTTGCAGCGAGTGTCCTACCGGGCGCGTGTCTGAAAATGCCACAAGTGGTTCCTGTACCGAGTGTCCGTCGGGAGAAATCGCCGTGGCAAATCTTTGCATCGGTTGTCTGCCCGGAACTTATTTAAACGTAGACGTATGTTCAAATTGTACTGTGGGAAAGTACCAGGACGAAACTGCATCGTCAGAGTGCAAACAGTGCCCGCCGGGTCAGTATCAAGACAGCCATCGAGGCGACCGCTGTATATTTTGTCCACCGGGTTACTACGAAAACGAATTGGGTAGCACCACCTGCAAGGCCTGTGGTACTGGCCTGTATAGTAATTTTAACGCTACACAATGCACTCACACTTGCCCACTGCCCAGTACAAAAGGAAACACGCCGGCATGCGTGTTGTGCGAAAATGGAACGTATTACAGCCAAACACAGAGCCATTGTGTAGATTGTCCCATTGGAAAGTTTGGCGTAGCACATCTCATGTTTAGTCGATTTGCGTGCATCGACTGCCCAATCGGATTTGCACAGTCGAATACGGGCCAAGACGAATGCCAACCGTGCGACAACACGTCAGTGGCGCTTTCCAAAGGACTGTCACAGTGCTCGGTATGTCCGGCAGGATACGAAAAGGGCGGCGAGACTTGCCTACCATGCTCTTCGGCAATGTATTCGGACGAAGGCATCTGTATAGATTGTCCAGCGGGTTATGTGCAGCCATCCGCGAATGCGTCGGACTGTCAACAGTGCACAAATGGGACGGTAGCACTCTCACGAGGTTTGTCAGAGTGTCAAATGTGTCCAGCTGGTACCACTCGCACTGATAGTAGTACCTGCGCGTTATGTCCGATTGGCAAGTATGAGCAGTTGGGCACGTGTAAAACGTGTTCAAATGGTACAGTGCCCAATCTATGGAACATGTCTGGAAGCACGGCCTGCGTCGTGCCAAGCGCGTCCACTTGTTCACGACGTTATATTTTTAATGCCAGCAGTAACGCCTGTCAATTATGTCCAGACTACAAATTTTCGGACAATAACGTATGCACATATTGTCCCGAGGGCTACGAATTGAACCAGTCGTGCGGGCAATGTAACCCTGGGAAATACCGCACCGCACAGAGTGCCTCGCAATGCTTGGACTGCCCGGCGGGATATTACGAAGATGAATCGGGCAGTCATAATTGTAAACCGTGCGGGCTGGGCCGGTATCAAAATACGTCTCAACAGACAGACTGCATCACGTGTCCCAAGCCAAATGTGACCACCGGCGAGGGCAGCACCGCAGTGGCACAGTGCACGTCGTGTCCAGCGGGGTTGAACACCATGCAAAATTTCACATGTGGAGCCTGTACACCCGGGGAATACGTAGAAAACCGCATGTGCGTGTCGTGTCCAGCTGGCTACGGCTCGACACAATCCAACCAGGAGCAATGTAGCGAATGTCTTGCGGGAACTTACAGCGGGGGCGCCTCCGCGTGTCTGGAATGCGCTGGCAAAGATTACCAGAACGAACGCGGCCAGGCATCGTGTAAAACGTGCCACGTACAAAAAATATCATCCACGACGTGTGAAGCGTGTCCGGCGGGCAGTTTTCTTACCGGTAACGCATGTGAAGCGTGTCCGGCCGGGTACTGGTCTAGTAGCCAGCAGACGAGTTGCACGGAATGTGCGCACGGTTTGTACCAAGACCAGTCCGGCCAGACACAGTGTAAAAAATGCACCGCGGGCTCTTTTCAGGACAGGACTGGGCAAATCGGTTGCGAATTGTGCAGTCGCGGTACATTCCAGGCCAACGACGGTCAAAAAATGTGCGTCGACTGTCCCATGGGGCGTTACCAGCCTTTTTCTGGGAAGAGTACGTGCCAAGTGTGCCCGAGTGGCCGAAGTTCGACCGTCGCGGGACTAAAGTCGGCGTCGGGCTGCACAGATTGTCCCGTCGGAAAGTATTCACTCGACGGCCATTGCGTCGACTGTCACGAGAGCACATATCAAGACGAATCTGGCCAGGCGTCGTGTAAAACGTGTCCATCCAACACAACATTATCGCCGCGCGGGTCTACGTCGACGGCGTCGTGTTTTTCAAGCAAGGGACTCGTGACGTATGTTTTTGATATGAAAAGGGACTCTAAAAAAGCCCAAAACCTTACGCGTACGTGCGAAGTACGTCCAAATTTGCTGCTTTTATGTCCGGGATGTCGCTGTGCACAGACCGTACGAGATGGGTTTTGGGCGTCCCCGGTCTGCGACGAGTGTAGTCGCGGCTATGCGCGGTCCGACTGTAAAACGACGTGTCCAGGATACGACGGCTCAAACGACGACACTATTTGCTCCGGCATGGGGCAGTGTTGGTTTGGAAAGGGTGGGAACGGTCAATGTTATTGCGGAGGCCACTCTAAAATCGACAAGACTGCGGAAAATATTGTCGTAGACGTCACGATATGTTCCAAGGGTGAAGAATGCGAAGATTATCAAACGAGTGAAGAGACCCAATACAGGCCCATCTATTACGTCATGCAATATCGTCAATATAGCGTGTTCGTACTGAAGATGACCGATTTCACGCCCAGCCGTGGCCATATGTGGTTCAAGAGATATCCGCGCGCGACGACTTATTTGAATGATTGCAGCGCATGCACTGAAAAATACCAGACTTCCAACCATGCCAATACTTATACGGGCGCTTACAACAGGAGTGGCTACTTTCCATTCCCACAGAGTGCCCAATCAAACAATGGGTTTAACGGCGAGAATTGCCAGTACGAGTGTGGTCTATGTCTGCATGGCGGCACGTGCATTCACGCTCCACATCCCTACCGATACGACTATACGATTTTCGACACGTTTGAAAGGCAAACGTCGGTGTTTGTCCCGCAGACGTCTTGCGAATGTACGTCGGACGAATACGATACAGACGCGATGTGTTGTCCGCACGGATTTCAACCGTATATTTACTATGGGAGCCGCGACGCGCTACCTTACGCGCGATATTCGCGCACGCCTTACTTGACCACGTTGGAACGCGCGTCCAAACCTTACTGGGTGGATAAAGATTTGTGGATATCGGCAGACTACGGCCCGCCCGATTATTTTATTCCGGCAGATGGAAACATTTCCATTGCCTCAAACCAAGACATAACTTCGGAACCGTACATGCAAAACGGCCCCTTTGGCAAGCACGTCTTTTACGGAACGGAGCGTCAGTTATGTCGGGCATGCCCTGGTCTTTTTGGAAAGGGGGTGAAAGCGAACAATCAAAAAATAGAGACCGCCGACCAGGCAACGTCCGCCTGGTGGTTGGACGCTTCTCCCTCGCGTAAATGCAACGGACTTGGCCAATGCGATTTCTACGCCAAAGAGATGGAACCGCTCGTGGCCTTTATGGGAAACGCAGCACAATACACAAAACTTGCCAAAAGTCACATATGCGGTGAACACGCGGTGACAACCACGTCGGAACCATCGGTTGCAAAATGCATCGAAGCTCTGAAAACGCCATTTGTGGCATTCAACGAACCATACAGTGCAATATTGCACGCGGAGGACATGCTATCCGTGGACGGGCATTTGTTTACAACATCCGATAAAACCGTAGCGGTGGCCATCACAAAAGGCAATGTCGAAATTCCGATACACATCACTCAACAAGGCCCAGCCATCATTCAATATGACCAACCGTTCCAGAAAGTTGGTACTGGAAAGTGTGGAACGGTCATTTCGAGCACGCCAAGCGCAACACTCGGTTTGTCCAAAGCGGCCCTGTTCTGTGCCCAAGCCTGCATGTCCGAACATAAAATCACAGGCGTCAAGGGATTTTCTTCGCGCGCAGGAGAACCATGTACTTGTGCAACGTCCGAGTGTGCCAATAAAGACGACGGCTACGCGCGTTACGAGTGGGATACGACTATAACGAACGAATACGTGACGCTTTATCACGTTCTAAAAGCCGGCGTGCCTCTTCCAAAGCCGGATACAGAGACACGGTATACTGTCGTGCCGACGTCGGACCAGAATTGTTTCGGGTTTGACGCGTGTTCGCCCGACACTCGGATTCCAAAATACGAAACGGCCATTTATTCCAATACGAAGGGCTTTGGCGATGCCCGGTTGGAAACTGCGACGTTTGACCGTTTTGATACGTGCTTTACCTATACGCGAGATAACAAAGACCTGGCCATAGGTTCCTATATTACCATCGGTTATGAGCAGGGGCGTGACCCGTTTCTGGGCGGACCTTGTCCCAAGGGCTATTTCTGCACCAACACGTCCGGCAGCGTTGGATTTAAAGAAGCGTGTCCCGCAGGATATTATCAGCCCGAGGAAGGACAAACACGAAATGAAACGAACGTCTACTGCGCGGCCCTCACGGCTCCCAACGAGCACTGCAATCCCAATGATGCGACGGAAGACACCAACGACTATGTCGATAAAGTCTGCAGGCGCTGTCCTCGTAATCAGTACGCACCCGAGGGGTCTGCATTATGTTACAGCTGCCCCTTGGGTAAAGTCAAAAAGATGTCCGGCATCAGACCACCCGGTGGATTTCACGCGCTCAATACGCCAACGCCCGACCAAACGTCGCCCTGGTACTATATTCCGAACGAAGCTGGCGACGAAGCTGAAGACTGCGCCACTGTGCCGCACGGAATTATTCACGTACCGGCGGCCAACGCTCAAATGTCATACAAATATGCGCAATTTCTACCCATTGTGACATGTCCGTACGGCTCTTCCTCGCCCATGGGTACATTTATCTTTACCACAGATGAGAAAAGCGGTATCACTCTCGAAACCGAGCAAGAAACTATCGTTGCTCCGTACGTGCACTTGCAGTATAACAACGCGTCATTGTGGGAACATATCGTGTCAAATTATTGTGACGAATGTCCGTCCAACACCGTGACTGGCCAGACATCCATGACGTGCACCACGTGCTACGCAAACCAATTTAAAGTGTACACAAAGGAAGTGCTCTGGAAAATAGCCCTTGGTAATATGCCTAAAGAGGCGAGCGCATTTCGTCCGGACATGTTGTACAACGTGTTTTTGCAAGCAGCAAAGAATAACTATTGTACATCACATAAATGTGCTGTTCACCAGATGAACAGCACGGCCACGCAGACGACGTTGGGAGACTGCATCATAGTATGCCAGAGTTTGGCCAAACCAAGAATAGACGACGCCTACGGATTTACCGAGAATATGTGCCTTTGCGGCACAAGCGGCGCCGTCGAAACGCAAATTTTCGACGGCGCCATCATGAAGGTCGACGAAATATATAATTGGACCGGCCTACCGCTCTGTCACGCGTGCCAGGCGGGCATGTACAGCGACGCGGCCGGTAAGTGCGAGGATTGTTTGCCTGGCACGTTTACGCCTGATGAATACACGGCTGAAATCGAGGGGCAGTGTCTCACTTGTGGTCCCGGTACGGTACAGCCTAATTCCAGACAAACGAGTTGTATAAGTTGTTCCGCGGGTACGTATCAGAATGCCGACCATACGAAATGCAACGACTGCCCAGTCGGGTTTGCACAGGCACAAGCAGGCCAAATAAGTTGTACACAATGTCCGGCTGGACAAGTCGCCCAACAAAAGGCCACACAGTGCAAAAAATGTGACACAGGCCAATACTCCAACCAGCCGGAATCCATATGCAAGAACTGTTTTCCTGGCAAATACCAGTCACGGACGGGCCAACCGCGCTGTGCAGAATGTCCCAAGGGGTGGAGTATGCCCAGCGCGGGAGGGTCGGGCTGTTGGGAGTGTGATGGTGGTGCCTGGTGCGATGATAAAGATTCCTACGAGTGTGTGCCAGGAAAATACAAACATGAAAATACGGGCCAATCGTCAGATTGCGCCACTTGTCCGTCCGGTTATTTCTCAGCGGCGGAGAACACCCCCAATACAATTAGCGGTTCTTGCCGCGAGTCATACAGTTACATTTACGGGTCTGTAGCGCCCCCGGAAAACGGCTTGCCGGCCATAAATATGAAAGAATACCGCTGCAACCCGAATGCGCCTTCGTGCACCAACAACAATGTTGATTGCGCCTGGGCAAAACATTTGGCATCGGGTATGTATATGTGCCACGAGTGTCCGGACGGTTGGGTGTCCAACCCCGACCGCGAAGGCTGTAATCAATGTGGTAATGAGCAAGAGTGGTCAGGACCACCGGGCAGGATGATTTCTCCGTACAAAACATTCAATGAGTGGCCCACCTACGACAAAAATTGGCACTATGATAGCTTGACGTATAAAGCCTACATACGCAACGAAATGGACATTCCAATAAAATGCTACGTCTACAATCTGTGTAATGCAAGAAGTCGCGCACGAATGCGCGTCGGCGACGACGGATGGACGCCCTGGTACGAAACGCGCATTACAGGCAGTCCGCCGGTGAACAGTTTAATTCGAAACAGTAAGAAAAACATGGCTACTTGGACATTGATGTTCAACAAGCGCTACCAAACACTCACAAGTATACTCGACACTTGGTCCAAAAATCGTGTAGGAGCGGGCGGGTTGGGGGTATGCTCCTCTGTCAATCATATCAATTTACCACAACATAAAATTCAAGTCCAGCCGTATTTTACTATGGTAGTCAACGAAATCAATTCCATGACAGTTCAATTCGACGCTACAAGTGACGGTTATACCAGTCCTTTTCTGGACTTGTATCTCAAATGCTTTCCGGAGGCATACCCGTCTGGGCCACAATGGGGGGACGATTGCTACGAAAGCAAGCCCGGAAACAGATGCGACGACTGGGAAGACTGTGGATATACCTGCAACAGCGATGGGACATCGTGCGCCGGTATTAACGTCCCATCAGGAGGGCGTTATTCATGCACTCCAAAAGAATGTGCAGTGAATAAAGGTCCCGGACACATCGTAAAGGGTGGTAAATGTGTCGCCGGTTGGCCTAAATTGGACGGCAAAACGACGCCCGTGTCGATTTGGAGCAGGCCCCCCGTCGACACGTGCAAGTCAACGAAAGAATATAGAAATACCTATTGGTCAGACTCTGAATTTAGATTATAATAGTAAATGTTTTTTTAATACCGGTTCTTTTATGGACTCCATAATTTTATGGTACACACTAATGTCATTCGGTCCCGTTTTATCCTCGCGCGTGCGCATGACGGTCCACTGACCTTGCTTCAACACGCACTCCACGACCGTATTGTTGGCACACAATGCATCCGGCAGTGTCGCCACTTGCTCCAGAGCGCCACTGTTTCCACAATACAACTTGTCCGGCTCGCGAAACAAAAAATCCACCGAGTTCATCGACGGTGGTTTCCACTTGAACAGTCCAAAATCAGTCCCGGGGCGATACGGGCTGTCCACGGGCGTGTATATGAGCCCGTCTTGTTCGTGTGGCAAATTTGGCACCACTTGGTCCAATACAAAGCCGACGTCTTCCGCACGATACATCGCTTTGGCGCGAATGGCAAAAGGCTCGCCAACAAACATATTCTGCCAGCTTGAAAACAAATACCGGGCCCCCAATAAATCAGAATGGATAATTCGCAGCCGGTCGGTCAACGGCAGCCGCATCACCGATGTACCCGCCACAAGGGTGTCAAACACATAAAACACAGGCTTGCCGTCAAACCCAACCACCAACTCACCGTCGTAAATATAGTTCTCACACTGCCAATTTGATGGCAATGTGCGTGGAGGCCATGGACCCTCCGCGTGCTTTTTGGGCACGGCCAGACGCACCCACGTAAAATTACTCTTTCGGTCCATCAAAAAACACCCGTACCTTCCGGCGACAATCAACAAGTACCGCACACCGTCCGTTTTCTCACACACGTAGTATTTGTTGCGTCGAATGTCGTGATTGAGTGCAAACTTCGTCAGCGAGACGGGATGAGACCCGGGAAAACGATGAGACCCCGTCAACCGCAGCACCATCGTCTGTAGCAGACCGCGCAGTTTGGCGACCTGCTGCACATTCAAGGTGCGCCCCGTGTACGGGTGCTGCACGGGGCGGTTGGCCAATACTGGCCCATACATAGCGTGATGTTATGTGTACAACGCGACGATTTTCGAAAAGAATATGAAAAAAATAAGAGTATTTAAATCGTTGATGTATATACAAATGTTGCCGTATCAGAAAGACCCGACAAAGGCAAATGTTCTCTTTATTCAAGATTTGCAGCACCCAGGCTGCTTTGCCGAAACCATGGTACTCGGAGAAACCCTGAGAAAACGAGACCAAAACGACAAATTATACGTCCTCGTACCCTGCCAAGCACAATACCCCTCTCTGGCAAGATGTGCACTGCATAGTCTGCTCTCGCAATACATTTCACCGTCGAAAATTGTCATGCTTAAAGACGGAGACGACCAACCCACGTCATCTGCAAAATATCCGTTCTTTTTCAACTTTCACGAGGGTAAAGTGCGTTTTCGTACTCCGAGCGAGTCAGTCGGTACAAACGCAGACGAACGTCAACGGCTTCTCGTGCGCCAATACAACCCTAGGAACGCGCGTTTTGAGACCAAAACATACGACAAAAAAATACACGAGGCGGGCATTCTCATCAAAACGTCTGAAATCACTTCGTCGATAGCCGGTTTTGACAGCAAAACTGTCACCCCTAATATGACGGACGCATTTGGATTTTTATCCGAGCTATACGGCGTGCGTTTTGACCCTCCCGGCCAAATCGAAGACTACGAATATGAACTTCAATTGTTCATCACAAAATGGAAACAATGGAGCAAGCAAAACCACAAAATCTTCAGTAAAAACCAAATCCAACAGGGCACGCCTGTCGCCAAAGAGAAACCAGACATTGACGAATTGACCAACCCCAAAAGAGCTTTCTTGGCCGCCATGTTATGGGACAGTGTCAAACTCGACAATGTCGTGCTCATACACAATATATTCACAAGTCAAGAAGACGACGAGGACGAGGACGAGGACGAAGACGAAGACGAAGCTTAGTCTGCTTTTTTCTGCTCTTCCGGCGGCGGAGGCTTCTCTTCCGATTTTTGGCGCGAGTAATACCAAGTGGCAACGGCAACAATAGATGCAATAGATACGAGAGCAATCGTCGTCTGGGCGTGTAGTTGAATCATATTCATGTAATAAATGACGTGTTTATATAGGTATTATATTTAGTTTCTGCGTACGAACTGGTAGTGATTGAGTCCAGTGTAGTAAAGTTCGATAGTCCCGCCAGAGGCGCCGTCATTATACCTCGTTTCCTGCTGGCGAACTTCGTCAAACACCACGATGGTCCTCCCAAGAGCCTCCGCGGCAGCTCTAATCTCGATTTCTCCGCCCCAAACGCCGCCTTGGCCGATAAGGCCTATGTACTGTTCTTTGAGCGACGGAAGTGCACCGGCGTGTTGTGCAATATACGCTTTGAATTTATCCGGGTGTCGAGACGCCAACTCCAAATAACTTCTCAATGTTACAACGTTGCCGACCCAACTTGCACCTCGCAGTTGTGCCACCACGCTGCTGCGAATATCCGCAAACGTGTTTTGGTCGCGGTTTACCGCCAATGCAATGGCCCTGAACAGACAATTACCGTCGCCTTTGACGTTTTCGATTTGAAGCGACGAGATTTTCGACGCGAAATCTTTCTTGCGACGCACCTTGACGGGCTTTTGAGAACCGCTCGTACGGAAAAGCAACCCTTCGCCCCATTTTTGCCTTTTGTATCGTTTTTCGACAACGTTTTCGAGCATGTTTTCGAGGCGGTCTTCGTCGGACATGAGTTCGACGTCCATCAACGCCTGTGATTCCGGTGCAGACATCTCCGGCGCTGCGCCGTGGGCTTTGGTATCTGGCTCGCTCACCATTTCGACAAGATTTATCTGAACAGAGCCATCGGATGCATTTGAAAAGATGTTACTGAGACTCAGGTCAATGTAGGACCTATCACCCCCCACATCCACCGGGACGAATCGAAATCCATGACTGCGATAACGTTCCATTTCGTTGCCAATATCCTCTTTGCGTTCGGCATTGTCTTTGATATTCCAAGGCATGTTGTCCCAATCTGGAGCCTCTGTAGTCAACGTACTGCCATCGGCCAGATTAAACCGCAGACGCTTGATGCGTCCCTTTTTGGTGATTTCGCCCATTTTATTCAACCATGATTCCCCCTGGCTCTGTTTCTCTTCGCCTTCGTCGTCGTCCGGCCCCGTGTTCGCTTTGGCACTGGTTTTCGTCGAGATAGCCTCGTCACTCACGAGCGACAGAACATTTTCATTGGACATTTTCCAATACGTCGCTTGAACTGCGACGGGTACAGCCTCTTTAAGATTAAAGCGGAGCTTGGCAAAATTACCATTGTCAAATATATTGACGGGCAAATGCATAGTTTCATCACTGGTCATGTCAACGTCAAGGGGACTCGGCCACGATTCGCCCTTTTCAATCACAATGTCCGCATCTTCTCGAGTTGGATAAACCTTTTTGAATATCAATTGCACGTCTTTGGCAAATATGACGCCTCTATTTTGTCCCTGGGCCTTTTTCTGAACAGACGAAGCGATCAGGTCTACGTCGGCACTTTCTTTGATTTGTTCGAAATGGTCTACCTCTTCTTTGATATAATGAAGAAGACCGTGTTGAAATTCAAGAATAGCGTCTCCTTGTTTCAGAAAGCGTTTGTCTTTCTGGTCAAATATAAACGTATCATCGATACCAACATCTTCCTCCTCCACGCCTTCGTCAACAAGTTCGTCTTCGCGCTCAGTCAATGCTGTATATGCTTCAGAGAGGGCGTCCAGTAGTTTTTTGTCTTGCAACTCCACTGTGACGAACACGTTGGTTTCATCGTTTGTCATGACAATCGTCTGCTCATCGTAGTCCAAACTGTAACCGTCGTTGAAGACCTTGTGCAATTCGAGAATGTCGCCAATCTCCAGATTTGGAATGCCAACTTCGTTTAGCCACGTTTCAAACTCTTTGTTAAAGACCTTGCGCAATTCGTGAATGTCGCTAATCGTCGGATTTTGAATGTTGAGGTTGCCGTTGCCTAGCCATTCTTTAAACTCTTCATCGTTATTTTCTACGTCCTCTTCCTCCTCTTCTGATTCCGACTCCGACTCCGACTCTTCCAGTTTGGCTTCCTCTCCTTCGTCTTGCATTGGAATTCCATAGGCCCATTCCAAAAATTTGTCGTCGTACATGCGCAGAATTTCATTCGTGGTGCCTTTTTGCGAGGCCATGTGGACAATATCCGACGCGGAAGCAACCCTCCCTAATGCTTCCGGTGTCATTTTCGAAGATGCCTTTAACGGAACCACGATTTCACCCAGTAGATGATTGCCCAGCAACACGAGACTATCCCTCCATTTTTGGGGGTTCTCGCCATTTCCGTTACGATATATCGCCTTGTTGGTGTTCGTATCAATGGCCATGTATCGATTGGGACCGACGGCATAGGTGTCCGACACGTTGACCTCCGCTGGCAACGCGATATCGGTAACGCCATCATACTCCCTCTCGGCGTCTTGCAACGACTGCCAGAGACCCATCTCAAAGTCCAGTGGAGTGCCATTTTCATCATAACGTTTGCACCAGACAATGGCATTCGACTTTGCACGCGGCAAACGCGTCAGTAACCCGACGGGATATTCGACTGGGTCGGGGTGGTCAAATTCGTACACATAACCACCGTCGTCGAACGTTGACCATAAAGGACTCTTGTCTGTGACCTTGCTTTCGTCGCCTTCGACCATCAATGCGTAGTATTTTCCTCCAGAGTATAACGCAACCACCATACCTTTGACGGCGTCTTTGGGACGCGGTTTAAAATCCTTACCTTTTGCGACCCATTTTTTTAAGGGCTTCTCCTCCGTGACCATACCGGGCGAGCGTTTCGGTGCATCTGCGTGCGTGGCCAACAGATTGAAACATGGGCCCCAGGTTCGCGGAGAGGACCTGTCTTTCTTGCCATCGCCACTGGCGGCGTCCGGCGGTGTATGCGTTCCGTAAATCGTGACGTCATCGCCAAGTTCAAGTGTATCTTCGTCTATGTCCATGGCATCGTCGTCGGAATTCAGATATGTTTTGAGCCATTTCATCTGGCTGTCTTCATCTTTGAAATCGAGTCCGGCAAATTGTAACAAAAGAGATTGACTTTCATCTCCGAGTTGTTCGACTAACTCATTCAATTCTTTCTTGACATCCTCCGAAGTCGCTTTCTCCTGTGCTTCTTTTAGCCCACGAGTGCTTTCGATTTCCTCCGCCACTGCTTTTTCCGCGTCAAAGTCGTCGTCATCGTCGCCTTGTTGGCTTTCATCCGACTCGGACGCGGACGAAGCATCCGAGTCGGAGTCGGGTTCGTCCAAAATGGCGTACATGTCTTCGGCCAATTCCTTGCCGATTTTCTCAAGCTTTCCGTTCGCCAACAAACGTAACGTCTTGGGTGTTTTTTTAGTGCATATTTCATGCAGGCGCATCTTGTACACGACGACTTTGCCAGGTAACATTTCGCTGTCCTCGTAACGTTCTTTGACTACAAACAAACGCCCGCTACAATTCATCTTATCTTTGTTGTAATCTTCAATGTCAACGTGCACGATGCCTCCTTTGGCCGATTGAATGACGATAGACGAGACTTTCTGAAAGACGTCAACCATGGGATTTCGTCTGGACACAATAACTGTTTTCGCGATGTCCTTGGCTCGTTCTTTGGCATACACGTCTTCGGTTATCTTCTTTGACGCTTCAATGGCGCGTGCAATCTTGGCGGGGTCAACCGTGTCTACCGAATTTGGGTCGACGGGTGTTCCCACGGCGACGGCCGTCTGTGCTGATTTAGGTGCTTTTGGTTTGCGTTTGTCGGGCGACGGAGATGGCGTCTTCGACGGAGATGGCGTCTTTCTTTTATCTCCTGCACCCGAGTTGACATCGATGGGCTCTGTGGCCGGTGGAACTTTATGCATTGCTTGTTGTGGAATGATAGGCGTGGGAGGTTTTCCCGTTGGTTCGTCTTCGTCGTCGCTGGAGGACGAGTCGCTGCTCGATGACGAGTCGCTGCTCGATGATGAGTCGCTGCTCGAGGACGAGTCGATTGGGTAGGGGATAGGTCCGGCAGACTGTAAAAGCTGGACGATGTCTGCAACGATGTCGGCGGTTGGTCGAAGAGTTGCAACATCCATCATATCTATATCAGAGTCGCTCATGCTGTTTCATAAAAAAAAGTCTATTTTTATAGGTCTATTTCATTTACATATACCGCCGTAGAAAATCATGCCGAAGCAAAACGGGGGCAATAGAATAAACGCAAGTAGTAGTATTTTATACGGAATCCAAGTCAGTCGCCGGAAACACCGGAATCCTTTCGAAGTCATTGACTTTCGAGCAACCATCGCGACGTTTTCCTGATACGTTACGAACTGCGTGTCGTAAATGGCTTCTGCGGCGCCCGGTAGGTAGCTAAAGTACTGGCGCTCGAACTCATTATCGAGTTCCATGAGAAACTCCATGGCCAGTGAATTGAAGAGCATGTTGAAGCAGTCCAGCTCCGTGAAAATGAGCATCAGATTGGTCACATACACGACCAAATTAAATCCGAATTCTTGAAAGGTGTCCGCCATGACGATAGTGGACGTGGCGGGAATCATGCGCTTGCGCAACGTGCGGTCCACGATGCTGTCCCACAAAAAGAAAGACTTGACAAAGTACACCATGGCAATCGACACCATCATTAATTTGGACGCTCCGTCCGCACTCTGAGGGCAAAGTCCACCGTCGTAAATGTTAATTTGGTGTACCACGAGTGCAATAAACATGAGCCATTGGGCCACAAAGACCAGGATGGGGAGAGCCATGAGCAACGAGCAAACGTGGGAGCACAGCAATACGTTTTTTTTCTTGAGAAGGTCGTTGTGTCGGCCATAGGTCAGGTGGTAATGGAACAACGAAAACATGCCAAATTTGGGGTCATTTAGTACGGCTTCGGTTTTCTCGTCGGCGGAGACGGTCGTGTCGCTGATTTGCATGGTCGGCGTTTTGCACGCCGGCAATACTTTTTTCTGTCGGTCAGCACCGGTCAGGGCACTTCCACCCAACGAACTGCGCACGCCCGCCTGTAAGAAACTGACAGCATCGGACATGGTTTTATTCTAAAAAGAAATAGATATTTTAAAGTTATCTTATGAATTGCATATGTACATATTTAAAGAAGTGAGAGTCGCTCACAAGTATGAGCGTGATTGTCATCACGGGTCCGATGTTCAGCGGCAAAACGACAGAACTGATTCGGCGCGCGCGCGAGTACAAGGAGCGACACGGTCTGCGCGTGCTCGTGATTAATCATGCCAAAGACGTCCGTACGACTCAAAATACGGTGCGCACGCACGATGGCGTGACGTATCCCGCGGTACACGCGCACGACCTGATGCTGGTCAACACGCGCCAGTACGACGTAGTGGCCGTGGACGAAGGTCAGTTTTTCAACAACCTGCGCACGTTTGTAGACATTGAGACGCGCCGCTGGGGCAAGCGCGTTCTTGTCGCGGGCTTAAACAGCGACTATTTACGCCGTCCGTTTGGCGAAATGCCACTCTTAATGTCGCTGGCCGACCACGTGGTCGTGAAACACTCGACGTGCAGCGCGTGTTCGTCACCGGCCCTGTTTACGCAGCGTTTATCCGAGAATGGCGACACCATTGACGTCGGCGGGGCCGAAAAATATGCCGCGCGATGTCGCAACTGTTGGCGCGAACGTTAGACGTCGTCGACCACCTGACGTATGCTGCACATTAATTTGAATCGGTGGTCCAGGGTGCCCATTAACCGTTTCAGCTGGTCAATCTCCTCGTCGATGACCAGCGTGCGCCATCTCGAAATGTATCCCGCCTCGTGTGACGCAGTCGTATCCGCGATTTTGGTCAAGAGCGCGTTTATATTCGCAATCGTCTCGACGACGTGGCCCGCGGCCGTTTTTAGGGGCTCTTTGTGACACTTGAGCGCCAAGCATGTCGCCTCGATAGTTTGAAGCGTACAGGGGATGTCGTACGTGTCGATGGCATTTTGCAACGTTTGCGTGTTGGCCGAATTGCTTCGAAGGGACGTTATGATAGAGAGTGTAGATTGTACCATAGGAGAAATAGCTGTGGATATAACCATCTGGCCGGCGGTTTTTGTGGCCCAAAACATGGCTGTTTGCATTTTTTTTTGTTTTAGTTTTACATTTATAGGGTAAAGAATCAAAGTACAGCCTAGTCATTTATAGACACCGTTTGACGCGTCGCACAATGTTTTTTACGCCGCGCACGCGCATGGCGATTATAGAATGTACGGCTTCCGCCGGATTCTGCGACCAGTTGTAACTGATGGTAGGCGAGGCTTCTAAGAGTATCTCAAAGGTAATGAGCGTATACGCGCGCATAAGAGATTGCGGGTCAATGTCAATCAAAAAGTCCCACAATTCGAGCAACTCCTCGTAGACCACCGTTTGGCAGAACCACAACATAAACCACTTGACCGTCGTCAACGTTGAAAACGTTTCGTGGTGATTGCGCAAAATAGATTCCAACGCCGGACTGTTGCGCCGCAATCGGCGATGAAAATCACCAAACCAGTGACGACGACACCAATGAAACCAAGTGACGTTAAAGTCCGGCATCAAAGAGCGCACCAATGAGACCACGCGCGAAAAACACCACCACGTATCGGTCAAGGCGTGCTCTTGGTCGTGAAAAACGCGATACACAGTTGCCATGAGGTAATTAAACCCCTGGAGATAAGAATCGCCGCGATGTACGGCGGCATAAGAGATGAGCAGGGTGCGTATGGCATCTTTGTGCTCGTGCATCCACGCGACGTCTGGAAACGTGCGAGGTATATCATTGTCAATCGTCTGAACAATATCGCGGTCTGCGTCGTCGCGCCCGTCGACGAAAGACGTATAGAGTGTTCGTTTCATCTCGATTTGTTCGGGCGTGCCCATCAATTTGGCGCGCCACTGGTCAGCACGAGACATCGTTCATTCGACGCGCGCGCCTTTATATAGAATCAATTTTTTAGGACTATATAAATCACATAGTGTCAGTAAACAATGAACTGCAAGAAACACTGCAACAGTTTCATTTTCGCACTGTGCTTTTTGTCCCTGGTTGCGGCCGGCGTCCTACAATTCTTTATGACGTACACTCTTGATGACCAATGCGACCCCAACATCCATGTCGTGACCACGGGGTCGACCGTCGCCGGCTGTGCCATCGTCACGTCCATGTTTTTTAACATGTGGTGGGTCGCGGCCAAACGGCGACAACACGATACCATGCGCCGCATCGGTATGCTCTTGTGGAGCCTGAGTCTTTGTGCGGTTCTCGCTACCATTGGCGCCTCGCTCGGTCAAGTTCAAGTGTACCAAATCCTCAGCGACGCGGGCGACACTTGCTTGACGAGCTCGGACGTCGACTTTAACACGGTTCAGTACGTGTCGCTCGCGCTCGTCATCTTTAGCATTGTCGTCCCGCACGTCTTTCTATCCATGAAGCCAAAAGACAACGCCTCGGCGACCTCGGCGGAAGGCCTCACGCTAGACGAAAACGAAAATTTAATCAAAAAGACAACCCCACTCAACTTTTTGTAAAAAGGTACGCATAATATTCTACGAAAATACAATTCCTTTTTTTTATTACAAACTATGGCGTGTCCTCCCGACATGGCACCCAAAGACTATGCGCGCCTCTGTCAACTGTATAACCACATCAAACAAAGCAACGACCCCCCGGTCAACGAAACTGCCACGGAACATATCGAGCACTACATACGCCGCACAAAAGCCAGGCGCTTACGCGACCATGCAGACGTGCGAAAAGAAGTCGCATGGCTCAACGCACTGCGCACATCAGGTCCGGAACTGGCGACCATGCTCCAAGGTTTGCAAACGCCGCTCGACTTTGGCACATTTATCGCGTTCATGAAAACGCGCGTCGACGACATCGATTTCACCGTATTTAAATCACGTACCAAAAGTGACTATGTTCCATCAAATCGCAGCGCCCTTTCCGGCGAGCGCGGTAGTGCAGCTTTACCCCGACTCTAACGACTATGGCCGACACAAAAACCCCATTTATGGCGATACACCCACGCTGCTTTCAAGCTACGCCCATGACGCCCAAGACGTCATCAACGGACTCGAGCTCACATACGTCACATTGGACAACAGCGGGACGGTGTGTCGCGCACTGATTACACATATCGCCGAGCTCCCAAAGGCAGTCGTCGGGGATGTCCTCGAACACGTCGCAAACGACAAAGAAGTGTTGAAAGCCGAACTCGAAAGCCGACGTGAAGGCACGATTCCACCGGGCCTGTCGCTTTTGAAAGCTGACAAACCCGTGCAATTCCTATCGGCGACGATGACACGCCTTGAGAGACGCTACACAAAACAATCGGAACAGTACCAAAGTTTTTTACAGCGCGCAAGAATCATAGGGCAAAAATATATAAAACAATTTTCTTAATTACGATAAATGTGTCCACTGTGAAGGGTGGAATAAATGTGTATTGAGTAGTTCCGCATTGCCTGCCACGCCCAACTCGCGCAAGAGCGCCGCGCGTAGTTTTTCGAAGCTCTTGCTTTTGCGGTTCATGAGTGCAGTGCGCATGTTTTGCACCACGGTTTCAGACACGAGTCCGCGCATGTGCTCACTGACGAGTGCTCCAGCATGGCCGTGGTTGGCCATGAGTTTGAAACGACCCGTAAGAGTCGGCATGCCTGGAGATTGCGCATCTTTTAAGCGTAGCACGAGTCCTCGCGTGAATTCTCCCGAGCCTATGATGACGCCATTTGCCGGAACGCCCGCGTGAAAGGCGTTGCGTTCCAGGGACGCCTCCGCTACAAATAAACCAGTTTCCTCTGTGACATCGTACAGGCGCAAGTACTCTTTGGTGACGATGTCGACATCTTGCGCGTCAAACTCGATGCGTTGCTCCTTTTCAATCGTCGTGGCGGCCGAAGCGACCCCGTCGACTTTGTACGCGGGACACGAAAAGGTACGGTCTCCACTGCCATCGCCACCAAAAATGGAGGAAGATGCCAGTATATTGGCACGTTGCGCAAACAACCCGTGGCACTTGACAATCACACATAACGGGTCAAATATAGCCTGTGGGCCACGCTTGGCGGCGTTCCAACATTCCTGGTAGGAAAGAAGCAGGTTGGAACCGTCTGAGCCTTTGGCGGCGTCAGCAATCTTTTGAAACACGGCTTCGACGGACGGGAATCCGCCATTCTTAAACATTTGCGTTGGCGTGAAAAACACGGGGTAGTCCACCGCGCGCATGGCGGCAAACGCCTCGTGTGCCGATTTTAAAGGCTCTTCCCCGTCCAGGAATTCATTCCACTGGGCACCCACCACGTTGTCCGACACGCGAAGAGAGCCAAACTCGCCGACAACATTGCGAACTTTCGCGGCGTGTTCTGTCAATACGCGCTTGACATTGTCCATAGGCGCACAAATAACGACTTCCAAGCACTGGTTTTCACAAGAGGCCAATTTGCCCAACGCCTCATCCACAGTGACAGTGGCGTAGTTCGCATTTCCCTGTTTGTAGTTGGCGACGTGCTCGTCTATGTAGTCCCTCATCCGGCTCCGACGCTCCGCCTCTTTTCCTGCATTTGGAGTGTAGCGCCACTGTTTTGTATTCTCGCCTCTTGCAGTGGCATTGACCAACGCGTAGTCGGCAGGGTCTTGTGCATCGAGGACCTTTTGCAGGTCGTTGAACTCTTTCAGCGGCCGACCGACGACATTCACACCCTCGACTTTTGTCATCAAAAAGTTGTTGGGCACAATCTTATCCCATAGCTGCTGGTGCGACAGGTTTCCACCAATAACAATTATAGTCCCGCTGAAATATGTTTTGGCAACGGAATGAAGCACCATGGCGTCATACTCGTTGCATTTGAGGCTATCAACACGAATGGCTTCGGGCACTTGAAGAGATGCTGCCATTTTGGCGCCCGGTTTGTCCGGGACATCCAAAAGTGCGGCCGGTTGACCGTCTTTTACGTAGTAACGATTGCCCATGAAGCCATGCCAAGTACCGTTCATTTCTTCTACTGCAAACCCGCCTTTGTCGGCCACTCCAGCTGGTTCTGCTTTTTTCCCGGCACCGTACGCTGTCCCGGGACCATATGGGGCCGCGTGTAAACGGGGCAGCGAAAGGTCACGGTGCGCCGCGGATACGTCCAGAAATAGGCGCACGGTCTGTCCTTGAGACTTGAGAGTCTCACAGTATTCGGCCACGGCCCGTGTCGACGGCAAATTATCCGCGTCGAGTGCGTCTTGGGTAAACCATACGTCTGTAGATTGAGATTTAGATTCGCTCATTATACAAAAAAAAATGTCTCGTTTATACTGATATTTTGTAACTACGCCGAACACATTAAACACCCCTCGTCGTCGTCTTCTGTCTTTTGTTTTTTCACGGCCACGGTAAACTGCATCGCGCGCGCTTTCGGTTGCATGCGTAAATAGTACTGGCCCGTCTTCAGTCCCTTCTGCCACCCGTAGAAATGGATACTGGTCAACAAAGCCCGCGTGGGTTCCTCGACATGTAAATTCAGCGACTGTGACTGGTCAATGTAAATGCCACGGTCGGCGGCCATGTCAATCACGGACCGTTGACTGATTTCCCACACGGTGCGAAACACTGCTTTGATGTCGTCGGGTACCTCGTCGATGGACTGCACGGAACCGCGGTGCTCAATAAGTTTTTTCGCGAGCGTATCGGACCAAATGCCACGCTGCAGAAGCGCCTCCTGCAAATACCGGTTAATTACAATGTACTCGCCCGCCAGTACGCGCCGCGTGTACAGGTTGGACGTACGTGGTTCGAACGACTCGGTATTTCCGAGTATACTGGCTGTTGATGCCGTCGGCATGGGGGCCGTCAGAAGAGAGTTGCGCGTACCATGTACTCGAATGCGCTCGCGAAGTGCTGTCCACGGATGTCGCGTATCATCGTGGTCGACACCCCATAATTGTATTTGCGTATCGCCCCGCGACAACGGCGAGCCGGCAAACGTCTCATAAGCGCCGTCACGCTGGGCCAAACGGCACGATTCGTCCAGTGCGGCATAGTAAATTGTTTCAAAAATGTGTTTGTTCAACTCGCGGGCCTCTTGTGAGTCGTAAGGGTGTCCCAGCGCTTGAAAGACGTCGGCCAAACCTTGGACACCAATGCCAATGGGTCGATGGCGCATATTTGAGCGGCGCGCCTGTGGGAGTGGATAGCGGTTCAAGTCGATGGTCTTATTCAGGTTGCGCGTCGCCAAACGTACGACCGTTTCCAATCGGTCAAAATCAAACGCGCGGCGCTCGACGCACCTGGGAAGGGCGATAGATGCCAATGTGCACACTGCGGCTTCTTCAGGGGACGTATATTCGACAATTTCACAACATAGATTGGAGCCGCGAATGGTTCCTAGGTTTTGTTGGTTGGACTTGCGGTTGCATGCATCCTTGTACATCATGTAGGGTGTCCCTGTTTCGATTTGGGCGTCGAGGATGGCAAACCATATGTCGCGCGCACTGTCAAACGTTTTCGTGACATTGCCTTGTTTTTCGCATTCGAGGTAGAGTCGCTCGTACTCGTCGCCGTAGGCGTCTTGTAGTTCGCGACACTTCGTAGGGCAGATGACTGACCACGGTCCATTGGATTTGACGCGTTTCATGAACAAATCACTAATCCACAACCCATAAAAGAGGTCGCGCGCCTTTTCCGATTCCACGCCGTGGTTCTTCTTGAGTTCCAGAAAATCGAGGATGTCTGGATGGTGGGGCTCTAGAAACACCGCGAACGAGCCCTTCCTGCGCCCGCCACCTTGGTCAACGTAACGCGCCGTGTCGTTAAACACGCGTAACATGGGCGTGAGCCCGTTGGACGTGCCGTTGGTCCCTTTGATTTCCGAGTATTTGCCACGGACGTTGGACACGCTGAGACCAATGCCGCCCGCACCTTTGGAGATGAGCGCGCATCTTTTGAGGGTCTCAAAAATGCCTTCTATGCTATCCTCGGTCATCGTCATGAGGTAGCACGATGCAAGTTGGCCCGAGGCCATGCCGGCGTGAAACAATGTGGGCGTGGCGTGCGTATACAACATACGTGACGTCGCTTCGTACGTTTCGTGCACGGCTTCCAAGTCGGAACCGTGCAGTGCGACGGCGACGCGCATCAACATGTACTGCGGGCGTTCCACGATGACGCCGTTTTTCTTGAGCAAGTACGACCGCTCGAGTGTTTTGAATCCCATGATGTCGTACTGGAAATCACGACTGTGGTCGACCATGGCGTTGAGCTGTGTTTCGTGGTCCATGACGTGCTTCACAAAGTTGGTATCCAGAACATCCCCGAGCTTGCGCACGGCGTCCGAAAATGTTGCTGGCGTGGTGCGATGAAGCATGGACACGCACACACGCCCTCCAAGTGCGCCGTACTGCCAATGCTCCACGGCCAAGGCCGCGCACACTTCAGATATATACGCTGCCAATTGCGCCGTACTCATGGACGGCGACATGGTAGACTGCAAACGGTCCGCAATTTTGTTCACGGTGATATTACCCAAACGCGGCGGTTCTGACACGAGATTCGTCAGATACTGGCGTATTTTTGACGACGCGTACGTCTGAGTGCGACCATCGCGCTTCTTGAGTTCGGGGTAGTTTGATTTTGCCTTTGTTTGGAGCATGAGAATAGGGACCCCGACGGTGCCTTTATACCTCTCTCGAGGTGACCGCATACTTGCTTGGATTTTTTAAACTTACCGACTCTAACTCGGTCAATATGACGTCACTGTACTCGCTTTCGAAATCTTCGTATGAATCCACTGCGTTTTGGTCTCTTACTTGCGTGTAACCACCCAAACCCATACATCGGGAAAAACGTGTTCCCATATTTGATGTGTAAAAGTCGTGTCTATTTATACTTCTAGAGCTATAACTGCTCATGTGCTACACATATGCCAATCAACGAATGCGAATTATATGCTAATATGCACCATTGAACATGCAGTGTACGTGGCCATCGTCGGCACAATGTCAAAAAATATTCAAAGCCATACAATACACCAATACCACCGTCAACATCTCTCTTGACGACCACGGCATGCACATCATGACCATGGACAGTTCGAAGACGTCGCTCGTGCGTCTGGAGCTCAAAACATCCTTCTTTGAAAAGTGGTCTTGTGCCGTCCCGCTGACGCTGGGCATTCACACGGAAACATTGTCAGCGGCCCTCCAGAAAGCCAAGGGCGCGCGCGTTTCCTGGCGTGCTCAGAACGACACGACACTGGAAATCCTATTCGACAAAGATAGCCGGACGACCAGTTTTGCTCTGCGCTCCATTGACATCGAAGACGACGCTCTCGACATACCCGAGATGGTGGACGACGTCGGACTCTTTACCAGCGACACCGTCATTAAAGAGTGGATGGACACAGTACTCATGGCCAAAGGTGACATTGCCTTTCAAGTCTCGCCGCAGGAACTAGCCTGCTCGGCGTCCACCATCGAGTTTGGCGACATTGCCGTCAAAGAACCCATGCAAGATGGGAACATACGTCTGCACAACTTTAAAGAAGACGTCGACATCACGCTGTCGTTCCACGCGGCCAAATCGTTTGCCACGTTTGCCGCCTGTGGAAAGGCGTGCTTCATGGGATTTTCCAATCAAATGCCATCGCGGCTGAAAATCAACCTGGACGACGGAGACTCTTACATTGCGCTGTACGTGGCGCCAAAAATAGTAGATGAATAAAAATCACGGTGAATTATACTGTAAAAATGTAGCTATATTAATCTCTTCTACAAGTGCTCCAATGCCACACGATTTAAAGACGCTACCGCTAGTAAATCGGACAAACGGCTGCCTGCCCGTGCCCTGCCATACCACATCGTGGTCCAAGACAATTTCTTTCTGCTCCATGGTCCACGGAAGACGCATGGGCTCGCCCGCTCTCGCCGCCGCCCAATCCGCCGCCGCGTTGATATGCTTGCAACAATAGCGTCTGCCTTGGCCCGCGTAGACATCGCTATTGAAATTAGGACACGTGCACGCCCAGCACTGTTCACTTGGCACGTACTCCACCGTGTAACGAAAGTCTTCCTTGCGAGAATAGCCCGCGTGGTCCATTTGGGCCCACTCGCTGTCTGGAATCGTTCGCTTTTGCACCATGCCGATGTTATCTTTTTTAAAGGGCTCGTCGGCCAGATGAAGCTCCTCATTGTTTGCACTGCCGCCAATCGGACACACGAGAAAGCGGCGTTTTCGAGTGCCGAAATCCAAGGGGAAATCATGGCCCCGATACCATGTCCTATAGGCGTCGCGCATAGATATCGTCATTTGGTCCAAACAACAAACATATTTATAGAGTAAAATTATGATAAGTTGGAACCTGTGTGACGCCGAACACATAAGTGCCGCCAATTTCAATGTTAACAATGTCAGACAATTGACGGCTGGCTGCGTACTGTGCGGACTCGTAATACAATAACCCAGATTCACTGCCAAATCGCAACTTTATGAGGTCGCCCGCCAACTTCAAATGCAAAGGATTCACGTAGTATTTGACGTTTCGCCCGTCTGGCGTAACAATGAAAATCACCGCGACGTGTTGCTTTTCCGCCATGTACGCTCGGACGCTTTTCAATGACCGGAACCGCTTATTATCCACATAATAATATTTGTCTGTTCTTGTCTGGGCCTTTCCTCCGCTGACCTGTGTAAGCTTCGTAGTGATGCACGTCTCAATCTCTACTCCGAACAGAAACGGGTTTTTTTGGAGCTCTTGATCTGTTGCAGACCGTCGCGAACGCATCTTAATTGAATGAAGCGCTTGCTCTGGATGCTTGTCTGGCTCTGGATGCTTGTTGCGTTTCTGAAATTCACCAAGTCCTTCGGCGGCCTTGACGGCGGCAATCGCATCAAACAGTGATTGGGTCATATTGTCAACCGGGCGATGTACACTATATACCGTAAAAACACAAATGTAAGTTCTATTTTATTTAGAGATATGCTGTCTATAC